>Ga0247814_10000664_pt1 | contig 25077 bp, 18 predicted proteins | sample UWRJL179409R1_FD_179947 | JGI IMG/M metagenome (GOLD analysis project Ga0247814, IMG submission 179947) | Plant litter microbial communities from Arlington Agricultural Research Station in Wisconsin, United States - UWRJ-L179-409R-1 | ecosystem: Environmental > Terrestrial > Plant litter >... | reverse complement strand
ACCATTTACAGAGTAAGACCACCTTTGCGTACCTGCACCCTGGCCTGAACGCCTTGTGGCAAATTCTATAACAGCATCTTTATAGCCTGTAGTAGGTATGTTAAATTGCACCGCACCACCTATAGGGTTATTGTAACGAAAATGATTACCGGCTTCATCGCCATTTTGGGCATTAAGGTTTTGTGTTGCAAAACCACCGCCGGTACCGGTCTCTATGCTACTGGCACTACTGTTTAAAATTATTATAGATGGCGTACCTATTATAGACTGCGTAGGACCTGTAATGGGACTTCCATTAAAATTCCAGTAATGCAACAATGATTGCGCACCGGCAACCTGTGCCATGGTGCCGCAAAGTATGAGCATAAAAACCTTTTTGTAATTTTGAAACATAGTTTGTTGTATTGTTAATTAGTAGCTGCAAATTTGGCCTTTGCAGTTTAACTAACCTTTACCCCAAAATGAATGCTGCGTTATTATGATGTTACCAACATTTTGTAACTGTAAAGCAAAAGCGTTTTTATATTGTGGGGCTTAATGATTACATAACCAGCATACAACAAAAAAGCCTGCCGAAATATCGGCAGGCCTATGTGTTTAGCGGATTCTAACCACAGTTTCAAGTTGAAGATTTGTGGGAATTTGTGAAATTCGTGGCTAAGAGTTTCTTTAGCAATTAGCTTTTCGGCATCAGTACGGTGTCTATAACATGTATAACACCATTGCTCTGGTTAACATCGGCAATAGTTATTTTGGCTTTACCGCCTTTTTCGTCTATTACCCATACATCTTTACCATCCTGCTTAAACCAAAGCTTGCCGCCCTGTACAGTTGTAACCTCTGCTTTACCGCCGCCTTTTTTAATGGCAGCTGCAACATCGGCCGCGCTCCATTTACCTGCTACCACATGGTAGGTAAGTATGTTGGTAAGCGTTTTTTTGTTTTCCGGTTTAACCAGGGTCTCCACAGTGCCTTTAGGTAGTTTGTCAAAAGCGGCATTAGTAGGCGCAAAAACCGTGAATGGGCCTTTGCCTTGTAAGGTCTCTACGAGTCCGGCAGCTTTAACAGCGGCAACAAGGGTTGTGTGGTCTTTAGAGTTTACGGCGTTCTCTATAATGTTTTTGTTAGGGTACATGGCCGCGCCGCCTACCATTTTAGTTTTTTGGGCAAAAGTTGCAGAGCCTGTAAGCATTGTAAAAGCGACAAGCGCTACCAATAAAATTTTTGAAGTCTTCATGATCTGTTTGTTTAAATGTTTATAATGACAGATACGCTACAAAATAAATCACGGTTTTTTAGTAAGAGAATTTTGAGAAAACATTAACGGTTGTGGAAAGTTTGAAATATCTTAGCTAATATTAAAAACAAGATGGCAACTTTAAAAGAAGATATACTACAACAGGCCGAATGGCTGGTTAAACCGTTTGAACAGGATGGCTACACGTTAGATTTCAGCGTTCGCAGTTTAATAGAGATCGACCGGTTTTTTTTAAAGCATTTAAAAGATGGCTCACCCCGCAGGGGCGGCAGGCTTACTAAAAATTATGGGCCAATTGTTTTTTCTATATCTTCTTATATTGCGCAGGTACTCATAAAAAATATGCCGGGGTCTCAATTAATAACCGATGATGCCGACCCATTGGGCGAAGTAAATTTTGCCGTAGAATTTCCTGACGGTAGCATTTGTTGGCCTGCACAAAAAGTTGTAAAACGGATAAAGAACGGCCTTGAAGATGGCATTTACCCCTACGTCTACAGCCTGACAGAAAATACTACATCAGAAAAAGTTGATGAATCCTTCTGGCAAATTGGCGGTGCAGTAACCCCTGCCAAAACAAAAGCCTGGTGGAAGTTTTGGTAACAAAACTCCGGATTGTTTTTATTATTTTAAAAGCTTTTCTCTCTCCCTGCGCTCTTTAATTTGCTCCAGGGTTTCCATATCTTCAGGCTTAACATGAACAATTTTTCCATCGCGCATAATTACCAATTCACTATTCATTTTCTTCTTGAATGCAATCAGGTTTTCATACACTTTATCCATCCCGGCTAATATCTTAGCCTGTGTTGCAGATCTGTTATATTCGCTCATGACTATTCTTTAATTTTTCAAACTTAACATTATCACTAATCTCAAGATCAGAATTTCCTGCTTTTTCGGCTATTAATTCAGGCACACCATTAGTGTTATCAAAAATCATAACCTCGTCAGCTACGGAAATATAAATATCGAACAAATTTTTTATACCGCCTGCATATCTTCTCCTAATTACATCGACAGCTATATTATGCCCACCTTCCGTAACTCTCTTCTTTACCCTGTCAATAGCCATATCAACGCTGTCAAGCCAAAAGAACAGCAATGTAACCCTATACCCATCCCGTTATGCGTCGAGTATTTTAGACTTATATATTTTGGTGGCAAGTGTGGTCTCTATACAAAAGTCTTACCATCTTTAAGCAGTTCGTTTATGCGGTGCAGCATTATCCTGCCGGCTTCAAAGGCAACTGTTTCCGGTTGGAATGGCGATAGCCCTTTGGCTATTTCATCGGCATTTACAAATTCCTTGCAGCTTAGTATTTCGGGCAATATGGTAAAGGAAGCTGTGGTCTTGCCTGCCCCGTTACACCCCGCCATAATATAAAGGCTTTTATCCATCATTACAAAGGTAAATAATTTATGGGCATAATGTGATGCAATTAATCCTGAGCTTTATTACGCTCCTCACCCTCTGTAAAAACTTCCTTTACGTTAGGCTCTTTAACCACCTCGTGCTTACGCCTGTAATTGGGGTTAAAATCGCTCATGATAACCGTACATAAAGCACCAAAAGTTAATAGAAAATACAGTAGCATGAACCACATGTGGCTTTTTTTGTACCTCATAGCAAACTCAGGCTTTAAAATAACTTTTTCTTTAATCAGGAGGCTTACTATCATAAAAAAAACAGGGAGGCTCAAAAACATATACCCTATATACTTATTCAGTATCCAATCGGGTAAAATTACAATTAAAAGTGTTATTGCATTAAAGCCCAAAAGCATTGATAGTATCATTTTAGATTTCAGGAAAGCACTTAAAGGACTCTTGCTTTCATTTATAAATCTATAAAAAACATAAACCGCATATTTCATTTAACCATTACTATTAAAACAAATATAAACAAAAAACCTCCGCACTGCTGCGGAGGTTTCTATATAAATTATGGTTAACCAGAGATTATTTGTTGTTCTCTCCGTTTTCCATTCTTTCTTTTAGCTGAGCTAATACATCAAGGTCACCAAGGGTGCTCTTTTCTGCATTGTTAGATGAACCAACGTTAGAGTTGTTGTTAGACTCATTGTTTCTAACATTTTTCTCTTCTTCATCTTTAAAAGTAGCAGTGTGCGATGCAACTACCCTTTTAAACTCTTTGTTGAATTCGATAACCTTAAATTCAGCAGCTTCGCCTTTTTTAAGTTTTTTACCGTCTTCTTTTTCAAGGTGCCTTGCAGGAATGAAAGCAACGATATCGTCACCAAATTCTACAGTAGCGCCTTTGTCTACGATCTCAGAAATCTCACCAGAGTGTACAGTACCTACTGCGAAAGAATCTTCATATTTATCCCATGGGTTAGCAGTAGTCTGCTTGTGTCCAAGAGATAGTTTACGACCGTCTACATCAAGTTCAAGAACTACAACATCAAGCTTATCGCCTACGTTTACAAACTCACTTGGGTGTTTGATTTTCTTAGTCCAAGAAAGGTCAGAGATGTAAATTAATCCATCGATACCTTCTTCAAGTTCTACGAATATACCAAAGTTTGTAAAGTTACGCACGATACCTGTGTGGCGTGAACCTACAGGGTATTTAGCTGTAATGTCTGTCCAAGGGTCTTGTGAAAGTTGTTTGATACCAAGAGACATTTTACGGTCATCCCTGTCTAAAGTAAGGATAACTGCATCTATCTCGTCACCCACTTTTACGAAATCCTGAGCCGAACGCAAATGCGTAGACCAAGACATTTCAGAAACGTGGATAAGGCCTTCTACACCTTCAGCAACTTCGATAAACGCGCCGTAGTCTGCAATAACAACTACTTTACCTTTAACTTTGTCACCTACTTTAAGGTTAGCATCAAGTGCATCCCAAGGGTGAGCGTTTAATTGTTTAAGACCAAGTTGTATACGTGTTTTCTCGTCATCAAAGTCAAGAATAACAACGTTAAGTTTCTGGTCAAGTTCAAGAACTTCACTTGGGTGGTTAATACGGCTCCAAGAAAGGTCTGTAATGTGGATAAGTCCATCAACACCTCCAAGGTCAATAAATACACCGTAAGAAGTAATGTTTTTAACAACACCTTCAAGAACCTGGCCTTTTTCAAGCTGGCCGATAATTTCTTTTTTCTGTACTTCGATATCAGCTTCGATAAGAGCTTTGTGAGATACAACAACGTTTTTAAATTCGTGGTTGATTTTCACTACTTTAAACTCCATAGTTTTGTTAACGTACTGATCGTAATCCCTGATTGGTTTTACGTCTATCTGAGAACCCGGTAAGAAAGCTTCGATGCCAAAAACATCTACGATCATACCACCTTTAGTTCTGCATTTAACGAAACCATTAACGATCTCGCCAGTTTCGTTAGCACTGATAACCCTGTCCCAAGCCTTAATAGTACGTGCTTTCTTGTGAGAAAGAACTAACTGGCCTGATTTATCTTCGCGTACATCAATAAGTACTTCTACTTTATCGCCTACTTTTAAGTTAGGGTTGTAACGGAATTCGTTAAGAGAGATAACACCTTCAGATTTAGCGTTGATATCAACAATAGCATCCCTGTCGGTAATTCTCACTACGGTACCTTCTACAACTTCGTCGCTGTCAGTTGAAATAAACGTTTTTTCAACTAAGCTTTCGAACTCTCTAAGGTTTTGCTCATCTACCGGGTCAATACCTTCTTCAAAGTTATGCCAGTTAAATTCCTGTAGAAATTGTTCGTTTGTTTTTTGCTCAGACATTCTGATTTAAAATTTGTATCCTGTGTTTTACCGGGCTCTTTATGCATCTAAAACAGCAGAAGCGTTTTACATAAAAATTTATCTTAATTCTCTTTCCTGAACCCACTATGCCGAAAAGGTGTGCAAAAGTACTGATTGTTTTTTAAATAACAAGCATTTTACACACCTAATTTTATAGTCCTTACCGTATTACGGTTGCTGATTTGTTTATTTGGAAATTTGTTTAACCGGCAATTTGTGATTAGGTATTTGATTTTTGAAATTTCTATTTTCAAAACTTAGTGTTTAACCTCTGCTACTGCCTGTGGGTCGTGCTTATGCTTAAACATGATAGCAAAAGCAATTGCAATTACAAGGGCATAAGCCGCAAAAGAGAGCCAGATGTTTTGCCAGTCTTTCATTAACACGGCGTTGCTAAAACTACCGTCGGGCGCAATGGTTACCCCTTGGCCTTTTACAAAACCTTCCATTAAAGAATTTGACGGCTCTGTTTGAAGAAATCCTGCCAAACCTGTAGTGTCGGTAAATGATTTGGTAAAATATTTATCTATTGCCCAGCCCGATGTTATGCTGCCTATTATAGCGCCAAAACCATTGGTCATCATCATAAATAGCCCTTGTGCCGATGAACGTATTTTTGGGTTGGTATTGGTTTCTACGAACAATGATCCCGAGATATTGAAGAAGTCGAATGCCATACCGTATACCACGCAGGAAAGGATAATCATCCACAGGTTTGCAACGGGGTCGCCATACGCAAACAATCCAAAACGCAGTACCCATGCAAACATACTTATAAGCATAACCTGTTTTATACCAAAACGCTTTAAGAAAAACGGTATGGCAAGGATAAACAGTGTTTCTGAGAACTGGGATATAGACATGATGATGGTAGAACGCTCTACAACAAAAGAGTTGGCATACTTAGGGAAGTTAGCAAACTCGCTTAAAAATACATCGCCATAAGCATTGGTTAACTGTAATGCACCGCCTAAAAACATAGAGAAAACAAAAAATAGCGCCATTTTATAAGTGCCAAAAAGCTTAAATGCCTCTAAGCCTAAAGTTTCTGTTAACGATGCATTTTCGGTAGTATTTTGCGGCTCGCATTTAGGTAATGTAAAAGCATACAACCCTAATCCTATAGCTGCAATACCGGCAATATAAAACTGGTATTCGGTAGCTTTGCTGTTAGTAAGGTTAGTGATCCACATGGCTACAATAAAGCCTACGGTGCCCCACACACGAATAGGGGGGAAGTCTTTTACCACATCATTCCCCTTTAGTTTTAGAGCGGTATATGATATAGAATTACTTAGCGAAATTGTGGGCATATAAAAACACATGGCCACAAGCATTACATATATAAAGGTAGTAGGATCTTCAACCTTTGTAAGTGCAAATAGTGCGCCTGCGTACAGTATATGTAAAATACCATACAGCTTTTCGGCATTAACCCACCTGTCGGCAATAATGCCCGTAAGCGTAGGCATAAAAACCGAAGCGAGGCCCATGGTACCAAAAACAAGTCCAAACTGTGTACCTTCCCAATGTTTAGTGCCAAACCAATAATTAGCAATTGTTATAAGCCAGGCTCCCCAAACAAAAAACTGCAGGAAACTCATTAAAATAAGACGGTTTTTAATTCCCATAAAATGGCAGGTAAGTTAAATTAACATTTAATTAACGGCGGTAAAACTATTAATAAAAAATGAAATTTAAACAAATAAGCCCGTTAAAGTTACGGATAAAGAAAGCCTTATAGTCTATCGTTGATATTCTGTAAAATATTGTTTAAGATCGGTTTTCCATTTTGAGCGAAGTGCAACGCAGTCGAAAAATCTCAGAAGAGAGATTTAGCTTCGCTGAACCTAAAGGTTTCTCAATTTAGCTTCGCTGCATTCGGAAACCTAACGAAGTGGTTCGACGCAGTCAATGGAACAGCCGCCTTCAATCCGGCAATTATCTACTGCAGGTTTATCATTAGCCCAAAAAGGCTGGTATTTGCCGCAAGGGTATAGCGGGAATACGAATAATCAAAGCGTATTTTATTAAAGCGGAGTGACATGCCCATAGAGATTCCCGAAAAATTTCGTTTGTCTACCACACGCAATTCTTCGGCACGCCTAAAGTTATAGCCCAGCCTGATGTTAAATGGCTTACCGGGAAAAAATTCTGCTCCGGCAATTACGTGTCGAAGGGCGTTATTAAAAAAAGACACTTTCTCTTCGGTACTGCCACCCTCAATATTCTGCTCGGCACGGTTAGGGTTAGAGAAAGCTATGTTCCACTGCTGTAGGTTTTCCAGCGTTAAATGCCAGCGAATAGGTACGTTTTGCATTTTTTGAGATATACCCGCTATAATTTCAAAAGGTAGAGGTTCATACTGGCCGGCGTAGGTTGTAAACTGCGACCCAATATTGCGCAGCGAAAGGCCGTATGTAATTTCGTTATCTTCGTCTATATACAAAGCGCCAAGGTCTACTGCGCCGCCAAAAGAGTTGTAGCTTTCTAATGTAGATGATATAAGCTTTGCATTAAAGCCAATATAAAAATCAGAATACGGAATGTTGTATGATGTACCGCCGGATATAGCTATCTCGCTACCGGTAAAATCGCCGGTAAGGAGTCCGGCCTCATCGCGGCCTTCAAAGGTGCCATAATTTACATAATTTACCCCAAGCTGAATAGTGGGTGTGTACCGGTCATATTTATAAGCATAAGCCGCAGTGCCGTAAGTAACTTCGCCAAAGTAACTCCCGTAGTTAACAGATAGTTGCTTGTCCATCTCGTCGTTAATAGTAGCCGGGTTAAAAAAAGCCTGGTTCACATCATAATCATACAATGTAACTATTTTACCCCCTAATGCTGCCTGGCGCGGCGACGTTACAAGGTTTAAAAACTGGTACGCATATTTACCACCTATCTGCCCAAAAGATGAGGTTGCTGCAAGCAGTAATAAAACAAGGTACAATTTTTTAAACATGTTAGTTTTAGGGCGTTTTGCATACTATAACGCGAATGCGAAGATATTATTTTTAAATAAATTAACAGCTAACAATTTTTATGGGTTTTGCAAAGGAGTATTAAGCCACGAATTACACAAATTCGCACTAATTTTGCACAAAGATGACAATCCTGATGCCGGGATTGGAGCATACAAGGCTATACATGCCAGCTTTGTTTCTTCCGTGAAAAACCTTGTGCCTTTGTGGTAAAATTTCAAGAAATATTAATAGTTGATTGGTCTATTGTATATCCATAAATGGTATTAGATAGAAATAATTTTCACAAAAAGCGATTTACCGAAAGCAATACTTTAACATATATGTTTCTTTTACATCTAAGAATACAACCATAAAACCATTGCACCTATGTGGTGCAAATTCGTGCAATTTGTGGCAAAACTCCACAAAAAAAACGGCTAATTTCTTAGCCGTTCCTTTATACTATATGTAAATGCTTACGCAAATGTTTTGGCATTTTTAGCCGTTTCGTCTGTAAGGGCAAACTTAAGTACTTCGCTCATTTCGCGAACGTAATGAAAGGTTACGCCTTCTAAATATTCCGGTTTAATTTCGTCTATATCGCGTTTGTTTTCAATACAAAGAATGATCTCTTTAATATTAGCCCTTTTTGCAGCCAGTATTTTTTCTTTAATACCACCTACCGGCAACACACGACCACGAAGGGTAATCTCTCCCGTCATGGCAAGGTGCTTCTTAATTTTCTTTTGCGTGAAAGACGATACCAAAGACGTAAGCATTGCCACACCGGCACTTGGCCCGTCTTTAGGCGTTGCGCCTTCAGGTACGTGTACGTGTACATTGTATCCCGATATTACTTTCTCATCGATACCTAAAATTTCAGCATTTGATTTTATATATTCTAATGCTATAGTAGCCGACTCTTTCATTACGGTGCCCAGGTTGCCCGTCATGGTAAGGTTTCCTTTTCCTTTGCTAAGTATCGACTCAATGAATAATATATCGCCGCCCACGCTGGTCCAGGCAAGGCCGGTTACTACACCTGCCACATCGTTATTTTCATACTTATCGCGTTCCATTTTAGGAGCGCCAAGAAATTTAATAACATCTTCATCGGTAATCTTAACGTTGTATTCCTCCTCCATAGCTATAGATTTGGCAACGTTACGAATAACTTTTGCAATTTGTTTTTCCAGGCCACGAACACCACTTTCGCGGGTGTATCCGGTTACAATTTTTTCTATTTGTTTTTTGCCAATAACCACGTCCTTAGCGGTAAGGCCGTGCTCTTTTATCTGTTTAGGTACAAGGTGTTTTTTTGCGATCTCTACTTTTTCCTCTATTGTATAGCCGGTCATGTTAATGATCTCCATCCTGTCGCGAAGTGCAGGCTGAATGGTAGCAAGGTTATTAGACGTGGCAATAAACATAACTTTAGAAAGGTCGAAGCCAAGCTCTAAGAAATTATCATAGAATTCTGAATTTTGTTCAGGGTCTAAAACTTCCAATAGGGCAGAAGAGGGATCGCCATGGTTGCTTATACTTAGTTTATCAATTTCGTCTAATACAAATACAGGGTTAGCTGTGCCTGCTTTTTTAAGGCTCTGGATAATCCTGCCCGGCATGGCGCCAATGTAAGTTTTCCTGTGCCCGCGAATCTCGGCTTCATCGCGAAGGCCACCTAATGATATACGTATGTACTCACGGCCAAGCGCTTCGGCAACCGATTTGCCTATAGATGTTTTACCCACACCCGGAGGCCCGTAAAGGCACAGTATAGGCGATTTCATATCGTTACGCAGCTTAAGCACGGCAAGGTGCTCTATAATACGTTTCTTTACATCTTCAAGGCCGTAGTGGTCGCGGTTAAGTATTTTATCGGCACGCTTAAGGTCAAAGTTATCTTTGCTAAACTCGTTCCAGGGCAGGTCTATAAGCAGTTCCAGGTAGTTGCGCTGGGTACCGTAGTCCGGTGCCTGCGGGTTCATACGCTGTAGCTTAGACAGTTCTTTCTCAAACTGCTGTTTCGTTTTATCGTCCCACTTTTTAAGGCGTGATTTTGCACGAATGTCATCTATTTCCTGGTCGTGGCTTACACCACCCAGTTCTTCCTGGATGGTTTTCATTTGCTGGTGCAAAAAGTACTCGCGCTGCTGCTGGTCAAGGTCAAAACGCACTTTGCTTTGTATGTCGTTCTTAAGTTCCAGCTTTTGCAGTTCAAGGTTCATAAACCTTAACGTTTCCAGCGCACGTTCCTTAAGGTTGCTTATAGCAAGAAGATCCTGCTTTTCTTTAACCGAAAGGTTCATATTACTGCTCACAAAATTTACAAGGAACGAGTCGCTCTCTATATTCTTAATGGCAAAAGTAGCTTCGCTTGGAATATTTGGGCTTTCCTTTATGATCTGTATCGCAAGGTCTTTTACGGTTTCTATAATAGTAGTAAACTCGGCATCCTTTTTCTCGGGGCGGGTTTCTTCAAATTCTTTAATTGTGGCTTTAAGGTAAGGTTCCTCATCTGTTACCGCATCTATCTCAAAACGCTTTTTACCCTGCAGTATAATGGTGGTGTTGCCATCGGGCATTTTAAGTACGCGGAGTATACGTGCTACCGTACCCACAGTATGAATATCGGCCGCGGTAGGGTCTTCTACACTTTCGTCTTTCTGGGCTACTACGCCAATAATTTTACTGTCGGCATTGGCCTCATTTATAAGCCTTATAGATTTATCCCTGCCTGCAGTAATAGGTATAACTACCCCCGGAAACAAAACCATATTGCGCAATGGCAGTATAGCGAGTGTTTCGGGCAGCTCTTCGTTATTCATCTCTTCCTCATCTTCAGGGGTCATTAGCGGAATTAATTCTGCATCAGTATCCAACTCCTGTAGTGACAAATTGTCAATATTTAAAATTCTTTGTTTAGACATATCGTGGTAAAAGTCATTTTGTCATTAAAAACTTAAGTTATATACAGCGGGCTTAAAAAGCTATAAGCCATGTAAATGCTGCAAACCAATGTTTACCAATAGGTATGCAGCGAGCAACACGGGTATATGACAATGATTGTGCCATAAAAAAATCCGCCGTTAGGCGGATTTGTATTTATTATGTTATGCTGTTAAAAATCATATTCAACATCAAACGATCCGTTAGTAACAGTATGGATAACCGTTCCTGCAGAATTTTTAACGTCAAAGCTAAAAGTACCTTTTATCCTTGTACCCGTATTTTCGGTTACTAAAAGGCTGCCACCACTTATGTTATAAGTAACTCCGGCAGTAGTTTCGTAGCTTGCCCTTATGTTAGCATTTACCGAATCAGAGAACACATACGTTCCGGGAATGGTAGTTTGTTTTACATAAATACCTATTTTTTCGTTTAAACTTGTACCACGAATAAACACAATATCAAAGTCTCCGCCTACAACGGTAACTAATATATCAGCCGGGGCATAGGTATTAGCTGTAGCATCTACCGTTGCACCAAAAAGGTCCGGGTCAGACTGCTCTATTTCGTAAGGAATATTTTCAAATACACCATTTGTAAATGCTATATCCGGTAATCCGGCAGATGTATCTGCATAAATACCTACAAAGCTAAAAGTACCCGATACAGTATGGTTTACCTCATCTACTTCGGTAATTACTAAAGTTCCTGTGTTATCTGCGTTAGCATAACTGTTAGTTGCATCATCATCTGCGGTATAGCTAAAAAAAGCATTGGTATATGTACCTACATCATTACCGCCTTCTAAGTATATGCTAACTGTTTCTCCGTTTGCACCCCTTACACCACCTACGGCAAAGGTACCGGCACCTAAAGAGGCACCTGCTTCGGCTGCAATAAATGTTTCCCCTCCAAAATCTACAGAGAATAATGTTGTGCCGGGACCCGGGTTAACCGGTGGCGCAGTATAAGCAATATTTGTAAATACACCATTTGTAAAGGCTATAGACGGCAGGTTTTGTGCCGGAAGCGAATAGTATCCTGTAAAGCTAAAAATACCGGTAACGGTACGGCGTGCTGTATCTATATTATATATGGTAACAGACCCTGTACGTACATTAGCAGGGCTAATATTAGCATAATAGTTAGGGTTTACACCCGGGTCATAAGTAATGTCTGTAGTTGTATAGGTACCGGCAGTGGTAGCAGGCACTTTAAGCGTAAAATTTTCGCCAAAATCTCCGGCATATCCTTTAATGATTATTTCGCCATTGCCCAGGTAAGCTTCAGTCCTGTCGGCCACAAAAGTGCGCTCACCAAACTCTACCTGGAAAGATGCAGGTTCCTGTACAGGCTCATCGTCAGAATCATCAATTAAAAGCAATGGGTCTACAGGCTCTGTTTGACATGAGACAACGCCCATTAGTGTAAACAACACCATGAAAATCGACAGTATTCTCATTCTTTTCATAACATTAATTTATTGAATTTTTTAAAGTTCCAAATATAAAGCAATAAAATTAAAATCCTAATGTTTTTTTAATACCCGCGTTAATAAAAATATACCTGCCAAAAAGAACACCGTAAGGAATACTACAGAGTAGCGCATGCTGCCAAAAGCCTGGTCTATACCACCATACATTAGCATGCCTATTACAATGCCTATTTTTTCGGTAACGTCATAAAAACTAAAGTAAGATGCGGTGTCATCTGTTTGCGGCAGGAACTTAGAATAGGTACTGCGCGATAGCGATTGTATACCGCCCATAACTAATCCCACAAAGCCAGCCGTAACGTAAAAATGCAGTGGCAGCGTAACAAAATAAGCACATACACATATTACCGCCCATACACAGTTAATACCTATAAGTGTTTTTATATTACCATATTTTGCCGATAATTTAGATGTCATTACAGCACCTGCCACCGCTACCAGCTGTATAAGGAGTATGCTTACTATAAGGCCTATGGTCTTGTCGCCATCACTGCCCCAGGCAATTTCTTCGGCACCAAAGTATGTTGCTACTAGCATTACGGTTTGTACAGCCATGCTGTATACAAAAAATGCACCCAGGTAACGCTTAAGTGTAAGGTTTGCGCTAAGCTGTTTCCATACCTTGCGCAGCTCGCGAAAGCCATTAAATACAACATCGCCCGTGATTTTATTCTTTTTGGTACCCTTGGGTAAATAGTAATAGCTGTACTGGCTAAATGCTATCCACCATATACCTACCGATACAAAAGAGTAGCGCATCATTTGTTCTTTTTCGGTATCATCAACCAGCATTACCATGGCCAGGTTTATAATAAGGAGTATAACGCTGCCTATGTACCCCATAGAATAGCCGCGGGCACTAACCGAATCCTGCTGGTCCGGGTAGGCAATATCCGGAAGGTAAGAGTTGTAAAATACAAGGCTTCCCCAAAAACCTATTAACCCAAAGAAATAGCATACAAGGCTCCAGTAAATATTATCGAGGCTAAACCAGTAAAGGCCAATGCAGGATAGTGCCCCCAGGTAACAAAACAGCTTAAGGAAACTTTTTTTGTTGCCGGCATAATCTGCAATACCCGATAATAATGGCGAAATAAAAGCAACAATAAGAAAAGCAAATGCGGTAACAAAGCTTATAAGGGCAGTACTTTTCATAGTGGTGCCAAATACCGAAATGTGATTTACACCTTTTTGCTTGAATATGAGGTCGTAAAAAATAGGGAATATAGCCGAGGCAATAACAAGGCTGTATACCGAGTTTGCCCAGTCGTAAAATGCCCATGCGTTTAGCAGCTTTTTACTGCCTTTTTCTAATTGTGCCATATAGTGAGGTTTGTTGGTTCAAAACTAATCTATTTTTTTAAATTTTAAACAACAGTGCAGTTACCCTTGTATGAAATTTTGCATAAAGCCAAACGGCAGTATCTGCGTATTTTACCGCCAGGTGTATTGTTAATATGTGTTAAGCTATGGGGGGTAAATGTAAATGTATACTATATATAGGTATTTCGTTGATACGGAAACTTAAACCTGAAACAAAAAACCTATTTTTGCAAAAAAAATAATCCCAGCGTGAATTACCTTTCAGTAGAGAACATATCCAAGTCGTTCGGCGAGCGTACCCTTTTCGAGAACATTTCTTTTGGCATCAATAAAGACCAGAAAATTGCTTTCGTGGCAAAGAACGGCAGTGGCAAGACCAGCATCCTTAAAATTATTAATGGTGATGATACGCCAGATACCGGCCAGATCGTAATGCGTAAGGAAATTAAAATGGAATTCCTGTCTCAGGAGCCCAATCTTGATCCGGAATTAACTATAGAAGAAAGCATCTTTGCTTCGGGCAGTGAGATACTACAGGTGATTGAAGCCTACGAAAAAGCATTGGAAAACCCCGAAGATGAGGTGGCTTACCAAAAGGCTTTTGAACGTATGGACCAGCACAATGCATGGGATTTTGAAACCCAGTACAAGCAGATACTTTCTAAACTAAAGATGGATAATCTTAAACTGAAAGTAAAAAGCATGAGCGGTGGGCAAAAGAAACGCCTTGCACTTGCTATTATACTTATTAGTAAGCCCGATCTTTTAATATTAGATGAGCCTACCAACCACCTTGACCTGGAAATGATAGAGTGGCTGGAGAATTATTTTGCTAAAGAAAATATTACCCTGTTTATGGTAACGCACGACCGTTTCTTTTTAGAGCGCGTGTGTAACGAAATTATAGAACTTGATAACGGTAAGCTGTACCAGTATAAAGGTAATTACAGCTACTACCTGCAAAAGAAAGAAGAGCGTATTGCTGCAGAGAATGCCAGTGTAGACAAAGCGCAGAACCTGTTTTTAAAAGAACTTTCCTGGATGCGCCGGCAGCCAAAGGCACGTACTACCAAAAGTAAATCGCGCCAGGACGACTTTTATGTTATTAAAGAAAAAGCACAGAGCCGCCGTAAGGAGCATGTGGTAGAGCTAGAAATTAACATGGAGCGCATGGGCAGCAAGATCATAGAGCTGCACAACATAAGCAAGCGATTTGGTGATAAAAAAATCCTCGATAACTTTAACTTCAACTTTAAAAGGGGAGAGCGCATAGGTATTATAGGTAAGAACGGTACCGGTAAATCTACCTTTCTTAACATGATTACCCAAACTATACCGGTAGACAGTGGTAAGGTAATAACGGGCGATACTATTAAAGTGGGCTACTACACCCAGAGTGGTATTAACCCTAAAGAAGGCCAGAAGGTTATAGACGTTATTAAAGAATATGGCGAATTTATTCCGCTAAGCAAAGGCCGGACTATAAGTGCCGCGCAACTATTAGAACGCTTTTTATTCGACCGTAAAAAGCAGTATGATTTTGTAGACCGCCTGAGCGGGGGAGAGCTTAAACGCCTTTATCTGTGTACGGTACTAATACAAAACCCTAACTTCCTGATACTGGATGAGCCTACAAACGACCTTGATATTGTAACGCTTAACGTACTGGAAAGTTTTCTTTTAGACTATCCCGGCTGTTTGCTTGTAGTAAGCCACGACCGTTACTTTATGGATAAGATAGTAGACCACCTGTTTGTTTTCAGGGGCGAAGGTATAGTGGAGGATTTTCCGGGTAACTATAGTGATTTCCGTAGTTATGAAGATAGTGCCGAACCTGCCAAAGCCGAACTTAAAACCGTTGGGGCAGATACTAAAAACTGGAAACAGAACAACGTAAAACCGGGCCTTACCTTTAATGAGCAAAAGGAATTTTCTAAAATAGAAAAAGACCTTAAAGACCTGGAGCGCGAAAAAGAAACCATAGAAAAGCAGTTTGCCGAAGGTGCTATTGCCGACAAGGATATTGCCTATAAAGCGAGGGAACTTGAAAAGGTGCTTAAGGCTATAGATGATAAAACGGAGCGCTGGTTTGAGCTGAGCGCAAAGATGGAGTAATTTAAGTATACAGTTTTTAGTCGCAGTAAGCAATTGCGACTGAAAACTGTGACTGAAAACTGCGACTTATGAAAGCACAATCATATCTTACATTTCTTTGGATCTCTGTAAATTCACACGGGGTGCATTCTCCGTTTGTATATAGCCTGGTTACTAATGGTTTTTATGAAAAGGAACGTTTAGTGTATAATATTAAGTACACTCATACAGCTCCCGGTTTGCCGAAAACTGCGTTAAAGACATTGCTAAAAACAATATCTCATTTTAAATCCTATAAGCTTCTTGTTTTGGGTGAAGATGAGGTTGCAGTAAATCAAACCACCGAAACCATACGCAGTGCTGCTGAGGCTATAAGTGCCAAGATATGGTTTTATTCAACTTTTGTGCCCGTGCCGGGCGGTGTAGACCTGGCATACCTGTGCGGTAATGACACAGCTTCTCTATTGCCATTATTAGATCAGCTAAAGCAGGATGTAAATAATAACAGTGTTGCTGTTATTGCTAATATACACGCATCTGAAGCAATGGAAGCTGCGTGGGAAGCCATAAAAAAAGACCCAAATGTTACGGTTACTGTAGATACGTATCATTTAGGCCTGGTGTTTTTTAGGCGGGAGCAAACTAAACAGCATTTTGTAATTCGCCCGTTTCAATCATTTTTTCTTGATGCAGTATTAGGCATCCGCAACCTGTGGGGTTTAATAGGTTAATTAGAGCGTAAGGCTTTCATTAATTCTGCTTTAGTCATTTTAGAGCGTCCTTCTATACCCACTTTTTTAGCTTCGTCATAGAGTTGCTGCCTGGTCTGGTCTTCATAGGCCTTTGCTTTGCCACCTCTGTGCTCTGCACCGTTACTGTTGGCTATCCTTGCACTCTTTTCTTTGCTGTAGCCTTTGTCTTTAAGGGCCTTATACTGGTCTTTGTCCTTAACCTGCGGGCCCGGTGATTTTCTTTCCGGCATAACTTTACTATTAATTGGTTTACTATAATAAAGTTACAAACTGCGTAAAATCTATTGTGTTAAGCGTCAGCTAAATGTCAGCTAAAAATGCAGCTATTAGTTTTTTGATATACACTATTAAAAGCATTAACCTTATGGCTGCGGGATAGAAAACTATTCCAATTATTAATAGATTGTTGGATATATAAATAGCTCTTATACAAATTGACCATTTGCATTTTCTAAATGTTCCCAAATTTGATATTTTTTTAGTTTAATGATGAAAGAGTCATTTATTGTTGCCTAATTAGTGCCTGGCTCATTATTTAAATACGTGTCAAAAAGAAGCATTGCTTGTTTTGGTTATTTCAACTTATTTTTAAATATAAATCATTTTATTGTGTTTAATATTTTTGGTTTGACATTTATAATATATTATTTTTAATAAATATTTTTTTTCCGTAAAATTACTACAACGTATTCGTAACTTTCGGTAAAATTATTTTGTGCCACTTTATGTAAACTTTACTTTTGGTCTATAATACCATAAGAGTCGTGTTTACAATTAACGAAAACGTTATAATTAATAGTGGCCATATTAACAGTAACAAATCATTAAAATAATACAATATGCATAAGAGCAGGTTTAAATGTAACACAAACACTAATTAATCAAATAAATAACTAATCAATTTTATGGAGAACCTCTACAGTATACCATTAGCATTAAAGCGTTTGGTGCCATTACTAGCGTTTTTTTTAGCTACACACATTTGTATGGCCCAGGGGCAAAACACAAATGTTACCGGTACAGTTACCTCACTTGAGGACAAATTAGGAATACCCGGCGTTAACGTGCTTATAAAAGGAACCACTAATGCAGTAGCTACCGATATAGATGGGAGCTTTAGCATATCGGTGCCGCAAAATACCATTTTGGTATTTACATCTGTTGGTTTTAAAGCACAGGAAATAACTGTGAAAGGAAATACCGTTAATGTTGTAATGGAGCCTGAAGCTAAACAACTTAACGAGGTAGTTGTTGTGGGTTACGGTACCCAGCGCAAAGAAGCTGTAACAGGATCGGTAGCGTCTATAAGGGGAGACGTGCTCCGCGAAGTGCCGTCGCCTAATATTACCCAGGCATTACAGGGCCGTATTGCTGGTGTAGAAATGATGCAGTCATCCAGTAAACCGGGTGCTACTATGCAAATACGTATTCGTGGTACGCGTTCATTAACAGGTAGTAATGACCCGCTCATAGTGCTTGATGGTATACCTTTTGCAGGATCTATAGGCGATATTAGTACTGATGATATTAAAAGTATTGATATCCTTAAAGATGCTTCTGCAACAGCTATTTATGGCTCGCGTGGTGCAAATGGTGTAATATTAGTTACCACTAATAAAGGTGTAAAGGGACAGGAAGCAAAATTTACTTATAACTCTTATTACGGTATTAAAAGCGTTTTTAATGAGTACCCTATGATGAACGGGGCGCAATTTTCTAAGCTTCGTGCCGATGCAGGTATTTATACCTCTAATGGTGTAGATGAGGCCGAAGGTATAAACACCGACTGGCAGGGGCTGTTTTTTAAAAAATCAAGCGCCATTACTAACCATTATTTAGGTATTACAGGCGGTACTGCTAAGGGTAGTTACAACTTTAGCCTTAGCTATTTTAAAGACGAGGCTGTAATACCGCTACAGGATTATGAGCGTTTTTCATTACAGGCATCGTTAGACCAGGAAATTGGAGCTTTCCGTTTTGGCTTTAGCTCAAACAGTAACTATGGTATTAATAATGGTAACAGTATAAGTACGTATGGTGTTTTAAGCCAGTCGCCTATTGCTAACCCATACAACGAAGACGGCACATTAAAAAGATTTGTAAAATCGCCGTTAGATGATCAGTATGTATTTACAAGGCAGGGATTAGAGCGTTTGGGTGACAGGTATGTAGATCAGACAAGGGCACTTTCTTCTTACAATACTGTTTATGCTGAAGTAAAAATACCTGGTGTGGAAGGATTAAAATTCCGTACTAATATAGGTGGAACAATACGCATGTCAGACAGTGGTAACTACACAGGCCAGGGCGTATTTAGTGTTAACGAAACTACAGTATCTACAGCAGGCGTTAGTAATTCGATGACAACAAACTGGGCAGTAGAAAACCTTCTTACGTACGATCGTAACTTCGGAAAACACAAAATAAATGCAGTAGCGCTTTATTCTGCTCAGGAAAATACCTATAATTACAGGTCGGTTACAGCACGCGACCTTCCGGTAGATGCCTTCCAGTTTTATAATTTAGGTACTGCAGCAGGAGAAATAGCGGTTAACCCTAATACACAAAGCTATCAGCAAAGTGGGCTTATGTCTTACATGGGGCGTTTAATGTATTCTTATGATGACCGTTATCTGCTTAGCGCTACCATTCGTTCAGACGGTTCATCGGTACTTGCCCCGGGCAATAAATGGCATACTTATCCTGCCGTATCTGCCGGATGGAATATTATGAAAGAGTCGTTTATGCAGGGAGTTGGAAAAATAGACCAGCTAAAATTAAGGGTAGGATATGGTCAGACTTCTAACCAGGGAGTAAGTCCTTACCAAACTTTAGGTGCTTTAAGTACAAGGCCTTATAACTTTGGCTCTACAAATGCTACAGGATATTATGTATCGCTTTCTCCAAATCCATCATTGGGCTGGGAGTACTCTAAAACATGGAACTACGGTTTAGACTTTGGGTTTTTTAATAACCGCTTAACCGGTACTGCTGAATACTACATACAGAAAACCGAAGATGTACTGGTAAGCGACAGGCTGCCCGTAACAAGCGGAACCACATCGGTATTATCAAATATTGGAGCGACCGAAAATAAAGGTGTTGAATTTTCACTTAACGGTGTGATCTTAGATAATTATAATGGCTTTACATGGGATGTAGGCGTTAATATATATGCAAACCGTAATAAACTGGTTGCCCTTTCATCTGGAAAAACGAGAGACGAAGGAAACGGCTGGTTTGTAGGAAGCCCGATAAATGTTATTTATGACTTTAAAAAAACAGGATTGTGGCAGGAAGGTGATCCTTACCTGAATATTTTAGAGCCGGGCGGAAACGTAGGTATGATAAAAGTAGAGTATACAGGCGAATATAATGCAGATGGTACACCGGTAAGGGCTATTGGCGCGGCAGACCGCCAGGTTATAGACCCTAACCCTAAATTTCAGGGTGGTTTTAATACACACGTATCTTATAAAGGATTTGATTTAGGTATCGTAGGAGCTTTTCAGCACGGCGGTACGTTAATTAGCACCCTTTACGGATCATCGGGTTACCTTAACCTTTTAGACGGACGCAGGGGTAACGTTGATGTAGATTACTGGACACCGGAAAATACCGATGCCAAGTATCCTAAACCGGGTGGTATAATGAGCAGCAACAACCCTAAATATGGTTCTACATTAGGCTACTTTGATGCATCTTATGTAAAAGTACGTACCATATCTCTTGGGTATACCTTTACGCAGCAGTTCTTAAAAGATGCCCATGTAAGTAAACTAAGGCTTTATTGTACGGTACAAAACCCATTTGTAATTTACTCGCCATACCACAAAGAAACAGGTATGGATCCGGAGCCGAATTCTTTTGGAGATGAGAACCAGGCAGTAAATACTGCATACAACCGACGTTTGCTAACCATTGGTACAAATACACCAACAACACGTAACTGGATATTTGGTATGAATGTATCATTTTAAAAATAAATCACTATGAAAAATATACGATTAAAAGGTTTTATAGGGACGTTGCTTTTAGCAATGTTTTTGGGAGGATGCTCTGATGAGATCCTTGATGAGCAGCCACGCTCTGCATATACACCGGAATATTTTAAAACAGAAAAAGGTGTTTTAGGCGGTATAACAGGTATGTATGCCCACCTGCGTTACATTTACGGGCAGGGTTATTATTATAATGCATGCCTTACCGGTACTGATGAATATACGTATGCATCCAGCGGAGACGGCAATTTTAAAGACATGGACCTTTCGGGTGTTGGCCAGCTTAACGGCCTTACCAGTCGCTCTGATGTATTGTGGAATACTGCATGGCCTAATATTAACAGTGCCAGTGGTGTTATTGAATATGGGGCATCGGTATCTACAATAACCCCGGCTCAAATTGCTGAAGCGAGATTTTTCCGCGCATTTGATTATTTTTTATTGGTACAAACTTTTGGCGGTGTGCCTTTAGATCTGGGTTCGGGAGAGCTTAAGCTAAATGTTTCGGCAAGCCGTGGTTCTGTACGTAATACTGTACCGGAAGTGTATACAAGGGCTATTTTCCCAGATCTTTTAACAGCAATACAGGATTTACCCGATGGCGGACGTGTTACCGGTGGTGCTACTAAAACAGTGGCACGCCTTTACCTGGCAAAAGCATACCTTACGTATGGCTGGTGGCTGCAAAACCCTAATAATATACCTACATTTCCTGAAACTACACGTACCGACCCTGACGGGCACGATGCACAATGGTACTTTCAGCAGGCATATAATGTAGCCACAGCGGCTATAGACAGCCCGGGCGGATTTGGGTTACAGGCTACTTATTATGATGTTAACCTTGCACAAAACGACCGTAACAAAGAGATACTGTTGTATGCAGACCATACCCAGGCCAGCGAGTTTTATAACGGAGGCAGCCTTAGTTATGGTACAGGTGCCGCCCCTGATAATTTTGCGGTATGGATGGCGACATCAAATTATACATTAATAAGGAGTTCGGCTAATACTGCTCATACCAACCTTGTAAGTTCTGTTCAACGCGAAGCAGAGCAGCATTTAGGCCGCCCGTGGTCATGTATGGCACCTACACAGGGAGCTATTATTAATACGTTTGCCGATAAAACGAACGATTCACGTTACGATGGTACCTTTACAACTACCTATCGTGCCAACTGGCCTAAAGCCGGTGTTACCAATTCGTTTTTATACAATGCAAATAATTTAGAGGTTAGGCCCGGTGATGCTATTGTTACATTCTTAAACGAGGAGCCATCTACACCTATTGATTATTCAAATACAGTATACAAAAGTAATATTGGTGCAGGTGTTTTACCGGGCAGGGCAGATTATGTAATCTCTCCGCAGGGTATAAACAGGTTACGTTACCCCGGCCTTTGGAAACTGGGTACTTACCGTACCGATAATGGTGCAGGTTTAGGTCAGCCTAATGCTGGTAACACCCGACCTTTTAACATTGCTAAATTTTCTGAACTTTACCTTATTGCTGCCGAAGCTGCTGTAAAAGGTGCTGTTACAACAGGCGGTAAAAGTGCAAGGGAATTAGTAAATGTACTGCGTGCACGTGCCGGTAAATGGCGTTTTGATAACAACGGCAACGTTGCTAAATCAGAAGATAACAGTGCCGCTATGACAGCCGCTACACCTGCCGTTGTAGATATTGATTATATATTGGCCGAGCGTTCACGCGAGTTTTTTGGTGAAGGCTACCGTTGGTATGACCTTGTGCGCACACAAAAGTGGACACAGTATGCATCCACCTATGTAATAGGTGGTATGGCTGCTACTAATACTACGCCACAAACCTTTAACCGTACTATAGAGCCGTACATGTACTTGCGCCCTATACCGCAAAGCCAGCTGGATGCAATGGATGATACAAGAAACGGTTACCAAAACCCGGGATATAATCAATAAAAAAGGACAACGTTCCTTACAGATATAAGAATATTAAGTTTGGGTTAGTTAATATGTAAACTGCGCATTGTTTTTTGGGTAAAAACAGTGCGCAGTCACTGCATTTATAAACCACTGTTTTATATATAAAATTTGCGGCTTTCCCGTTATAGGTTAATAATATATACAAATGATAAACTCAGTTAGAAGAATTTACAGGCTGCAATTGCTGGTTTTAATAACCCTGTTAGGGTCAGTAATAACGTCTGCCCAAATTAAATTACCAAGGCTAATTAGCGATGGTATGGTTTTACAGCATTCTCAAAATTTAAAATTATGGGGCTGGGCTGCTCCCGGCGAAAAAGTAAACCTGCTTTTTTACGGTAAAAATTATACTGCCACAGCTAATACCGCCGGTGATTGGGTAATAAACCTGCCGCCACAAAAAGCAGGCGGACCGCATACTATGGCTTTTAGCGCCAGGAATAAGGTTACGGTAAGCAATATTTTATTTGGCGATGTGTGGCTTTGCAGCGGCCAGTCTAACATGGAGCTGGGCATGAACCGGCTTATGGATACCTACCCTGAAGAAGCTACTGCCAACAACAGTAACATAAGGCAGTTTTTAGTGCCCGATGTTTTTTACTTTAAAGGAAAACAGCCCGATGTAAACTCCGGCAATTGGGCATCAGTAAGCCCTAAAACCATAGCCGATTTTTCGGGGGTGGCCTATTTTTTTGCCAAGGCAGTGTATAAAAGGCATAACATACCTATTGGCATAATCAATGCTGCACTGGGCGGATCTCCGGCACAGGCATGGATAAGCGAAGGCAGCCTGAAAAAATTCCCTGAATATTTTGATCAGCTGCAAAGCATGAAAGATGATAAGCTGATTGCTAAGATAGAAGAGGACGATAAGCTTGCTTCAGCCAGCTGGTTTGGTGAGCTTAATAAAAAAGACGAAGGCTTAAATAAAGGCTGGAAAACCGCCGCTTATGATGACAGCAGCTGGGCCGAAATGAAAGTGCCCGGTTACTGGGCAGATACCCCCGCAGGCAGCGTTAATGGTGCGGTATGGTTCAGGAAGACAATAGATGTGCCAAAAAGCATGGCGGGACTGCCTGCAAAGTTGGTATTGGGCAGGATAGTAGATGCCGATTCGGTTTTTGTAAATGATGCCTTTGTGGGTACAACCTCATACCAATATCCGCCAAGGAAATATGCCCTTAACGCGAATGTCTTAAAGGCGGGAAAAAATACAATTACCATAAGAGTAATTAATAATTCCGGCAAAGGCGGTTTTATTTTAGATAAAGAATATAAGCTTGTTGCAGGTAAAGAGAGTATAAGCCTGGATGGATTGTGGAAATATAAAACAGGTGTTGTAATGCCTGCCACACCGTCACAAACATTTGTAAGGTGGAAATCGGGCGGTTTGTTTAATGGTATGATAGCACCGTTGCAAAACTATGTAATAAAAGGCGCTTTGTGGTATCAGGGAGAATCGAATACAGGTAAGCCAATGGAATATGCCGACCTGATGAAAACCCTTATTGCCGACTGGAGGGCAGGGTGGAAGCAGGAGTTTCCTTTTATATACGTTCAGCTGCCGGGTTATATGGAGGAAAAACAGGAGCCTGCAGAGAGCGGTTGGGCAACCATGCGCGATGAACAAAACAAGCTATTGGCTGTAAATAATACTGCAATGGCCGTAGCATTAGACCTTGGCGAGTGGAACGATATTCACCCGGTTAATAAAAAAGATGTGGGCGAAAGGCTTGCATTGCAGGCCGAAAAGCTTGTGTATGGCAATACTAAAATTGTAGCATCGGGGCCATCTGTACAGGCTGTTAAAAAAGATGGTAATAAGATCACTGTCACTTTTAAAGATGCAGGAAGCGGCTTAACCATAAAAGGTAAAGGTGCAGTACAGTATTTTGCAATAGCCGGTCCCGATGAAAAATATGTATGGGCAACGGCTATAATTAAAGGTACAAATACTGTTGAGGTTTGGAACAATGCGGTATCAAACCCTGTTTTTATTAAATATGCATGGGCAGATAATCCGGCCAAAGCAAATTTGTATAACAAAGAAGGCCTGCCTGCAGCGCCTTTTAAAAAGAAGTTTTAAAAGCAATTAGTTTAGTTTACAGTATATAGAAAATCTTCTGTTTTTAGTGCCCTTCAAAATAATATACAGCTATTATTTTGAAGGGCACTTTTTTTAAATACTGTAAAAATAAATGACAAACATTCCGAAACAGTAAAATAAGTTGTAATATTGTTATTATATCATTTAGGTTTTTCTCTGTAGCCACAAGCTGCGACCGTAAAATATTTATATGATGCAGGCTATGGCGTAACTTTTAAACCTAATTTTATAAAACGTTATAGTAAGCTAATTTTAATAAAGGAGTCTAACAAAACATGAGCAATATTACTATAAAAGACATTGCAAAAGCTTTAAATTTTTCTGTTTCAACAATATCAAAAGCTCTTAATAACAGTTATGAGATAGGCCCTGAAACCAAACAAAAAATTACAGAATATGCTAAAG
>Ga0247814_10000662_pt1 | contig 25197 bp, 16 predicted proteins | sample UWRJL179409R1_FD_179947 | JGI IMG/M metagenome (GOLD analysis project Ga0247814, IMG submission 179947) | Plant litter microbial communities from Arlington Agricultural Research Station in Wisconsin, United States - UWRJ-L179-409R-1 | ecosystem: Environmental > Terrestrial > Plant litter >... | reverse complement strand
TACAAAAAACCGTTAACAATTATTACTGTAATTGGTGTATTTTCGTAGTGTTAAATATCCTGCACACCAAATATTAAAAACAGGATACCGCTCCTTCATTACCATGAAAATAAAAACCAAACTTATACTGGCATTAGGTTTTCTTTTTTTGCTCATACTCACACTATCGGCATTGGCTATCCGCCAGGTAAACCTTTTAGCACAGGACACCAAAAACATTCTGGTATCTAACTATCAGTCAATGGAATATTCGCGTACTATGTATGCCCTGCTCGACACCATTAAAGAGGGTAATACATTGCCGCAATTTGAAAAATGGTTACACAGGCAGCAAAATAATATTACCGAAAACGGCGAGAGAGAATTAACCGATGCCCTGACCAACGATTTTAAAGCATTACAGCTAAGACCTAACGATGCAGCCCTGCTCTTAAAAGTGAGGAAAGACCTTAACAGCATCATGCAGCTTAATATGAGGGCTATACAGCGCAAAAGCAATACGGCCGAAAATACCGCCGCAGATTCTGTACTATGGATATCCATTACAAGCGCCTTTTGCCTTATTGTGGGCTTTACGCTTATTGTAAACCTGCCCGGGTACATTGCTAACCCCATTCGTAACCTTACAGAAAGTATACGCCAGATAGCCGCGAAGAACTATTCGCAGCGGGTACACTTTAATGGCAAAGACGAGTTTTCTGAACTGGCAGGGTCTTTTAATATTATGGCAAAAAAGCTGCAGGAATACAACGATACCAACCTGGCAAAGCTTATGATGGCTAAAGAACGTATAGAAACCCTTATAAATAACCTTAATGACCCCGTTATAGGGCTGGATGAAAAGTATACTATACTTTTTATAAATGAGCAGGCATTAAAAATATCCGGTTTAAAAAAAGAAAGCATCATAGGCAAAAAAGCCAAGGATGTTGCAGTACATAACGACCTTATACGATCATTACTAAAGCATATTGAAACTGGTAAAGATGCACAGGAAACCTTAAAGATCTATGCCGATAATAAAGAGAGCTATTTTGAAAAACAGGTGGTTGCCATAGATATTATCCCTACCGGCGAAACAATGCCTAAACAAATAGGATCGTTTATTATCCTGAAAAATATAACACCCTACAAAGAGCTGGATCTTGCAAAGACCAATTTTATAGCAACGGTGTCGCACGAGTTTAAAACGCCCATTGCCGCTATGAAGATGAGCCTGCAACTACTGGAAAACAAACATACCGGAAGCCTTAATGAAGAACAGCAAAACCTTATACAGGGTATTAGGGAGGATACCGACAGGCTGTTAAGGACCACTGGCGAACTGCTTAATATTACACAGGTAGAAACCGGTAAGGCTACAGTAAACCTTACCTTATTTAATATAAGGCATGCTATAGCAGAAGTTATTAAAAGCAACAGTGTGCAGGCGTTATCTAAAAATATAACCATGGAAACAGTTGTAGATAATAACCTGCCTGATTTATTAGCCGATGAGGAGAAAACTAAGTGGGTACTGTCTAACCTGCTTTCTAACGCCATAAGATATTCTTACGAAAATTCCATTGTTAACGTGACAGCCTTTACTAATAACGGTACTATTACTGTAACCGTAAAAGACCATGGTACCGGTATACCGCAGCATTATCTGGGTAAAATATTCGACAAATATTTTCGCGTTCCGGGTACACAAAAAGAAGGTACCGGCCTTGGCCTTGCCATTAGTAAAGAATATATAGAAAGCCAGGGCGGAACAATTAGTGTGGAAAGCGAGCCGGGAAGCGGCAGTACATTTACGGTTATTTTTAAAAACACCGCTTCTTAACTAACTGAAAATTAAAGTACATATTAGCATAAAATTTATAAAGTATATAATTAGCATATTAAAATTAGTGACGCATGCATAAATTTAGAACCATTCTATTGGGCTAAAATTATTATGCTGAAAATTTAAATCCTATTTTTATGGTTACAATTATCAGCGCTGTTATTTTATGCAAACTATTAAAAACGAAACACTACTACTTGGCAGGCTTAACAACATAGATAAGAAGATAGATACGCTTAATACCGAAAAAATAAAGGCGTTTTTTAAAGCTATTGGCATTGATGATGATAAGCTGCCCGAAAATTATACCGAATGGGAAACCATTCTTATTGTGGTACCTAACCGCACGGCAATGAACGAGCTTAAGCCTTATAAATATTCTATAGCCAGGATTGCATTTGCTATAAATATAAATGCCGAACAAATACATGTATTTAACCTGGATGACTGGAAAAAAGCATTCAGGCACAAAACACAGCTGCAAATTAGAAACCTGCTTAAAACCAGTTTTGGCGGGGTGAAAAAGAACGCCGAAGATTATAGTAAGGAGTATGGCAGGAATGCAGCAGAATAGCCTGTACCAAAACACCTGCTTAAAATACGATTAACATTGGGCTTAAGCAAAATACACAGGTTAATATATATAATACCCTTGGGCAAATAGTACAGAATTTTATAGCCGGTAATAACACGTTTGTAAACATATCATTAATTGGCTAAAGGCACTTATTTTATAAAGGCAGACGGCATGCAAACTGTGCGATTTATTATAGAACAAATTACATCTGTTTATTATAAAGTAAAAGCCACAATAGCATAGCAGTTGTGGCTTTTTCATCATCGAACCCTCCAAAAAAAAATTATCTGTTCACGAAGTTTATTATCTCTTCATTAAACCTGTTTTTATGTGTGTAAAATAAGCCGTGCGGCGCATCGTCATACACAATATATTCGGCATGCGGTACACGCTTAATTGTTTCTTCGGCAGATGCATCTATAGGCACTGTTTCATCGGCTTTACCGTGCAATACCAGTAATGGTATTTTTATGGTATCAAGATCGGCCCTGAAATCAGTTGTAGACCATGCCTGCATTGCTTTTATGGTAGAATATCCTGCAGCGTTAAGCGTTAGTATAAGGTCGCGCTGTAAAAACGCGTCGCTTACCGGATGGCTAAATAAGTTTACGCCGTAAAACTGTTTGGCAAAAGTTTCAAGAAACTTAGGCCTGTCGTCTTCAAGCTGTTCTTTAATTTCGTCAAACATTTGCTGTGGCAGCCCGGTAGGGTTATCATCTGTTTTAAGCAGGTAAGGTGTTACTGAGCTTATAAGGGCGGCTTTGGTTACACGTCCGTCGCCATTATATTTAGAAAGGTAACGGGCCACTTCTCCCCCACCCATAGAAAAGCCCACAAGCGTAACATCGGTAAGGTTTAGCTCATCGAGCAGTAACTTAAGGTCTTGTGCAAAGGTATCATAATCGTAACCGTCCCACGGGCGCGAAGACAGGCCAAAGCCCCTTCGGTCGTAAGCTATAACACGTATATTATGTTTAGGAAGTTCGTTTAACTGATATTCCCACATTTGGTAGTTAAGTGGCCAGCCATGTATAAGTACTACAGGCCTGCCCCTGCCAATGTCCTGATAAAAAAGTTGTACTTCTTCAGAACTACCGGAAAGGCTAACAGAATTTGTTGTGATAAAAGGCATAATCGGGGTGTTTTTGTTGTTATATATTTATAAAATTAGTAACTACAAAAAGCAGGACAAAAGCTATTAGGAAATAATTAGCTATTGTTACACGTTAAAAAAAGTTTAATTGCTAAAGAGTCCCCCCAGGTTTGCAATGTTCACAACTAATATGTTATACACATCTTAGAGAACAGCTAAATAACCATTTACAACAGCGCAATTATACTGTAAACACAATACATTGTAACAAACGATACTTTATAAACAGATCGAAAAATGACAGTAGTTATAGGTTAGAACCAAAAAATAAAGGCAGCGAAAATGCTGCCTCTATCAAAGTATTATTAGTGAAAACTGTAAAAGAAATAATACATAACCAACTCCTCTACAACTAAATTATGTAACTTATAAAGAATGGATTAGCATTACCCCATTGTATACTTTCACACTCCCATCAGTTACAATTCGTACCCCGGGTTTTGCTCTAAAACAGCACCGGTGTTACGCTCAATTTCGCTAAACGGTATTGGCCACAGGTTATTAATTTCCAGGATACCCTCATAATACGGGTTAAACCTTGTTACCCTGTTATATAATAATCCTAAACGCTGAAGTGTTAACCTGCGTTTTTCTTCAATACCCAGTTCCCGCATCCTTTCATCAAGAATATAGTCAATGGTAACATCGCCAGCTGCTATAGGATTAGCATTAGCCCTTCGCCTTACTGCATTAATATCATCTGCCGCAGCTGCTGCATTGCCTGCCTTAAAATGCGCCTCTGCCCTTAAAAGGAAGGTTTCTGCAAGCCTGAACATGTACTGGTCTGTATAAGTACCACCTGCGGTAGCCTTAAGTTCGCCGGTTTGCAAATTAGCATAAAGGCCCGTAGGATGGTCGCCCGGTGTGGTAACCTTAGACTGGTATGCATAAAACGGGCGGCTTGGTACAGTTATGCCTGCAGGCGGATTCTCTGTAGATACTATTGTGCCGAAACGTTGCGGGAACGCCGGATTGTTATAGGTAAACTCTCTTACAAAGTTATGGTTGGCATTCCTTATATCGTTACTCCAGTCACTCTCCCAAATGGTGTTGCTAAAGTAACGGGTAGACACTGCCCAGCCAATACCACGCCCGCCGGTATAATCGCTCATAGGCCATTTAAATAACGCCTGGCCCCCTAATCTGTAATCCCTTACCATAGGTGCATGGTGCCTCTCATACAATGCAGAACCGCCTACACCTGTAGACACAGACCCACCACCAAGTACATCGGTTTCAAACTGTATAACCCATAAACCTTCGGTATTGCCCGATGCCCTGTTCTGGTTATTGCGCCTGTAAAGGTCCCAGTATACATCGCCCGGATCTACGGTAGACTGGCTCCCGAACCTCGCCGTCATTAGCCTTACATTAGGATCATTAATTACTTTATTAGCTTCCTCAACGGCAAGTTGCGGTTGGTTATTGGCCAAATATATTTCGGTAAGCAGGTGCGATGCGGCAAGGTTATTTATTTCACCGTTCTGAACTGCAGTAATACCCCTCAGGTTTTCGGCAGCAAATTTTGCATCTAAGATGCATTGCGCTAAAACTTCTTCTTTAGTAGCTCTTACATAATCAAATTTTGGCTCTGTAGCCTCTTCAAGTGTAAGTGGTACACCTCCAAAAAGGTAGGCTAAAGTCCTGTATGCAAAAGCACGGAAAAAACGTGCCTCTGCTTCTACCCTTATTTCTTCTGCGGCAGATAGCTCTACTTTTTGAAGCCTCGATATTATAGTGTTACTTTCGGTAACTATTTTATAAAGGTCCTGCCAGTGCGTTGCCGGTACTTCGGCACCGCCCTGCGGGCGCATTACGTTTATATAGGGCGTCCATCGCCTTACGCTTGGTTGTCCGTCAAAAACAAGGTCGGTACCATAGGTGTAATCCATAGGGTAATTTTCATCCCTGCTGTAAAATTCGCGCCTTACCAGTTTATAAAGGTTATTTACCGAAAGGTTAAAATCCTGATAGGTTTTATAAGCGTTTTCCGGCGCCCTGAAATCTACAGGCACTTCTTCCAAAAATTCGTCGTTGCATGAAAAGCATAAGCTTAGGGCAACAAAGAAAAGTATATTTTTAAATTTCATAATAATAGCAATTTTAGAATGTAATATTTAATCCTACCGAATATCCCTGCATAACCGGGCGGCCGCTGTCGGTTAAGCCCTGCCCTGTTTCCGGGTCCCAACCATCCCATTTGGTCCAGGTGGCTATGTTTTTAGCACTTACAAAAAGGCTGGCCGAACTAATGAATGAATCTTTTAGCACATCGCCTGGCAAATTATAGGCAAGCGATATATCCTGAAGGCGTATAAAACTCCTGTCCTGTAATTCTATAGGGCGAAGCGTTGGATTATTTACAGACCTTGGATACTTTCCGCCCGGGTTAGACGGCGACCAGTAATCTACACCCTGAAAGTAATTTAAAAGTATAGCATTCTGGTCTCTTACACTGCCAATGTTTGGCGTATTAGACTGACGGTAACCGTCTTTACCGCCCTGTACTGTATTAAAGAACACATTAAGCGTAAAGTTTTTGTACCTGAAAGAGTTAAGTAAACCGGCACGGTAAGCAGGCTCACTTCTTCCTTGTTTCACCCTGTCGTCTGTGTTTATCTGGCCATCACCGTTAACATCTACAATACTGTAAGTACCCGGGTAGTAACCCGCCGGTATATCATCACCTATCTGGTACATAGGCCCGCGCTGGTAGCCAAATATTGTTCCTATAGATTCGCCCATAAAACGCCCATCGGCAATAATATCGTCTTCCCTTCCATCACCATTTGCATCAGTTCCGGTTAACCTTACGATTTTGTTCACATTCCTCGAAAAGTTAAGAGTAGTCGACCAGTTAAAATCTGTTGCTTCTATGTTTTGAGAGGTAAGAGAGAACTCGATACCCCTATTGTTGATATTACCTAAATTAACAAATATTTCAGTCACGCCATTTGTTGTAGGTACCAGGCGAGGATAAATAAGGTCCTGCGTTTCGGTATTATAATACTCTACATTACCGCTTAACCTGCCTTTAAACAACCTAAAATCTACACCTAAATTAATACCTTTTGTAGACTCCCATCTAAGGTTAGGGTTACCTAATGTTGATAATTGCTGGCCAAATTGTGTAGAACTGCCATCGCCAAAAACATAGGCCGGATCAGGACCGTCAAGTCGGGAAGTTGATTTGTAACGGTCTACTAAGTTACCTACAGAACCGTAACCTGCCCTAAGCTTTAGGAACTCTAAAAACTCAACACCGCTAAGAAAGCTTTCTTTACTTACAACCCAGGCTCCGGAAACTGATGGGAATACCCCATATTTTTCATTTCTCGCATAGCCAGAAAAACCGTCTCTCCTTATAGTTCCTGTTAATATATATTTATCATCATACTTATAATTTACCCTTCCCATTTGGTAGTTTAACGCTTCCTGCCAGCCGCCCGATGAAGCAAACTGGTTGGTACCGCCACCAAGGTTGTTGTAGTTAAGCGACAGCTCTGTAAAGCCATTAGCGCTTGCGCTGCTGTTTTCGTAAGACCTTTCGGTAACACCATATACAGCAGTTATATTAAGGTCGTGCTTTTTAGCAAAGGTATGCTGGTAGGTAACTATATTATCAAAAGTATAATCATACCTGTTGTTGTAGTTTTTGTATGCACTACCGGTTTGGCCTGCACCATATTCGCTGGCAAAGTAATGGCGCTCTGCCCTATAGGTATTACCAAAGTTTATGCGGTAACTAAGCCCTTTTACAAAAGGTATTTTAAGGTCTGAATAAAAGTTGGCAAACAGGTAGGTTTGCTTATCGTAATCATCTACATAAAATGTAGTGAACGGGTTAGCCAAAACGGTCCTTGTAGGGAACGGGTCAAGCTCACCTGTTTCGGTAAAAGGGTTTAACAACGGTGAGTGCCTTACAATACCGCTAAGCGTTGGTTCGGCACCGCTATAATCGCTAAAAGTAGCAAATGACTGCATACCCACTTTCCAGCCTTCCTTCAGGTCTATATCTATATTGCTCCTTATGCTGGTACGTTTGTAATCATCGTTCATGATGTAACCTTTTTGAGCCGTATGGCCGGCAGCAACTACATACGTTACTTTTTCGCCACCACCACTTACATTTACATTATGCTCTGTAATTTCGCCCGTTCTTGTGGCTGCATCCCACCAGTCAAAATTATTGCCTAAAACGTTGCCCTCCTGGTCTACCACAGCAGCATCTAAACGCGTAGCAGGGTTAAAAGCAGGGTTAGGTGTAGTAAAATCGGGAGCTAAAAAAGCTTCGTCATAGTACAGGTAACGTATCTTATCTATATATTGGTCCCTGTTCATAGGTCGCATATCTACCGTTGGCGACTGTGTAGTGTAAGATGTTGTATAAGTTATAGTGGGCGCTTTATTCTTACCGCCTTTTTTAGTGGTAATAAGTATAACACCATTAGCTGCCTGTGCACCGTAAACTGCGGTAGAGCTGGCATCTTTAAGCACGTCTACCGATTCTATATCGGTTGGGTTAATAGCCGTAAGCGAACCGGTGTACATGGCACCGTCTAATATTATTAACGGATTTGTATTGCTGGTTAGCGTATTTGTACCCCTTATGGTAATTGTAGGCGTAGATCCTGCACTGTTTACCTGCCCAACGTTTAGGCCCGGCACACTACCCTGAAGGCTTTGCCCAATACTTACGTTTGGCGCATTTTTAAAAGCCCCAAGGTTAGCACGCGAAACAGCACCGGTAAGGTCTGATTTTTTCTGGGTACCATAGCCTACTAACACTACCTCTTCAAGCTCATTAACGCTGTCTTTTAAAGTAACCGTGTAATTAGATTCGGTAGTTATTATTATATCTTTTGTTTCCATACCTATAAACGAAATAGTAAGGGTTTCCCCTATAGCTGCTTCAATAGAAAACTTACCCTCAAGATCTGTTTGCACACCCCTTGTTGTGCCTTTTACCACAATATTTGCCCCCGGTATGGAAAGCCCGTTAGAATCTGATATTGTTCCGGAAACTGTTTTTCCCTGGGCTGAAGAAATTGCAGGAAATAAACACAGGAACAAGACCAGCAACCTAACAAAAAAACGTGTTGTTATTTGTTTCATAAGCTAATTAAAATTGATTATTGTATGAAACAAAATTATGCATCAGGTATGGTTAGGTGTCCTGCACTATCCTGCAACCCTGTAAATAGGGCATTTTCACTAAAATTAGCCCCCTGTTAACCCCTGTAGTACTGACGGTTATTTTTCTACAACGTATTCGTAAGTTTTTAAGCGCTACAGCGCCTTTTGAAGTTTTATGAGATGAAAAGAATGGAAAATGTGAACTATTTAATTTATTTAAACCGAAGCCTTATCGATATCGAAGATATACATGCATAAAGAAAAACCGGTGTTTACACTTTTTTGATTAAGGAAAAAGAAGCAGGTTTCAACACCCGATTTTAGCTTTTTTTAAGTGCTGCATAGCGGGCGTTACAGAATAAAAAAATAAAAACTGAGTACAATAAACCCCATTTGCAGCCAGTTTAAAACTCAGGGTAAGTTTAAACTACAACTATACGACCCCCATTTTTTCCATGATAAACGTGGCACTTTTATTACGGCAAATACCATCGCGCAGGCGGTAATCAAAATACAGTTCGTTATCTACTATCTGCACCTCAAAGCAGCGATTTATTAAATCTTCAGGATATTCTTCGGCGGTATTGCATACCTCAATATCATGCGTTGCAATGGCGCCAATAGCATTTAGCCCTATCATGCGTTTTACCACTTTAATGGTCCCGGTGCGTTTATCGTCGGAATTTGTACCTCTTAATATTTCATCAAGCAATACAAATGCCCTTTCGCCCTGTAGTGCATCCATAATTTCGCGAAGGCGTTTTATCTCGGCAAAAAAGTAGGATTCACTGTCTGACAATGAATCCGACAATCGCATAGACACCAGCACAGGCAACGGATGTACCACCGCTTGTGCCGCACATACTACAGAACCTGTACCCGCCAGTACCATATTAATACCTAAACTACGCAAAAAAGTGCTTTTACCCGACATGTTTGATCCGGTAAGTATAGTAAATGCCGGACTGAAATTTACATTATTACCTATCCTTTTTTCCTTTTTAATAAGCGGGTGGCCAAGATCTGTAAATGTTATTTGGTAGTTAGAGTTAAGTTGCGGGAACGTAAAATCAGGATTATTGTAATACAGGTTAGCAAGGCTGTTTAAAGCTTCTGCTTCTGCAATTACATCCAGCCAAACGTCTAAGTTTTGCGCGTGGCTTTTTCGCCATTGCAATAACGACTTTAAAGTGTGGTAATGAAACAGCGATAAACAATTAAGCAATGCCGCCCCAAATACATTATTTACAATGTCCATGCGCGAAAACAACAATGCCAGCTTTTTAATGTGCATGCTTGCCTTTTGATTATCGTTCGTAAGCTTTTGCTGTAAATCAACGAGCTTTTGAGAAGTGAAATTTTCGTCCTCAATCTGTTTTATTATAAGGCTGTACCTGTGTATAATATCGTGTATTTCGCCTGTGTAAACTATCTCATTTTTAATGATCTTTATATAACTTAGCATAAACAAAAAATTAAATGCAATCAGGTATCCGGCAATGGTAGTAAAAATACCATTTCCTGTTATAGCATAAGCCAGGATGCATCCAAACAACGCTGCAGGCGAAGCGATCGCTATTATACCAGATACTGCCGATAAACTGCCTGTACCGGCAGTAACCCAGTCTTTAAGCTTTTGGTAAGATGTTGCGCTGTCTTTATTGCTCTTGCCAAGTGCCATAATTTCCTGCCGCCATTCGGGTTTTGCGGCAAGTTCTTTTACAGCCTCCTGGTTTTCTATAATTTGCGGCTGAGGCAGCACCGTTAGTAACAGGGCTGCAAGCTTTTCCTGTCCGCTGTAGGTCTCGGTTCGGTTAATGTTATGAAATAGTGACCGAGGGCCAAAAATATCAAGATCGTGCGAATAGAGATGTTTGTAATCTGTAAATTGTGCTCCGTTTGCAAAGGCTATACCTTTACCTGTAAGATAATTTACTTCATCTTCGTTAACTTTTACCAATGCCGCTGCCCTTACCTTTTTTTGAGAAATTGCTGTATGAAACCGCATTAAAGCAAAAAAGGCAATTGTGCACGCTGCCATTGCAATAAAAAGAAATGTATTGTCTCCTGGGGTTAAACAGTAATATGCTGATGCTAAAAACACAACGGTTATTATAAACCTTACTATGCTTATGCTGTTGTATTTTTTGCTGAGTTGCGAAAGCTGCTGTGAAAATTGTTCCCTGCGTGTAGTATAAAATTCCATGATGTGGTGCTAAGCCACAAATATAGAAATAAAAAATCCCGCCGTGGCGGGAATATATTAGCTTTCATGAAACACAAGTAACGGCACATTACTGTGGTATGCCAGTTTTTTAGTGAGGCTGCGGTGAAAAAGGCTCTCAAAAAAACTGCGCTTATGGGTGCGCATAACAAGCAGGTCGGCATGCTGGTTATCTATAAAATCAAGAATGGTTTGCTCTATATGGTCTCCGGCAATATTAAAGAAATCAATTTTTTCGTCGCGGTAGTATATCTTCCATTCGTTTATCCTTTCTTCAATATCCTCGGGGTCGTCATCATTTTTAATGTAAAGGCATTGCAGCCTGGCTGTAAATTTATCTGCAATGTCCAGGGCTTTACGCAGGGCATCATTATCTTTATCCTTATATTGTGTTGTAAAAGCAATATTTCTTATTTTTTTGTATTCGGCCTCAGCAGGAATAGCCAGTACCGGCACTTTTGAATTAGATATTACAGATGCTGTTTTAGACCCTAAAAAAGTTTCCTTTAGCCCCGTTGCACCTCTTGTACCCATTACTATTAGGTCTATATTTTCATCTTCGCACACTTTATTAATATTATAATTAAGGTCGCCATACAACAATACATTACGCATCCTTACATGTCCCAGATTTCTTTCCTCGGCAATGGTATGCAGGCCCGGAAGCTCTTCCCTGAAACTCTCAAACTGGTTCATCTCTACAATATCAAAAATTTCCATTGTAGAATCCGGTAAAGGGGGAGTATCTACAATGGGCAGGTCGTAAACATGCAGTATAATCAAGTCTGCATTAAACGAATCGGCAAATTTTAATGCATAAATAAACGCATTATGGGCCGTTTCAGAAAAATCAGTAGTAAAAAGTATCTGTTTCATGGTATGATGACATTGTTTAGCTAAAGATACAAAAAACACTATATTTTTCCTACTTTTTAAGCAATGGTTAACAGTATAATAATCAACCTGCGCTTAATCATTATTTAATGTCCGCACAAGAGTTTAATTATTTATCTGATATCCTGAACCAGTCAAAATCAGCATAACCTCCCCTGCTTGCTTCCTGTGTGCTAATGCTATACAGCCCCACCTTAGCTCCTATCCATTTGCCCGCAGCAGACTGGAAGGTTTTATCTACATCAGTAAATTTTTTTCCATCCTCACTATAGCTAAATTTACACAACCCGTTCGGCTCATTTACTTTTACTTTAAGATATACCTCGTTACCGTTAAGCCTGGTTTCGAAAAGTATTTTTTCGGCATTGCCCTTATCTGCATTTTCTGCTCCTTTAAGCTGCAGGTAATAACCATCGGCCTTATTAGTTATCACTAACGATTGATAGCTAAGACCCATTACCAGCAATCCGGCGGTTTTACCCTCTTTTGCCTCCTCGGGTACTAATTTTACTTTTGTAGTTGCAACAAAGTTAGGGGCCGGAAATTTTTGCAGGAGCAGGTTAGGTACGTCCCAAAGGCTGTTAGCATCTTTAGTAACTTTTATAGAGAACAAACGCAGGTAATTTTTACCCTTTAGTTTTGCATGCCACACAACATTGGGGTTAGCGCTCCACTGCCATTGCAGGCCAAGGCTATCGGCATCAAACTCGTCTGTTTCCGGCGGGGTTACTACGGTACCTTTGCCTGCAATAGTTGGTTTTTTAAATTTTAAAACCGGTTCGCCTATACCATTCTTATCCTGGTCTGCACCTATAACCGGCCAGTCTTTTTCCCATTTCATAGGCTGCAGGTGTATAACCCTTCCGTAAGCATCTACATCCTGAAAATGGTAAAACCACGACTCGCCGCCTTTGGTTTCTACCCATGCCCCCTGGTGCGGCCCATTAATTTTAGACGAGCCCTGCTCTAAAACCACTTTTTCATCATAAGGCCCGTAAATATTTTTAGACCTTAATACCAGCTGCCATCCTGTAGCAACACCCCCGGCCGGAGCAAAAATATAATAAAAGCCATTTCGTTTATAAAATTTGGGGCCTTCTACCGTTTTGTGGTTGTCATGGCCATCAAAAACATGAACACCTTTATCTAAAACTTTGGTGCCTTCAGCATTCATTTTGTTTACTGTAAGAATACTTTTAACCCCGGCACGGCTTCCCGCCCACCCGTGCACCAGGTAAGCATTACCGTCGTCATCCCATAAAGGGCAGGTATCTATTAATCCTTTACCCTCCATAACCAGTATAGGCGCTTCCCACCTGCCTAACGGATTTTTTGTTTTTACCATAAATATCCCAAAATCAGGATCGCCCCAATAAATATAAAATTCACCATTGTGGTAGCGCATGCTGGGTGCCCATACCCCATCACCCCTTCTGGGCACACTAAAATGTGCTGCCGGCAGTACATCTGTAATCGCATAGTTTACCAGTTGCCAGTTAACCATATCGGTAGAATGCAGTATAGGTAGGCCGGGCGCTTCATTAAAGCTTGATGCGGTCATGTAATAATCATCTCCTACCCGGATAACATCAGGATCGGAATAATCTGCATATAAAACAGGATTTTTATAGGTACCATCTTTTTGGTCAGACACCCAAACCTGAGATATATAAGGTGCTTGCTGTGCCTGCAGGCCGTGTATCGTGAAAAAATTTGTGCTGACAGCCGCAATTAAAAGTAAGGTAATTTTCATAATTTGTATATTCTTCGCTTAAAGTAATTGGCTGATTAATATCAAAAACAGTTCATGTAATCGATTACAGGATTATAACTAAAAACATTATTAGCAGATAAATTTAATATAAAAAACTTTATTAAAAACATGACGGCAGTAAATTGCAATGTTACAGCAATGGTTGCGCAAGCCAAAAACCATACCGTGTAATGAAATGAGTATCTTTGCAAAAAAGATTATAATGATTTCACAGGATACTATAGTGGCACTGGCAACACCATCGGGCGCAGGGGCAATAGCCGTGATACGTATTTCGGGCAACGAAGCTATAACTATTGCAGCCGGTGTATTCCGTTCGGTTTCCGGCAAGGATATTATGCGTCAAAAAACACATACCCTGCATTTGGGCCATATACAGGACGATGCCAAAATATACGACCAGGTTTTACTCTCACTTTTTAAAGGGCCAAATTCTTATACCGGCGAAAATACTGTAGAGATTTCCTGCCACGGTTCTACCTACATACAACAGCAAATAATACAACTTTTGCTTAGAAAAGGCTGCCGTATGGCTAATGCAGGCGAATTTACATTGCGTGCTTTTCTTAATGGGAAACTGGACCTTAGCCAGGCCGAGGCTGTGGCCGATCTTGTTGCCAGTGATAATGAAGCATCGCACCAGATAGCTATGCAGCAAATGCGCGGTGGCTTTAGTAACGAAATTGCAAAGCTGCGTGAAGAACTTTTAAATTTTGCATCGCTTATAGAGCTGGAACTTGATTTTGCCGAAGAGGATGTAGAATTTGCCGACCGAACCCAGTTTCATGAATTGCTTAGCAGGATAAACTTTGTTTTAAAACGCCTTATAGATTCTTTTGCGGTGGGCAATGTTATAAAAAATGGCATTCCGGTGGCCATTGTGGGCGAACCTAATGTGGGTAAATCTACGCTACTAAATGCTTTATTAAACGAAGAAAGGGCTATAGTAAGCGATATTGCCGGTACTACACGCGATACTATTGAAGACGAACTGGTTATTAACGGTATTGGTTTTAGATTTATTGATACTGCCGGAATCAGGGAAACCGAGGACATTGTGGAAAGTATGGGTATTAAAAAAACCTTTGAGAAGATGGAGCAGGCTCAGGTTGTTGTTTATTTATTTGATGCGGCACAGTTTGAAATACAGGGTGATGCTTTAAAAACCGAGATAGAAAAGATTAAAAATCAGTTCCCGTTAAAACCATTGGTAATTATTGGCAACAAAGCCGATAAGCTAAGCCAAGTTCAAAAATATGGAGCGGTACAGCAAATCCCGGAGTTATTATTAGTTTCGGCGAAAGAAAAAATTGGCGTAGAAGATCTTAAAGATAAATTACTTTCGTTTGTAAATACCGGTGCATTGCGCAATAACGAAACTATTATTACAAACACACGCCATTACGACTCCCTTCTCAAAGCGCTTGAAGAAATACAAAAAGTGCAATTTGGCCTTCAAACAGGCATCTCTGCCGATCTTATGGCAATTGATATACGCCAGGCTTTATACTATTTTGGAGAAATTACGGGTCAGGTTACAAATGATGAATTGCTGGGTAATATTTTTGCTAATTTCTGTATCGGAAAGTAACCATTACAAAACACTCAATCAAATAACATGTAATAAACAACTAAAAGCCTTTATTATAATGGCTTTTTTGCTATAATACATTTATTAGTTGTTTTGTATTGATACTCCTTTATTAAGATATATTTTGTACCTTATTTGTACCTCGTGTTATGAGGTACAAATTTTACTGTATATTTGGCGAGATTATGGCACTTAAATACACTTAATACTTCTTAAGTTCATTTAAGGGCTACTTATTACTTCTTAAAAGGATATATGAGCACAAATATTAAAGTCCAGCGCATTTGCCAGTACTGCGGTAAAGAGTTTACTGCAAAAACTACCGCAACAAAATATTGTTCCCACACTTGTAATAGCAGGCACTATAAACAAAAAGTAAAAGGTGTTAAGATTGAGAAAAGTGATAGCGAAACTTTAAAAATAAAAGGAAGTAGTATTATTGATGTAAAAGTGAAAGATATTTTAACCGTTCGTGATGTGGCCATATTATTAAGTTGTTCAGTGCGCACCGCCTATAGACTGGTAAACAACGGTACTATTGCTGGTGTTAACCTTGCCGAACGCATGACGCGTATTAGTAAAAACGAACTCCATAAAATACTGGAAAACCCTAAGCCTACCCTAATGTTACCCCAAGTAAAAGAATTTGATACTTCAGACTATTACACTATAAATGAGGTGCAGGAAAAATATGGTATTTCGCAAACCGGATTGCAGCTATTGATTAAAAAACACAATATCCCGAAAACCAAAAAAGGCAAATACACTTACGTACCAAAGTCGGTTATTAACGGCTTACTAACTTAAATTAAAGTTTCTTTTTTAGCTTCACTAAATTCACTATTTTCACGACGTATAAAGCACAATGGCAATAAAAGTAGCACTAAGACAAAAAAGCATTACAAACGGACGTAAAAGCTTGTACCTTGATTTCTACCCGGCAGTACCAAACCCTGAAACGGGAGAAACTACCCGGCGTGAATTTTTAGGCATGTATATATTTGTTAACCCTAAAAACCCCATTGACAAACAGCATAATACTGAACAAATTAAGATTGCTGAGAGCATCAGGCATCAAAGGGAAAACCATTTTAACAAACCTGAAATTTATAGCCAGTACGAAAAGCAGCAATTGCGTTTAAAAGAAAATGGCGAAAAGAGTTTTAGTGAATACTTTGAAAAGCTTGCCGATAAACGCACCGGAACGAATACCGATAACTGGGCAGCGGCATTAAAGTATTTAAAGCAATTTAACAGCAAACTAAAATTTGCCGACCTTAATGAAAGGCTGTTAGAAGATTTAAAAGAGTTTTTGTTAACTGTAAAAAGCAGCAGAAGCGATAAAACCACCTTAGCCCAAAACTCGGCACAGGCATACTTTAACAAGGTTAAGGCTGCTTTAAAACAAGCCTTTAAAGATGGCATGCTGCAAACTGACCTCAACGCAAAAATACCACCGATTAAAGCGGAGGAAACCCGCCGTGTATATCTGACATTGGAGGAACTTAACAAGCTGGTAAAAACCCCTTGTAATAATGATTTGCTAAAACGTGCCGCTTTGTTTTCTGCACTTACGGGTTTACGCCATTCAGATATTAAAAAAATGAAGTGGAGCGAACTGGAATTTGTTGCCGGACAGGGGTATTTCCTGAATTTTGACCAACAAAAAACTAAAGGTGTTGAGGTACTGCCAATATCTGAACAGGCTTATAGCTTGTTAGGAGAGCCAGGCGAACCCTCGGCACAGGTATTCAGCGGCCTAAAATATTCAGCATATCAAAATAAGCATCTATTTCAGTGGATTGGTGCAGCCGGAATAACTAAAGATATTACATTCCACAGTTTTAGGCATACCTATGCTACAATATTGCTTTCTAAGGGAACATCTATATATACGGTAAGCAAAATGCTTGGCCATAAAGACCTTAAAACTACTCAGATTTACGCTAAAATTATTGATGAGGTAAAACGAGAGGCATCCAATAAAATTATATTAGATTTTTAATAACTAAAGTAATATGAAGTACACTATAATAAAAATTCTCTTTCCAAAACACGGTCAATATACTGGTAAGGATGTAACTAATGAATTAACCTCATTAACAGTACCTGCGAGTGAGAGGATTCCCAATGATTTTGACACTCTAAGTAAAACATTTGAGGCTCACAAGACAGTTGACCCCTATAGAAATATAAGAAAAGACTTGGTTGTAATAGTAAAAGATAATACTTCTGAAGATATAAGTATATATAGATTCCCTGAAACAGAAAAAGGAAATAAAACGGTTAGCATTGTAATACCTTAAATAGAATTTTACACACAACCAAAACAGCTTGCAGAAATTTTGACACCTCTAAGCAAAACGTGAGGTTGCATATATCTAAAATATTAAAATATAATGAGTTGAATGTTTATTCATTTATCAAGGAATACTTGATAAATGAGAACTAACTAATAAAATAATTACATGAAATCAGAAGAAATAAAACAGCTTTTTGCGCAATTTGAGCTGGCTGCCGCCGAATTGGAAGGGATAGAATGCTGGAGCGCACGTGAACTACAGCAACTTTTGGGCTACAGCAAATGGGAGAATTTTGAGAAAGTTGTACAAAAGGCTAAAGATGCGTGTAGAAATTCTGGTGAGAATATAGAGCATCATTTTCCTGACGTCAGGAAAACGATACCAATGCCTAAAGGTGCAGAAAAGGATATTGAAGATATTTTACTTACCCGTTATGCTTGTTATCTTGTTGCACAGAATGGCGACAGCAGGAAACAGGAAATTGCTTTTGCCCAAAATTACTTTGCGGTACAAACACGCCGTGCTGAACTTGTAGAGCAACGCCTGCTGGAAAACGAGCGCGTAAAAGCCCGCGAAAAATTGAGCCAAACCGAAAAGCAGCTATCAGGTATTTTATATGAACGCGGTGTTGATGGGCAGGGATTTGCCTTAATAAGGAGTAAGGGTGACCAAGCTTTATTTAGGCTAAATACACAAATGCTGAAAAAGAAAATGGGTATACCAGAAAGCCGCCCCGTTGCCGATTTTTTACCTACTATAAGTATTAAGGCCAAAGACCTCGCCGCCGAAATGACTGGGCTTAACGTGCAAAATAAAGACCTGAAAGGACAAACCAAAATAGAACGTGAACATATAGACAATAACCTCGCAGTGCGCGAAATGTTAACTAAGCGCGGTATTATACCCGAAAACCTGCCTGCTGCCGAAGACGTAAAAAAGCTACAACGCAAGTTAGATGGCGATGAGAAAAAGATATTGAAGACCAGCAAAAAGAAAGGTAAATAGAGGAATAAGCCAGTCCTATAATTACCACCCACAATAAAACCACACAAATGCAAAATAATTTCAATACCGTATTAGAAAAATACCGCAAAATATCTTTTAGCGAACGTGATAAAGGCGACCGCTTTGAGAGGCTTATGAAAGCGTATTTACTTACCGACCCTAAGTATGCCTACAAGTTTGCTAAAGTATGGCTGTGGAATGAGTTTCCCGGTAAAAACGACCTGGGCGGCGGCGATACCGGTATTGATTTGGTTGCACTTACTATAGAGGGCGATTACTGGGCAATACAATGCAAATGCTTTCAGGAAACCAGCACTATAGATAAACCTGCTGTTGATAGTTTTCTTAGTACATCGAGCCGCACATTTAAGGGAGAGGATTTAAAAACCCATCACTTTGCGCACCGCCTTTGGATAAGCACCACTAACAAATGGGGCAGCAATGCCACGCAGGCAATTAACAACCAGCATCCGCCCGTGAGCAGGATAAACCTTTTTGACCTGAAAGAAGCCCCACTGGACTGGGTAAAGCTCGACAGCGGCATTACCGGCGAGGTAGCCCGCACCGCTAAAAAAACACTTAGGGAACACCAAACGAACGCCTTAAATAATACACACGCGCATTTTATAGATAACGACCGGGGCAAGCTAATAATGGCCTGTGGTACAGGTAAAACATTTACCTCTTTGCGCATTGCCGAAAATGAAACCAAAGGCAAAGGCTTTGTACTGTTTTTAGTTCCCTCAATTGCGCTATTGGGGCAAACCCTTAACGAGTGGTATGCCGATGCTTTAGAGCCTATTAACGCCATTTGTATTTGCTCTGACCCTGAGATTACTAAGAACCGTAAAAAGCTGGAGGATATAGATACCTCATCGGTGGTAGATTTGGCACTCCCTGCCTCTACTAATGTAGATAACATACTGCACCAGTTTGCCGCACTAAATACAATCCGCGAAAGCGGTATGACGGTAGTATTTAGCACCTACCAAAGTATTGAGGTTATTGCAAGGGCGCAAAAAGAACTTGCAAAGGTACAGCCCGAATTTGGCGAGTTTGACCTAATTATTTGCGATGAGGCACACCGCACCACCGGCGTATCTATTGCGGGGGAAGATGAAAGCGCATTTACAAAGGTGCATAACAACGACTTTTTAAAGGCTAAAAAACGCCTTTACATGACCGCTACCCCGCGCCTGTATGATGATAACGCTAAAAGCAAAGCAGCGCAGGCAGAGGCATTATTATGCTCTATGGATGATGTAGCCATGTATGGCGAGGAAATGTACCGCATAGGCTTTGGCGATGCAGTGGCAAAAGACTTGCTTACTGATTATAAAGTACTAATACTTACCCTTAGCGAAAACGATGTGCCGCCAGCGGTACAAAAAATGATACGGGATGAAAATAATGAAATTAATACCGATGATGCCAGCAAACTGATAGGCTGTATTAACGCCTTATCTAAAAAGGTATTGGGCGATAACGGTATGATTAGGGATACCGACCCTGAACCGATGCGCCGTGCCGTGGCGTTTTGCCGAAGCATTGTTGACTCTAAAAAAATAACGGCAACCTTTGAAACCGCTGGCGATGCCTACATTCACGAATTGCCAAGTGCTGAACAGAGCAAAATGCAAAATGTAAGCAGTATGCACATAGACGGTACTATGGATGCCACACAGCGCAATGAGCTGCTTTCGTGGTTAAAGGATGAGCCGGGCGATGGCGAGTGCCGTATGCTTACAAATGTGCGCTGCCTTAGCGAGGGTGTAGACGTACCCTCACTGGATGCGGTTTTGTTCCTTTCTGCCCGAAATTCGCAGGTAGATGTGGTGCAAAGCGTGGGGCGTGTTATGCGCCGGGCAGAGGGCAAAAAATACGGTTACATCATTATCCCGGTGGTTGTGCCTGCTAATATAGAAGCCGATAAGGCATTGGATGACAACGAACGCTATAAAGTGGTATGGACAGTATTAAATGCCCTGCGTGCGCACGACGACCGTTTTAACGCTACCGTAAATAAAATAGAACTTAACCGCAACAGGCCAGGCCAAATTATAGTGGGCGGTACAGAATATGGTTTTGATGCCGATGGCAACCCTGTTAAAAAAGACAGTGGCGACGGCACGGCCAATGCTGCCGATATTGCTGCGCAACTATCGTTACAGTTTGAGCAGCTGCAAAATGTGGTGTTTGCGCGTATGGTGCAAAAAGTGGGCGACCGCCGCTACTGGGAACAATGGGCTAAATCAGTGGCAGAGATTGCGCAACGACAAACCGAGCGCATTACCAAAATTGTAAACGAGGATGAAAAGCACCAAAAAGAGTTTGAAAAATTCCTTAACGGGTTGCACCAAAATATAAACCCCTCTATAACCAAATTGCAGGCTATAGAAATGCTTTCGCAGCACATTATTACCAAGCCGGTATTTGATGCGCTTTTTGAGGGGTACAGCTTTGTAAAGCACAACGCCATAAGCCAGAGTATGCAAAAAATGCTCGACCTGCTGGAGGAACAAAGCCTGGAAAAAGATGCCGAAACACTGCAAAAGTTTTATGAAAGCGTAAAAATGCGGGCGGCCGGGATAGACAACGCCGAGGGAAAACAGCGCATTATTATAGAGCTGTATGATAAATTCTTTAAAACGGCGTTCCCTAAAATGGTAGAGCAGCTGGGTATTGTTTACACCCCTGTTGAGGTGGTAGATTTTATTATACACAGCGTTAACGATATACTGCAAAAAGAATTTGGCCGCAGTATAAGCGATGAAAACATACACATACTTGACCCGTTTACAGGTACAGGCACATTTATAACCCGCCTGCTGCAAAGCGGCCTTATAAAAGAAAACGACCTGGAGCGCAAATACCGCCACGAAATACACGCTAACGAAATTGTGCTGCTGGCCTATTACATAGCAGCCGTTAATATAGAAACCGCCTTTCACGATGCCACGCCCGACCCTGATGATGGCATAGGCAAAGGCAACTACATACCGTTTGATGGTATAGTGCTTACTGATACTTTTCAGCTGGGGGAAACCAAAGAGAGCGAACGCCTGTTTAACGATACCTTTAGTAAAAACAGCGAACGGGTACAGGCACAGCAAAAAGCCCCATTGCGCATTATTATAGGCAACCCGCCGTATTCAGTTGGGCAAAAATCGGCAAATGATAACGCGCAAAACCAAACGTATAAAAAGTTAGATGGGCGCGTAGCAGATACCTATGCAAAAATGACGGATGCCACCAATAAAAACTCGTTATATGATTCTTACATTAAGGCATTTCGCTGGAGTACCGACAGATTAAATGAGAATAACGAAAACGGCGGTATCATTAGCTTTGTAAGTAACGGGGCATGGTTAGATGGTAATAGTGCCGATGGATTTCGCAAAAGCATAGAAAAAGAATTTAGCAGCATATATGTTTTTAACCTGCGTGGCAACCAGCGCACCAGTGGCGAACTGAGCCGCAAAGAGGGCGGCAAAATATTTGGCAGCGGCTCGCGCACCCCTATTGCCATTACGTTGCTTGTTAAGAACCCCGAAGCCAAAAACGATAAGGCTACTATACATTACCACGATGTAGGCGACTATTTAAAGACAGAGGAAAAGCTGAAAATTGTAAGTGGGTTTAAGTCCTTTGGCGCAATGCCAATAACTACATTACAACCCAACGAGCATGGCGATTGGCTAAGTGTAAGGAGTGATAGCTTTAAAACCTTTATTCAAATTATTACAGAAGATATTAAGGACAAGAAAGAACTTGCCTTTTTTGATTTAAAAAGCCCTGGAATACAATCAAATCGCGACCCTTGGGTATACAATTCGTCAATTGTTCAACTTCAAAAGAATGTAGTGTCAACTATTGAGTTTTATAATACTCAAATTGAACAAAAAAAATCCAGTAAGGATGCAGATAATAATGAAAAAAACATAAAATGGACTTCAAGTTTATTATTTCACTTAGATAAGGGAAGATACGCTAAATTTGATAACAAGGCATTTGGAATTGGTTTGTATAGACCTTTCTTCAAGCAAAATCTTTATTTCGGAGAAAAATTGATACATCGCCCAGGAAAAAGTGAAAGTTATTTTCCAAATCCAAACTTAAAAAATATTGTAATTACTATTCTCGGAGTAGGGGTTTCTAAAGACTTTTCAACGATAATATCCGATGTCAAACCTGATGTTCAAATTCTTAACAACGCGCAGTGCTTTCCCCTCTACTATTACGAAGAAAACAGCACCACACAAAACAACCTGTTTGATGCTAATACCGGCCAGCAGTACACCCGCCGCGATGCCATAAGCGATTTTATTTTAAAAAGAGCTGTAGAGCAGTATGGTAAGAATGTAACTAAAGAAGATATTTTTTATTATGTATATGGCTTTTTGCACAGTAAAGAGTACCGTGAAAACTTTGCTAACGACCTCAAAAAGATGCTGCCCCGCCTGCCGCTGGTAGAAGACGTGCGCGACTTTTGGAAATTCAGCAAAGCAGGCCGCCAGCTTGCCGATTTGCACCTCAACTATGAGAGCGTACCACCTGCGCCGGGCGTTATAGTACTGCACAACCCCCTTAGCGTAAAAGATGCTGCAAAAGCGTTAGACGGCAGCGAATTGAACTATGTAGACTATGAGGTGCAAAAAATGCGCTACCCTAAAAAAGGCCATACCGAAACCATTATATATAACAGCCGCATTACGGTAGATAATATCCCTGCAAAGGCGTATGAATATGTAGTGAACGGCAAAAGTGCTATAGACTGGATTATGGAGCGTTACCAGGTAACCGTACATAAAGACAGTGGCATTAAAAACGACCCTAACGACTGGGCTAAAGAACATAATAACCCTAAGTATATTCTTGATTTATTGTTGAGTGTTATTAACGTAAGCGTGCAAACGGTTGATATTGTAGAGGGTTTGCCAAAAGTGAGTTTTGACGTTACATCTAAAGGATGTGGAGACCCACCCGGATTATAAATTAATATTTTTAAATATGAATAGAGCAGAAGAAATACTCAGATTTTTAGTAAATGATAAGAGTTTAGTTAAAGGGCATAACGATTGGGGCTATTACATACAAGTCCCATTTGATGAAATAAATATGATTGGCTTGATAGATAAAGGCGACCGTTATGAATTGAGCTTATACTATGGAGATACTCAAAGTCAAAGCCGAGCATTTTATAACATAAATCCTAAAATTGAACGTCTTTCAAAAGATTGGTTAGTACATCCAAATTTCCACTTTTCGAGTTCCTTTGGCAAAGGGCTAATTTGGTTTAAAAGTGATGTAAATGCTCAGGAATATATAAATTTTTGGAAAAAAAACGGCGAATTACTGCACCAATATAGTATTGCTGATGCCAAATTATTGATTGACCGCTTTACAGCGAATGGAATAATTCAACTAAATGAAAACAAGAGAAGCGAGTTAAATAATGCTATATTTTCTAAAAACTATTCGGTATTAAATATTAGTGCGGGTTTAGGCGTAATTTATAAAATACCTAAAAGCCAAATAGAGAATGATAGCCTTTCTGAGTTAAAAGACTTGTTAGTTAGTAAGATAAGTGAGGGTTTAAGCGTTATCAATGAGAACGGCAACGAATTTTTAATTGATGGCGACCCTATTGGATTTTAAAAATTACAAATATGAATATTGAAGAATTAAAAAAGTATAAAGATGCCTTAAACACTTCCTTGTCAAGAGACTTAGAAGCGTTCGAAAAGAATTTTATTTTAATAGCTTCTGGAATGCTTGCATTCTCTATAACTTTTATCAAAGATATTGTTAAAATAGAAAGTGCATGTTGGATATGGTTGCTATTTGGTGGATGGTTTTTGATTTTATCTGCAATAGGTATAATGATGTTTACATTCTTATCTTCTGTTAATAGTAGTAATAAGTTATGGAAAATAACCGATGATTTTATTGTTAATAATAATTTATATAATGTTGTTGTACCCCAAAATTTAATACCGGGATTTAAAACATCTGTTAATAACGAATTTTATAAGGCTAAAAAAAGGCTCAAACGGATGAGGGCGTGTGCGGTAATCCTGTTCTTAGGTGGTGTTTTATCTTTTTCATTATTTGTAGGTATAAACCTTAGCAATGAAAATAATAAAGCTAAATGTGATAAACCCAAAATAGGCAATGTAGATAACAAAGCAGCAAATACAGTAAAGAAAAAGGATACCATTGTTGTGAATAGAAATACGAATATACAACCTCAACATACGCGCTCTAATTGAAAGCGAAAACACTATTGATTGAGAAAAGATAAAGTGAGTTTTATAAAAGATTTGACCCTATAGGGAAATATTAAAAAAAATGGAAAAACCATTTATTGAGATTGAAGCTAAAAATTTTATTATGCATCCGCAGGAGGCGCAGCCTATTGATGGGTACGAATTTCCAGTTAATGATGATGGCATAAAATTTCCGTACTGTTGTGAAACCCATAGTGAATTATATAAAAGCGCACGGGAGTATTTAAATAAATTTCCTGATTGTTGCGATGCACACAAGGAGTTTGCAACAAAGCCGTTTTTCAATAGAGCGTTATACGATGGGGTTGCCGAGCGTTTAGTAAACCAGTGTTCTTATACAGAGTTTATGATAAACGAAAGAATTAATAACGAAGACTGGTATGAGGATATTACCGATTATATAGATTATAATATTAGGTGTT
>Ga0247814_10000660_pt1 | contig 25230 bp, 24 predicted proteins | sample UWRJL179409R1_FD_179947 | JGI IMG/M metagenome (GOLD analysis project Ga0247814, IMG submission 179947) | Plant litter microbial communities from Arlington Agricultural Research Station in Wisconsin, United States - UWRJ-L179-409R-1 | ecosystem: Environmental > Terrestrial > Plant litter >... | reverse complement strand
CTTGTTCCCGAAAAATAATTATCAATTGCTGTTACACTCATGGGACTATAACTATCAAAAGATAAATTTGTTTAGCGGTATGCACTTTACTTGATCCTGTCTTTCAAATCTTCAGATCCTGTTTTGTGTTCAACATTAGCATTGTTGCTACTGCCAAACTTATAACTGAAAGATAACTGCACATAACGGCTATCGGCATTCCTGCGACTATAGGTAATAATATTTCCGTAACTCGTAGTTTGACGAATCTGATAACCTCTGAAGATATCATTTGCCATCAGTTTTAGATTTCCCTTTTTCTTCAGGATCTCTTTTTGAACACCGGCAGAGATTATACTGTAAGCTTTGGTGGTAACAGTCCCGTCAATCTCTTTTGAGGTATAAAAAGCTGTTAACTCTCCTTTCCAGCCCTCGCCCACTGAAAAATTGTTCTGTGAATTAAAGCTCAGGGTATTTGCTTTGTTTACGGTATTCCCCTCATTATTGCTGATAGTATACTTATTATTATACAGGTTAAGGAACTGGCTACCAGACCACCATTTAAAGAAATTGGTCGCTGCTGTAAAACTAATACCGACATTAGTAAAAGTACCTAAATTGTCTGGACGCTGGAAAACAACATTTCCCATCTGCCCGATCTTTGCCCCTATTACATTTCCGGTATGGTTGTAGCTCAGGGTAGTAAAGTAGCGAGACTGATAAGAATAACTCAGTTCAAAAGCATTCACAATTGCTGGTTTTAAGTAAGGATTACCTTCATAATAGGTAAAAGGATCATCATAAACACGGAACGGATTCAGGTCCCAGTAACCAGGTCTTTTGATCCTGCGACTGTAACCGGTCTTCAATTGGTGTTTTTCATTGATATCACGGGTAAAATAAAGACTGGGAAAAAGACCACTATAATTTCCTTTAAATACTGAATCTGTTGTCACCTGTCTACCATTGGTTCCTGTATATTCTGCTCTCAATCCTGCCTGGATACTATATTGATCAAATGAAGTGTTAAAATTAACATATGCTGCCTGAATTTTCTCCCTATAAATAAAATGGTTACTGGCAGACGTATCGGCAACATACTGACCGGTCTGCAGCGTATCGTATTGCAGGTTATTTTCAGTGCGAACATCACTGCCTTTCCATCCAGCTTCCAGTTTAGACTTCTTGCTGAGTGGTAGGGAATAGTCCACCTTCCCGGCATAAATATCATTGTGAGAAGGGATATTACCACGGCGACCGGACGATGCGCTCAGGTTATTTCCAGTGGCATTTAAATACCTCGTATCCAATCGCTGCTCCATTCGGGAGAAGTGTGATACATAATCCAGATCTGCTTTAAGCTCATGTCCCTCTTTTTTAAAGCGGTGCACATAGTTCATATTGTATAAAAGATCTTCCCAGTTTTCCTTATTTTCAGTGAGTGTAGGCGCATTGAGAAGCAGCATACCGTCATTGCGGATCACTCGACTAACCCCGGGCTGTACCGTCGGATATTTACCGATCGCACTATTGAGGAGAAAGCCGATCGTATTGTGTTCGTTAAGATTGATGTCTGCTCCTGCACGAAAATTATGAGAGCGTAATTTTGCTTCTTCACTGATCTCCTGAAAAATACGCTGTAGATATGGTCCTCTGATGGCTGTATTAGCCGATCCTGTATTCCCAGCATAAAACTGCCTTTCAGTGGCACTACTAGTTTTAATATTCTGATTATTGGCATTATAGCTACCATATAGATTTACCCGCCCACCTCTATAATTCAGACTAATGCCTTCGCCATAACGTAAACCTCTTCCACTACCTATCGTACCGGTCACCGCTCCATTAAATCCTGATAAGGTGTTTTTTTTCAGGATAATGTTCACAATCCCGCCACTCCCGGCAGCATCGTACTGCGCAGGTGGATTAGCCATGATTTCTATACGTGAAATGGCAGAAGAGCTGGTCCCGCGTAACAGGTTCGCGAGCTGGTCGCCGGACAAATAGGTGGGTTTTCCATTAATCATGACGGCAGTGCCTGATCTGCCTTTAAGTGCAACTTCACCGCTTTCACTCAGGGTTACGCCAGGTGCTTTAGCGAGTATTTCCATCGCAGTATTCCCTTCTGCAAGCACACTTTTTTCGATGTTCATAATCGTTCGGTCTAGCGTCTGTTCAATAACGTGACGCTGTACGCTGATGGTCACCATGTTTAACGCACGACTATCTGCTTTTAAGCGGATTTCACCTAAATGATAGGGTTGCTGACTCTGGTTAAGTGCAATTACTGCTGTATAATAATCCTCGTAGCCAATATAACTGATCTTCACCAGATAATTTCCGGTACGTACATTTGGCATAGAAAAGTTACCGGCAGTATCGGTTATCGCAGTATGTGCTTTAACAGAATCAGCGTGACGAAGGATGATAACCGAAGCAAAGGGGATCGTTTGTGATTTTTCATCTACAACCTTACCGGATACAGTTTTCTGGGCAGCGGCAGATAAGGAAAGGAACAGCAGGATCAGGCTAAGATGTGTTTTTATCATTTTAAATGGTATTGAGTCTAGGTTTTGGGCTTTTCTTCTTTCTTTTTTTGCCCCACCAGATATAAAAACCTGTCAACGGCAGTGTTGCACAGACCAGGCTGCAGATGAAATAGATAATTTTAGTAGTAAGTCCCCCAAAAGCACCTACGTGCAGGGTATAGTTGAGCTTACGAACCTGCTCCGGAAAAGGCAGGTCACCTATCCGTTTCGCACTTTGTTTAGCTAATTGCAGGGTGGCCGGTTCGAAATACAGATCCCTCCAGGTTCCGGCGAACATGTCTGTACAGGCATAAATCAATTCATCAGGCTTTTCTGCTGGGTGAATAATGATATCGTTTTTATTGTGAAGTGCAATTTCACTACGCACCTTATGCCAAATTTTATCGGCATTAACCAATGCGGGTTCCGTTCCAGGTGCTACAACTTCCTTTGCTGGTCGCCTGCGCCCTGTTCCCCCTTCCCCGCCTGTCAGCCAATACACACTTTTCGAGAACCATAAAAAACTCATGCACAGCCCGGTCATAGCCATCAGCAGCGCAATCAGCAGCGTATAAAATCCAAGCACATTATGCAGGTCATAGTTAACTCGCTTAAATTTCGCTTTCCATTTGATCGTAAAGCTTTTATCACGGTTACTCTTGTTCCATTTTTTTGGCCACCAAAGAATCATTCCACTGATCAGCAGGAAGAAAAAGATGAAGGTAGCCCAACCTACAATTGGCTTACCTATTTCACGTCCCAGCATCAAATTTCTATGGAGCGCATCCACTACGTGAAAAAATTCATCATGGTCTTGATGGGGTACCAGTACACCAGTATAAGGATTTACATAAATCGTTGCATCATCTTCGAGTGTAACCGTCACTGTCTTGTTCAGGCCGTGGTACCAAAAAGAATGTACCTCTTTACCGGGCATAGCGGTCGCAATCGCTTTGGCTATGGCAGAAGGAGGCAGCATTTTGATTTCATGCTGTGGAACAACATTCAGCCTGGCATCCAGTATTCCTTTAATCTCTGTTTCAAAAACAAGGATACAGCCTGTAAGGCTAATCACAAGAACAATAATACCAGAGGCAATCCCTAACCAAAGGTGTAGCCATGCGTTGATTTTGCTAAATGTAGTTTTAATTGTCATAAGGGTATGTCCAGACAGATACGAACGCTGCGTGGCTCTGTATACTAATTATCATGACAGACAATTTTCCCCTATGCTATTTAGAATATTTTTAAATAAATTAAAGATTAAAGTTTTGCCTCATATTCATCGCTAAGGCAGGTGGAATGTTGAGCATATGCTGATTGTCTATCACAATCAGTTCTTCCTGTTTGTCATTGAAATAACTAAATACATAAGACCTGCCCTTTTGCAAACGCACCTTCCTGTTGGTACCGGGAGTATTCTTTTTAGGCTGAATATAAATATACTTGTCCTGATTATCTGTATTTTTTAATAACACTGAGCCGGAAAAATTAAGATCTATAGCCGCACCTTGCTCCTGCTTTAAACTCGCCTGACTATCTTTCGCCAGTTCCACCGTCAATCCGTTAAATGAATAGGCTGTAAGTGAGGCACTTTTGCTGTATCGGGATACTTCTATGTGCTGTAATCTGTTACCAGTGGTTTTGGTAAAAAAAGAAAAATACGCGACAAGGAATAAACTTGCAGCAATGCCTGTGTTTAACATCCACTTCCGCATGCGGTGTTTGTGATCGTATTGTTTATTTTCCTGTAAAATCTTTTCCCACGATCGGTTTTTTAGCTGTTCCGGGACAGGCAAATCATTAAAGTCGGCCGCAATATCTTCCCCATTGATCCATTCCAGGTACATTTCCTGCTCTGCATCAGTTGCCGTGCCAGATAAACATCTCTTTAATAATTCCGGATTCATGGAAGCTTTAACTATATATTATCATAACTGTGCATTTTCCCCCACGCCTAATTTCTGGGATATTTCTTTAATCGGCTGCGCAGGAAATTCAGTGCTTTGGTGAGCTGGTTTTCTACGGTTTTTTCAGAAATAAACAGATCAACAGCAATCTCTTTATTATTTAGTCCCTTCACACGACTTAACAGGTAAACGCCTTTACATCTGTCTGGCAGCATATCGACCAGTTTATCTACATCCGCCTTCAAAAAACTATATAACACCTGCTTTTCGGTCTGGTTACTTGCCTGCTGCTGCAGCTGCTTAAATTCGTCTAATTTCTGGCCTTTACGGATCTCATCGTTGTAGATTCTGGAAATCTTAAATCGCACTGCCCTGATCAAATAATTTTCTACGGTATCTGCTGACAGCAGCAGCGTACCTTTCCGTTGCCATAAGGAGGCGAAAATTTCCTGTACTACTTCTTCTGCCTGATAATGATCACCTAAGTATTTTAAGGCAACCTGATAGAGTTTTTTCCAATAAGTTTCATACAACTTAAAAAAGCTATTTTCATCAATTTTGATTAGTTTTTCCTGAGGATATGAAGTCGGATCGGACAAATTATATAAAGTTGAATGGCAAAGATATGCTTATATATAATTAATCCAAATAGCGCATCCTATTTACGATACGATTTAGCCTGACAAATGCAGCCTGCTAGTATTCGCGTTTAATTTAATATTTGGTTCAGGTTAGTTTGCTGCGCAAATTTTCCTTCACCTTAGTTTGCCACTCCTCTTTCAGTATGCTTAATACGATACTATCACGTCTGGAACCGTCTTTACGCACTCCATTACTGCGGAGAATACCTTCTACTGTACAGCCGAGACTTTTCATGGAGGCAATACTTCGTTTGTTATCATTATCGGCACGGAATTCTACCCGCTCCACTCCTAAATGCTCAAAAGCAAATTCCAGCATCAGGAACTTACAATGTTTATTGAGACCGGTTCCCTGAAAATCCTTCCCATACCAGGTATAACCTAACTGAAGGGAACTGTTTACAACCTGTATATCATAAAAGCGGGTACATCCTGCATAACTGCCGGTTCGTTTATCGAAAACAATAAAAGGATATTCCCTCTGCTCCTCTCTGCCCTGAATTGCTGCTGCAATATAATCTTTGAGACCCTGCTCACCGATTGCCTGCACCATAGAATATTTCCATAAATCCGGTTCTGTGAGCGAAAATTGTTTAAGATGCTCCACATCGGTTATTTGTAAAGGACGAAGTATAGCGGTTTCATCTTCCAGGATTGTCTGCTGTGTAAAATCGGAATTATTCATGGTTTATATTGTTATCAATCACCCTGTTTATTACTAAGATATGGCATTTGCCAGTGGTAAAAGGCTGATTACATAGATACGGAATAATTTTAAAAACGTATAATCCACCTTCAAAGAGCGAAAAAATATAAAGCGATATTTTCTCTGCCAAGAATAAATGTCATTTCACATACTATCACAGGTGGAAATGCCTGCATCGAAATTCAGGTTAATACACTGTTTCACTGAAAGTTATATCGATGTAAATTTAATAAGAGTAACAAAGAAGATTATTAATTTATTAAATTTTTAAACATGATATCGCTATACAATTGGGACACCGCTTCGGTTATTTCTTTGGATGAGATCAACAAGGATTTAAGCAAAAATGGGAATCAGATCCTCAGCAATTTCGAATTCAGCGGAGGAGGAGGAATTGTATTACCCTATTCTTGCAGAGGTGAACTGGGTCAATGGTCGATAGGTTCCGCAGATAGCATAGATATTATCGCGGTCTTTCTACCTATCAAAAGCGGAACAATAAGTTCCCTGAACCAAACTTTAGATATTAGTGGTTTAACAATTAAACTGGCCGTATCACTAAATTTCATTGCCCAGGCATCAGCAGACTTGAACTCACTGATTTTTGCCTTCGACAATGCCGGATGCCTGGGGGATTCACCTAAAAAAAATGTTGTCACTCCCCTGGCGGTCAGCGGGCCGGCTGCTATTATTGCTGCCCTCGGACTTACGGGTCAGGAAGACCTCGCGAATAGCTTTGTGAAGATGATGGTTAGCTCAGCTAAACCAATGAATTATATTTTCGCACAATTAGGTTTGCCTGAAGCTTCGGGCACTCCATGGTTAGCACCGACTGCTTCAATTTATTGTTATGCAAGTCAGCTACAGGGTAAAGACTATCTGATTATTTTGTCAGTGACAAACAACCAGTCAATTGATGAAATTCCACAGTACGATGCCCAGATTCTCCCAGCTAATGAAAACAATACTACTTTCGCTTTTACAGGCAATCTGTTCTTAAAAAACATCATATTGCCTGCTCTTTCAACCTCATTCGGACAAAACCTTACACTAAATGATTTATCAGTAAATAGCGCGGGAGATCAGATACAACTGAAGTCACCATTTGATCTAAATCCAATAACGGTGGGCCTGATAGATTATGTTCCCGAAGTCACACAATTAACTGGATCGATGACGGATCAGGGGATAATATTAAATCTAATAGGAAACTGTGATCTCAAAGCGGGTATCAGTATGACTTTTTCGGTTGAAAGTCGCCCCACACTCAATTCACAGGTGAAGAATATGCAACTGCAATTCACCGCTGACCCTAAACCTATTTCCAGTCATGATGCGTCAATTCCCTGGTATTGGTGGTTTGCCGGACTTTTAGTGAAGACGATAGTGAATATAGTGGTGCTGGAAATATGTACCAGTCTGAGCAATAAACTCATAAATAATATTAACGACCAAAGTATTAATACAATAACAATGGGCATTAACTGGTTTGGCAAGACATCACCGGTTATGTCGTCAGTGCAGGTAAATGATGCCTGTACCCTCAAAGGAATACAATCTTAACCCTAAAATAAATATTATGAACCCAACAATTTTATCCACAGAAAAAAGCCAGTTGATAAGGCTGGAAACGTTAACCGAAATGCCAGTATCCGGAAGAGAAAAAAAACTCCAGAAAACTAACGGTTACCATTCACAACCATTTTTAACCAATAACTGGGACACTGTTTTTGCCGCTAGTTACACAGACCTCAACAGCTACATTACCAAACGAATGCAGCAGTTTCCTGATCAGTATCCAACTTCCTGGGCAGCCACAGTACCACCGAATGATTTTAACAGAGGCTACAGCGGTAGTGGAACTTTTGGTGCATGGCAGCTGGAAATGGGTCAATCTGCCAGCGGTACAAAAATCAGCATGAAATTCCCTTTGAATACATGTACGGTCGTACTAAATGATATACCCCACGTTGTTAGTGGAGGGATAGCAGTAGTAGAGGTTTTATTAGACCTCATACCGGCCACAGGTGATGCAAACAAATTAAAACTGATGTTGAAGACTACTACCGAAAATGAATCTGAACCCATCCTAACAGTTGACAATGTAACCATTACTTCTTCCAGTCCCGCTATCTCCGGTCTGGATGGCGCTAGTGGTGCAATAGCAAATTTACTTACCCACTGGGCAGACGAGAACCTATCACAGTTCCAGCATATTTTTGCGATCGTAAATTTGAATGAAACAGCCTCAAAAGCCTCATTTCAATGGTTAAAGCCAACTTATACCAGCTACGCATATACTTTAGGAAAAGATTTGGATTCATCATATCTGGGAGTACTCTGTATGGTAAATAACAATTCGCCAGCTCAAACTACTCAGGAATTAAATGCAGGTGCAATTCCCCCTGGTAACAAAGCAGGTTTTAATATTTCTGCTGATAACTTCCTTAGTCAAATGGTTATGCCTGGCCTTCCGGGAGCATTTAAAAATGCTGATATAAAAACTTTTGTGATCGAAAATGACAAAATTACATTAGCACCTGATACTATACTGACGATGAGTACTATCCGTCATGCGGGACTGAATTATATACCGCAACTAGAATCCTTCAGTTTTAGTGTTGATAATGAGGTAATAGAAATATATACTTATGTACGTATCAATATTTCTGCTGGTATTGATGCTTATGTAGAAACTACTTCCAATTATAAGTTGCAGCTAGGCGTAAATAAAAAAACAGGTGGGCAGTCCATTACTTATTTACCTGTTGGCAAACCTGTACAACATCAATCAACCGTTGTGGCCAATTGGGTAATTTGGACGGAGGCAATTGCTGACATAATAATTGCAGTTGCTACTGCAGCATTGTCTAGTTTGGCAACTGCCGCTGAAACTGTGGTTACAAGAGTAGTAGTTGCTGCAATTATTGGAGGAATTGCATCAGCAATTGCTGCTATACTGGAACAAATACCAGTATGGATAGCTGGAGAGATTCCAGATAATTTACCATCAATCGATGCGATGATCACTGATGCTACTAATTCGTTCCAGTGGGGTGATACAGCCGACTTCAAACTGACCGGTATGAATGTAAACGGATCTATCCAGTTTGGGGGTACGCTTATGACAATTTAAATAAATATTGATGGTCCATACACCTTTCCTCCAATTCCAAAAACTTTCCCGGACTGCCGTTGTTAAAATTATCAAAATCTACACTATGACCAACGAAGTAACAGATAAAATTTTTAGCGGAATTAAGTCGCTGAATTTAAACACAACAGGACAGGAAAACATAGACACAGGAGAACGCGCTATTTCTATCGCAGCAGGATCTTATTTGTTATTCAAAGGATTAACAAATCTAGTGAGCCACCCATTTCTGGGCTTACAAGGTGCCGTGGCGGGAGGATACCTGATTTACCGTGGAGCGACAGGTGTATGCCCTATTTATCAGCAAATGGGAAAAGATACTACTGATCCGGAAGCAATTAATATTACAGAAGTGATTGTCATTGATGCGCCGAGAGAGAAAGTTTATGAGTTCTGGAGAGCTTTAGCCAATCTGCCAAAATTCATGACACACCTTAAAAGTGTGGAAGAAACAGGAGAAGGCAGTTCACACTGGAAAGCAAATACGCCTGGCGGATTGATTGACCTGAACTGGAATGCAGAAATTACCAGGGAAGATGAAGGCAGTTATATTGGTTGGCAATCGGTAAGCGGTTCAATGATTGACAATGCAGGTAAAGTTGAATTTAAAGATACTTTGAATGGAACAGGAACCGAATTACACGTGGAAATTGACTATTTTTCTCCTGCAGGAAGTGTAGGAAGAGGAATTACTTCACTTTTTAATGGCGTTTTTGAGCGGATGATCCGTTCTGACATTCAGAACTTTAAAACTTATGCGGAGGCGAAAGACTTTCAGGAATATGCAGGTCTGACTGACAATGTCTTATAGCAGATATATGACCATGCTGATACGAATTAAATCGTAAACTAACTAATAAGGCCTGCCTTCGAAAGAATTGCAGGCCTTATCTATTGAATAATGTTCATCATCATAAAATACGATTCACCGTTTTACCTTCACAGCACACATTATAAGTTCTTCAGACGTCATCAAATCTTGCACCTGCACGTTTATTGTTTCTTTCCGGATTAGGTAAAATACCGCGGTTAATAAAGATATTGCTGATGATCGTTTGATGCTGACCCTGACTCAAATTACCATCAGCTGTAATGAGGGCATTGGCTGCATCCTGAAAAACGGCTTTAGGATCAAGTAAAAAGTGATGCGCTATAATCAAACGGTCAGCCAGTTGCTGCCCCAAAGCGGAACGGATTTCCCATAGACAGGCGGACCAGATTTCCCCATCATTATGCTCTTCCTGAGTCATATCTTTAGGGTATTTTTTATTGCTATCCAAACGTCGCAAGCAGGGTGGTTCCGCACCGCTATAGGCTACAGCATCCCAGTTCCCAATGGTTGGTTTTAATAATGCTGATTTTTTATCTGAAAAAAAACTCGCAGCAAGATAATCCCCAAATCCCTCTCCCATTGCCCGGGTCTCTGTTCCGGAGCCAAAGCCATTTACCTGGTTATCCTGTATAGCATGGCCGTATTCATGTAGAATAACCTCTGCATCCTCAGCATCATCTACACCACCGGTGCCAAAAGTGAGCGATTTAGTAACGGGGCTATAAAAGGAATTATCATCTGTAGTACCATCAATATTCACTGCAATGGAATGATTCAGCACGTTATCAAATCCTAACTGCTGGATATAACGCTGAACACTATCTATATGAAAATAGACCATTACTTCTTTAAATGCCCTATCTGCCCTGCTGAAGTTAAATTTAAAATTGGTGCTCTTGAAACGTGATGTAGTCGTACTCGTATTTACATAAGGTCCCTCCAGCATGCCTGTATTGTTCAGTTCCTTTAAAACCACTTCTACATAAGCGTTTTCAGGAATTACTGAGGTATCTTCCAACGTTGTATCATTTAATACCGCAACAGGATTAGGATCAAATACCCTCCTAGTGCCATCAATATATTTGATCAGGTTAATTTTCTCAATGATTGCACCGGAAAGAACATCAAAATATATCTTCCACTCTGCTTCCGGATGAGCTACCTTAATGATGACCTTCCAGGCTAAAACAGGGATACCATGATGAGGGTAATAAACTTGTTCAGTAGCATAAATATCATCTTCTGTTGCCTGCGATGGCTTAACTGCCTCCAGTGCCAATAATCTCACATCAGCTGCAGTCAGTTGCGGAACAACAGCAGCCGATTCAGCTTTCATCGCGTTTTGCACTTCAATGTCTTCCGTTTTCCCTAACAGCGATTCAGGTACCAGATCATTGAGAATATTATATACTTTCCCCTCTTTGTCGATGTCTACCCTAATCCATGCACCGGAAATTGGTTTTCCCTGGAATTGTTGTTGATACAATACGTGATAACCGAGTATGCTTTCTTTCACCTGATCGAATTTAAGCTGTGAAAGATCAGGCTTGATCTGTAAATCTGCGGTTAACTTCAATAGAATATCATGGGCAATCTGCTGGGGTGGTTCATGGCTGGGTTCAGACTCAATATCATAAATGCGGCGTGGCACATTGCGCTGAGGATTGATCTCGATTGCAGCTTTTAAGTCTTTCATAGGTAAGGTTTTAGATAATGTAATTTACAGATATTCGTTGAGAATATCTACAAAATTATCTATATTCCCCAGCTCTCATACGGTAACAATTCATTGCGGCTTCACCCAAATTGTCTAGCAACTGGTAATTTGCGATTGCACCTACAGCGGCACCTATTACTGGTATCAGCTGCGCCATTTTTGCAAGGTCTATATAGTCTCTGTACTCCTGCTGAAAACTGCGCCAGTCGAACTCGTTTTCATCTGCCGGCATTGCGCGGTATACGCTGTCCCAGTCGGAGATAGTTTTATAAACGTTATTGCGGTTCTGCTGACTCGAAAAAGCGATCTGAAAAATATAAAGTATATAAATCCTCTCTTTATAATCTTTCACGTCAAAGCCATACAGTGCAGCGATTTCAAAAAGCATTTTGAGTTTAATACCAATGAGCACAGGAAATTCAGCTAGTCCCATCAGGAAGCCGCCCGCACCTGTGATAGCGCCTTCAATTCCTGCAGTTTTTTTATAAAATTCAATCTGCTGTTTAACATGTGCCTCGCGCAATTGAAGTGTGCCTTCCATCCTGGCTTCTTTTGTGGTATACCTGGCGCCAAATAAAACTGTTTTAACCATTTTTTCTATGGTCACCGTAATCACATGGTGCACTTTCTCAGGAATGAAGTGGTTAATTTTATGCTGCACCTGCTGGGAAAGCCTGTCTGTAAAAGACGGCCGCTGCTGCATTTTTAGCTGCCAGAATTGTAATTCAATATAAGCCTTTTCTTCGTAAGGTGTCATTTCTTTAACGCGTATGGATGAATATACAGCTTTTATTATTCTCAGTCGCCACATTGTAAATGGGATCCTCCAGAATGTTCACCTCAATAACTTCTGCAGCATTATTGAGTAACCTGCGGCAATCTTTGCTCAAATGTTTTAGTAGTAACTTTTTACCTGCATTTTTATAGCGTTCAGTGAGTTTATTGATCGCATCTATGGCCGACATATCGGTGATCTTACTGTCTTTAAAATCAATCACCACTTCAGCCGGATCGGCATTCACATCGAACTTTTCATTGAAACCGGTAACGGAACCAAAAAACAGGGGACCATAAATCTCATAATATTTTACCCCATTTTCATCCAGGTATTTTTTAGCCCTGATGCGCTTGGCACTTTCCCAGGCAAAAACCAATGCAGAGATGATCACCCCCGCAAGCACCGCCAATGCAAGATTGTGGAGCCATACGGTAATTACCGCAACAATGATCATCACAAAAACATCCTGCTTCGGCATTTTGTTAATGATTTTAAAACTCAGCCATTCGAATGTACCAAAAGCAACCATGATCATCACTCCTGTTAACGCGGCCATAGGCAATCTTCCGATAACTGGTGCACCGAATAAAATAATGAGCAGAATGGTCAATGAAGCAATAATACCAGACAACCTGGCTCTCGATCCGGCAGAGAGGTTAACCAAAGTCTGCGCAATCATGGGGCATCCACCCATGCCATAGAAAAATCCATTAAGGATATTAGCACTGCCCTGTGCGATACATTCCCTGTTACCATTGCCCCTGGTTCCTGTCATTTCATCTACCAGATTTAAAGTCAGCAATCCTTCCGTGAGTCCTACTCCGGCCATAATCAGGGCGTATGGAAATATAATTTGTAAAGTATTAAAGTTGAAGGGGATATTTGGAATATGGAATGGAGGAAAACCACCGCTCACAGAGGCAATATCGCTCACGGTTTTGGTATGAATACCAAATCCCAGCACGAGGAGAAATACAACTATAATAGCCACCAGAGATGGAGGTACAGCTTTACTAATTTTAGGAAAAATATATACGATAGCTATAGTCAAAGCAACAAGTCCCGCCATAATCATTAGGGGTTCCCCTGATAACCAGGTAACCTTCCCATTTAAAACAGTTTTAAACTGCTCCAGCTGTGCCATGAAAATGATCACAGCCAAACCATTCACAAAACCATACATTACAGGTTGTGGTACGAGACGTATAAATTTCCCCAATTTAAAAAGGCCGATTACAATCTGTATCACTCCCGCCAAAGCAACTGCGGCAAATACGTATTCAATGCCATTGGATTTCATCAGAGCGATCACTACGACCACTACCGCACCGGCACCACCAGAAATCAGACCGGGCCTGCCGCCAAATATGGAGGTAACCAGTCCCATCATAAAAGCAGCATACAGTCCTACCAAAGGCGGAAATCCTGCTAAAATTGCGAATGATAGCGATTCCGGCATCATGGTCATCGCTACAGTAAGACCAGCTAAAATTTCTGTTTTATAGTTGACTTTTTGCGAAAAGTCGAATAGACGAACACCTGAAAACATGTGTATTTTTTTTTTAAATAGGAGGATAAGAATAAGGCCAAAGATATTTTTGGTTAAGAGGTGCAGCAATGGAATCAGTGCTTTGTCACGGGATCATATGAAACTTTATCTCTTTTTCTCATTTCGATTGGCACAAACCTACAAAATAATTGCTTCCTTTTCATCAATTAAATGGTCGTTTAAAACCCATTTTTATCCAGATTTCCGCCTACGTTCAAATCTTAAATGATTAAATAATTTCCTATATTTAAAATAATATAATTATCAATAACAGCCATAAACCATTAAAACCAAATATAATGAAATTCAATTTTTTATCTCTCTTCGTATTACCTGCTATTATTTCATCCTGCACAACTGCGCCCGCAAAAAAAGAGGTAGCATCTTTCCATCTGAATGGCACCTGGACATTGGTATCTGCAACAACCGTTGAAAAGGGAAAAAGTACCATTACTGATTTCACAAAAGATCAGCGCATGATCAAGATCATCAACGACTCACATTTTGCATTCTTAAGACACGATCTTAAACTGAACAAGGAGGGTAAGAATAATTTTGATGCTGGAGGAGGAAGGTACACTCTGGCGGGAGATCAGTATACGGAAATTCTTGATTATTACAGTGATAAAAATTGGGAAGGAAAAACCTTTAAGTTTACAGTCAAAATCCAGAATGACACTTTAATTCAAACAGGAATAGAAAAAGTTGAGGCCGCAGGGGTTGACCGTACGATAACTGAAAGGTATGTGAAGGAGAAGAATAATTAGAGACTGTAGCGTTTATTTATTGTTTTACGTTTAACTATTAAACCAGACAAATACAAACTAATGAACAAAGTATTATTCTTATCGCTAATAGCGTGTCTTGCACTTACCACTATTGTCGGCTGCAAAAAGAAATCCCCTGAGAAAGAAGCAGTAACAACATTAAATGGCACCTGGGAACTCAGGTACCTGGCCGGCATTCAAGTACCGGATGTAGACCCGAACTTTAAGGCTGGCAACGGCAATGTATTTAAGTTCGATGGTCAGCACTATGACAGGATTATTGATGGCAAAACAGTCTCAAGCGGAACCTATACCATTTCATTACATAAAACGCCGGTAAATAATACGGAGTCTAATTACAGTCTGGTATTAGACAATGACACGAAATTATTGATCAATCTGTCGAAAAACAAACTGGTCGTTTTTGATGGCGTAATCGCGGCGGATGGAACAGAATCCACCTACGAGAAATTATAAAACGATTTTTAGGACCTTATTCTGTCTTATTGCTAAGCAGAGTAAGTTTACAGGGAAAGGGATAGCCAATTTGATTAATGACGGCTTTGGTAATGGCTGGATCATAACCACTGTTAATAGTCAGTCTTCCACCATTAATCTCTCCTTGTATAATGGGCGCAACAATAACCTGGTTACCGGTAACAATAGCCATCATCTGTCGCTGATATGCCCTGGTAAAAGCGGCAAATTTCACCGCACCTGGTGGATTGAGCACAATCATTACACATTGCATCTTATTTTCCTGACCTCCACTATGCTCCGGATCTGACCACTGTTCTTCATACTGACTCACCTCCATAACTTCATTACTGGAGATGGCAGGAGCAGCAGTATGGAGCAGATATAACTCTACTATATTTTCTTTATCCGGATGAAAATACCAATGGTGACCAATCGGCTGACCTATTTGTTTCAGCATTTTTCTCACCGCTGCGGAATCTTTAGCGATAAATGTGGCCAGGTAAGTAGGGCTGGTCACCTGCTCTGGAGGGAAATTGAGCAGGCCTGCGGGCAACTGTTGCTTCATCCGCCCGATCATCCCCTTAGGATCGGCATAACCACCGTAAAAGCCAAGGTCGATAGCACGTGTGAGTCGCTTAATGATTAAAGCTGCGTCTGTGTTCCGGTTCAAACTTATGGTAAGTTGATTATTGCTGATCTTCAAATCCTGCAACGGCGCCTGTAAAGGCATTTTGAGATCTGCTGACAAACGATTTGTAATATCTTTGCGCATTCTTTGCAAAAAGAGGGAGTCATCGGCAATTGACCTTTCAGTGACCGCAAAGGTCAGCACAGTCATTTTTTCCGGCGATTGTGCAAAAGAAGAAATAGCTAATAAGCTCAGTAAAAGTAATATGCCGGCAGACTTATTAAAGGCTGATAAATTCATAGTTAAAAATAAGCAATAAATCGCAAATCAAGCGATTTCTATCTTTTTGACAAAGCGATTTTTAGTCCCATTCCCACAAATGCAAGCCCCGTAATCTTATTTAACCAGTTACCAGATTTAGGATGTTCTTTAAAATAGGAAGAAAAATAAGCAGCAAATAAAGTAAGCAGCAAAAACCATAGCGAGCCGATCACCGCGCAGGTGAGACCTAATATGATAAAGGGTTTAGGATCATTGATTAATTCCGGTGCTATAAACTGAGGAAAGAATGCCAGAAAAAATAACGCCACTTTAGGATTGAGGATATTAGTAAAGAAACCAGAAACGAAATTCTTTCTGTTGGAATCACTTCCCTTCTCCAGTAATGGATCCACATCTAATAAACTTTCTTTGGACAGCAGTTTTGAAACACCCAGATAAATCAGGTAAGCAGCCCCCAGATACTTGATGACAGAAAACGCTATGACCGACTTTGCAATAATCAGAGACAATCCAAGCGCTGCAAATAGTGTATGTCCTAAAACACCTGTATTCAATCCCAGCAATGAATATATACCAGCTTTTTTACCTTGAGCAATTGATTTATTCAGAATAAAAATAGTGTCAATCCCGGGTGTAATGATAAAAATGAAAGCGGTAATCACAAATGTCAGGTAGTTGATAATGCCCATATGATGGTAGAGTAATTGTTATACGTTTAATTATGGGCTAAAATTACTAATTTCGCAATACAATTTTATTATTCCTCCCATGATCAGACTGAACAATGACACTCCAATAGAGATACTGCAAAACGTAAAAGTAGGAACCATGGTTACTGACACTTTTAGTAAAACAGGTTTGGTAGAATCGATGGAAACAAATGATGATGGTTATCATAAAATATACACTTTTGAACTCGTAACAGGCAGAACAATCACAATTAAAAAATAAATACAATATCAATTCCCAATTTACAACAATCCTTCTGAATTATTTCTTCATAAAAGATTCTAAACTAATATATAATTCGAATACTTCAATCGTATTAATATTTATATTAAATTAGAAAAATTTTAAAATAAATGGAAGAAGATATAAAATTGTATGCCCGGATATCTGGCAAATCATTTTTTAGGTGGCTTTTTATTGCTGTTAGCGGTATGGTATTGACAGTTATTTTCTTTCTGATCATCTTGTTTCAAAATATCAGTACAACCGGTGAGGACGAGAGAAAGAAAACGGTTTTCATCGTAGATCTCGCCATGGATAATACCGGTGCTTTTTTATTGCTCTTAGCTGCCCCGTTATTTATTGTATTATACGTTGTTCTGGCCAATAAGATAGCCATACATTATATGATCTTTCAGATCTGGAAAAATAAAGCTATTAACTATGTTGAACCAGCGGTAAAGAATATTGTTGAAAGAGCAACCAGTCAACATACTGGCACAAAGAAAATAGCCGATGGTGTGATGTTGAAAGCTAGATTATTACAGGAAACCAGGCAGGATAAAAGAACTTCACCGATCAATAAAAGAGTTATCAGCTATGGATTAAAAAAGATTCGTCTTGACGATATTGATTTTGACAATGAAAAGGTAAGCCTGCCCATTATCATATCCGACAAACTCAAAGCCTATATTTCTGAAACTACAGAACCGGGATACCTTTTATTCTGGTTGCTGGCAGGGTTTCAGTGCCTGCTATTTGCCTGCTCGCAGTATTTTTCTTAGTCTAAATCTCTTTTAAATCCGAAAGCCTCATCCAACCTTCATTACCATTTGTCAGCGTAATCCTGATCCAGTCTTTTTTGGTATCAATGATGCTGACCTTAGTGCCACTATGAATGATAAAAAGATTTCGCGCCTCGTCTGATGGTGCACTCTTAATCGCAACCGGACTGTTGAATATTATACCCTGTCTATTTTCTTCAAAATAACTAACCTGCCTGCTGGCGATAAAAATAACAGCTAAACCCAAAAACAACAATAACAAGGCGCTGTAAAATGAGGTCTTCTTGATCATTACTGCGTGTGCAAAAAAGTAGGTAATCAGCAGTGCAGAACCAGCCAGGATAAGCACAATGCTCACAAGAGCAAAAGTATCCGTAGAAGCACTTAAATAGACAGCCTTCCACCATCTTGTCAAAAAGAATTCAGGTGCCTCATCGAGCTTATCACTGGTTTTTGAATTCGCCAGCCTGATGTTTGCTTGAATGTCGTCATCATTCGGCGCAAGCTTCCGGGCCTTTTCATAATATAAAATTGCAGCTGCGATATCACCGGTTTTATAACTCGCATTCCCCAGGTTATAATATAATCCTGCGGAGGTGGTGCCGCCAGCGAGAATCTTTTTGTAATTATCCAACGCATGCAGGAACTGACCTTTTGCATAATAACTGTTAGCTGCCGCATATAATTCATCAGGTTGCTGATTCCCAAATGATAACAGCGGCAGTACCATAAATATACTCAGATATAAAATCTGCTTCAGGCTATTTAATTTCATCTTCAATTTCATTGATTATACCTTTTGCCTTTTCAAATACTTCCCTTTCTGAAAGCTGCGTTACTGGTGCGTAACGTGCCATTTCACATAAATCCAGCGTCTCCAGCAATTTAGTGATGAGCTGATCGCTGATTCCCCGGGCTTTGAGACTATCAATGATACTCTCCTTATTTAATTCGGCTGCCGTCAAATTCAGTTTATCGCTCAAATAACCATACAGTCCTTTAAATATAGCCTCATAAAATGCAGCAGTATTTTTAGCTGCAAGCTGTTTCTGTGCATTAGCAAGATGTTTGGCTGCAACCTTACCTGCCCTTCGGTTTTTTACCCGCACTACGTCGCTATTTATTTTTCTGTTCCGGTTACGGAACACAAAAGCAAGGGCACAAAATACAGGTCCGGACAGTAGCAAAAGCCAGTATCTCTGCGATCCATAAAAACGCTCACCAATTTTATTCAAACCAGCATTCCCCGTTTTAATCGACCTGATATCCTTGTCCAGCTTTTTAACATCCTTTTGATCGGCGTCAGAGAATGCGGTAACATTATTTTCAACCAAACCTTTATTCACCTTCACAGCAAAGGCTTTTGTTGCAATTGTTACGTATTTTTTAGTGCTGGTATCAAAATAAGAGAACTCCAGTGGTGCAATAGTATAATTGCCCTGACGACGCGGAATCAACAAATAGCTATATGTTCTGCTTCCACGCACCCCATTCGCTTCTTCTTTAATGGTATCGGTTATTTTCGGATCAAACTTTTCAAAATCAGTCGGCAGATTAACATTGAGCGTGTTCATCAGCTTGATATTTCCCGAACCGGTTAACTTCACACTGTAATTAAGAGTCTCATTAGCCTTCAGTTCTTTTTTATCCACTTTAGCCTGAATCGAGAATTTTCCGACAGCGCCATTAAAACCTGCAGGTTTTCCTGCTTCTGGTAAAGGCTTCACATGCACCACAACAGGAATACTTTTTACAGCATATTTTACATCCTTAAATGATCCGAAAAACTGTTCCATAATATCTCTTGCCGGTGCTGCTACCCGCACAATAAAAGTCATTTCAAAGGGATTGATTTTAATATCTCCTGAATGTTCTGCAAAAAGGATCATCTGTTTCACATCAGCCACATTATATTTCAATCCTTTATAGGTTTCTGTACGCCACTGCACCTGCTGAGGCTGATTTTTAACATCCTCTGTCCAGAAACCATTCAGATCCGGCAGTTTGTCCACCCTACTGTCCACAATCCCGATACGGGTATACAGCCTATAACTCAGCAGAATTTGTTCTCCCTGATATACATTTGTTTTATTCACCTCGGCCCTGATAAATAAGGCTTTAGAAAGATCCTCTGCATTGTCCTGAATCATTTCTTCCTGCTGCTGTTGCGGCTGCTGATTATTCTGCTGCATCGGCTGCCCCTTACTCACCCTGATTCTGATCGGGTTAGTGTTCAGCCTACGGTCATCAACCATAATAAATGCAGCGCCAATGGTCAGTATCCCCTCTTTCACCGCAACAAGATCGTAACTGTAAGAATTACTTACCGTTGTATTGCCATTGATGGAAGTAATGCTGGAAGACACATTCGGCCCTGATAGCACCTGAAAACCTGTAAAATCGGGCGGTGTAAACCGGCTACCATTACCATTAATAGCAAAAGTAACACGAAATGGCTCACCTGTAGCCACATCATTTCCACTCACGGAGGCATTGAACTGTACACGCTGGGCCGACAATGAACCGGAGCAGAACAGTAAAACCATAATCAGCAAATAACTGATCTTTATTCGCTTAAACACTTGCTGTTTACCAATCTTTTGAGACACGTACTTTCGCTCCTTTAAATTTCTTATTCTTCAATTTATCCTGAGTTTGCTTTTCCTGGTTATTCAGGGCATCCAGCATTCTCTGGGCATCATCTTTTGACAATTGACCGGGCTGAGGTTTCTGCTCCCCCTGCTGATCTTTTTTATCCTGATTTTGCTTATCCTGATCTTTTTTTTCTTTATTGGGATCTTTGTTCGGGTCTTTATTGGGATCCTTATTTTTGTCCTGATCTTTTTTGTCTTTATTTTTTTGATCCTTATTGTTCTTTTGGTTTTGTTTATTCTGCTGCTGTTGTTTTTTCAGCATTTCCTGGGCATAAGCAAGATTATACCGCGTTTCATCATCTTTAGGATTGTTTAACAGCGCCTTCTTATATGCTGCAATACCTTCTTCCAGCTTTTTGTTCTCTACAAAAGAGTTACCTAAATTATGGTAAGCCTGTGCAGCCAAAGCCTTATTCTGAGGTGAAGCACCTGCAAGATTGGAAAACTGCTCTCCCGCCTCTGCAAATTTCTTCTGTTTATACAAAGCATCACCGAGGTTAAAATTCCCTTCAACAGCTTTGCTCTTTTTGCCTACCGACTTCCGGTAACTGGCTTCAGCCTCCTTGTATTTTTTCTGCTGGTACAGCTCGTTTCCCTTTTTTATATAACGTTTTCCCTCTTGTGCAAAAAGAACGGATGCTGACAATAAAAACAAAAATATAATGATTAACTGCTTCATTTTTTCTTAATTGGTGTTGGGTTTAAATTGGCGGCAGCAGATTTCACTTCAAACAGATTCACATGGCTGAACCTTAAACTTCTACGTGTTGAAATCAGGAATTCGGCCAGTAAAAACAAAAGCGACAGGCCCAGGAATAACTGAAAGCGGTCCTCGTAATCTTTATAGTTCTTTGAACCCACCGTCTTCCGCTGTACTTTGGCAATCTGATCCATTACGATACTCAGAGGACTATTTGTGTTCGTAGCTCTAACATAAGCACCATGCCCGCCTGCTGCTACTTCCTTACACATCTCTTCATTCAGTTTACTCACTACATTTTTACCGACACTGTCCGTATGAAAGCCGGAAATCTTTCCATTCTGATAAATAGGTACAGGAGCCCCTTCAATAGAACCAATGCCGATTACATTTACTGTTACATCTTTGTCCACCGCATCCTTAGCTGCTGCAACAGCATCGTCCTCGTGATTCTCTCCATCCGTAATTACGATCATTGATTTTCCCGTGCCGTTTTTGAAGTCGAACGACTTCATGCCCAGCTCAATAGCAGCACCAATTGCTGTACCTTGCGTAGGCATCATATCAGGATTAATCGTATTCAAAAAGAGTTTAGCCGCCGAATAGTCGGTCGTAACCGGCAACTGTACATAGGCTTCACCGGCAAAAACGATGATTCCTATCCGGTCACTGTGCAGGTTGTCAATCAGCTGAGCAATAGCACGTTTTGCATTTTCCAGGCGACTAGGTGCAATATCCTGTGCAAGCATACTATTAGAAACATCGAGCAGGATCATGATGTCCGCACTTTTCTGCTTTACCTCTTCCATTTTTGAACCTAACTGTGGATCAGCAATACCTACAATTAAAAACGTATAGGCAAGGATAAATATGATAAACTTGAGCCATGGTCTGGATAAAGATACACGGGGCATCATCATTTGTACCACACGTTGATCTCCCAGTCTGGCGATAGCCCTGTTTTTCCAGCGTTTGACCAGCAGGTATAATACTATAAATAACGGGATTGCTGCCAATCCCCACAAAAAGTCGATATGTGCAAAATGTAGCATCTGATTAAGTTAAAGCCCCTTTAAGCAAGGTGTTTTTTAAAATGAACTCTGATAAAAGGAAGAATAAAGCAATGATGGCAAAAGGTAAAAAACACTCAGTTTTTTTATGATACTGTGTTACATCGATTTTTGCTTTCTCCAGTTTATCAATCTGCTCGTAAATACTTTTTAATTTTTCATTATCTGTAGCCCTGAAATACTTGCCTCCGGTAATGCTGGCAATTTTATTTAGTGTTACCTCATCTACATCTACCGGCATCTTCTGATACTGTATGCCTGTCGGTGTCTGCACCGGATATGGCGCGAGGCCTTTAGTACCAATCCCAACAGTATATACCCTGATGTTAAACTGTTTGGCAATTTCAGCAGCCGTAACTGGAGGTATAGAACCACCATTGTTTGAGCCATCGGTCAGCAAAATCACTACTTTACTTTTTGCTTCACTGCCCTTTAACCTATTTACCGCCGTAGCCAATCCCATTCCTATCGCCGTACCATCATCCACCATTCCGTTTTTTATGGCGGCGAAAAGATTGATCAGTACATCATGGTCGATCGTTAAGGGACATTGCGTAAAGCTCTCACCACTAAATATAACCAGTCCGATCCTGTCGTCCGGTCGTGCTTTAATAAAATCAATCGCTATATTTTTTCCAGCTTCCAGTCTGTTGGGCTTAAAATCTTCTGCCAGCATACTCCCTGAAATATCTGATGCTATTACGATGTCGATCCCTTCAGTAGTGCTGTTTTGCCAGCTAAAAGCAGATTGTGGTCGCGCTAAGGCCACTATTAACGCTATCAATGCTAAACACCTCAATACAATTCCGCTGTGGCGTAACCGGGGAACTATACTTTTCCGCGCTACTGCAAAACCTTGAACTGCCGAAACACTCAGACTGCCCTGCATCTTTTCTGCTCTCCAAATGTAAAAGGCAACCATTGCAGGGATGAGCAGCAGCAACCAGAAAAACTCCGGATTTGCGAATTCTATTCCTTTAAGCATCTCCACCCTGCGCTCCTCCTTTTATATTTTCCTTAGTATCCTCTGTCCCTCCTTTTTGTACAATTGGATGGTCAGTTTTTTGCACGCGCTCTTCCTCTTTAGTTTTCAGGATAAATCCGATTGCATTCTCCAGCTGCAATTCGTTTTCTGTAGCTCCCGGTTTTTCCTTGGCAAACTTTACCAGGTCGGACGTAATCAGTAACTGGTGCAGCATATTTTTTTGTTCCGGCTGAATCTCCAGGTGTTTTATGCCCGTAATAATCTCATCCGTAGTTTTTTCCTGTGTTTTAACCCCGTATCTCTGCGCCAGGTAGTCGCGCATCACATCACTTAGTTCGCTATAATATAACTTCACTTCATCCCTTTGCCACAGCTTTTTATCACGAAGTTCGTTCAATCTGTTTAAGGCAATCGTATGTACGGGCAATGGTGGCGCTGCTGGCGGGATGACTTCGACAGTCTTTGGCCGTTTTTTGAAATACCAAATGGCCAAGCCAATTATTAAAACAACAGCTAAAGCTGCTGCTATACCCTGCCAGTTATCTTTTATCCAATCCATAAAAGTATAGGAAACTGCCATCGGTTGTTTGATGTCATAAATAGCTTTGGTCGTATCGACTTTTACTGATTGTACATCCAGTGATAATGCATTGGACTGGATAGTGCCCGACTGAGCAGTAAATGTAAGTTCAGGTATAGGATATACACCAGCATCGAAAGCGGTAAGCACTATACTTTGTGTTACCGTGATCTTTCCCGCATTAGCCGGATCTTTAATCGTATCCTGTTTACTCGTACTCACTACCTGAATTTTCCCTATGCTGTCTGCTAAAACCGGGAATTTCACCTGTTCTTTTACATCCTGCAGCACCGACAGGTGCAATTGAATCTGATCACCAATACGGATAGTGGTTTGTTCTAATTTAGCTACAGCATGAATATCCTGTGCCATTGCTTTATAGCTAAAGCAGGAAAACAACGACACAAAAACCAGGATGTATTGTATAAAATTCTTTGTCATAAGATCAATTAACGCTTGCGTCCCCGTTGTTTAAATAAGGTTCTTAGCGGTGTTATATAAGATTCATGCGTACCTATAGCCGTGAAATCGACGCCAGATTTTTTAAATACATCTTTTAATAATGCATTTCTCTTTAAAGCATCGGCTTTAAAAGCATCCCGCACTTTTTTATCACTGGTATTTACCCATAATAACTCTCCCGTCTCTTCATCCTTCATCGGAATCAGTCCCAGATCAGGAAATTCCTCTTCATGTTTATCATAAAGCCTTAAAGCAATAATATCATGTTTCTTATTTGCCAGTTTAAGCTGGTGTTCAAATTCGGGACTCATAAAATCAGACAGAATGAACGCCGTGCACTTCTTTTTTATCGCACTCGTAAAATAACGCAGTGCTTCACCTACATCTGTACCTGTATGCTGAGGTTTAAAGTCGATCAGCTCCCTGATAATCATTAGAATATGGCTTTTCCCCTTTTTCGGCGGGATAAACTTTTCCATTTTATCACTAAAAAAGATGACTCCCACCTTGTCATTGTTTTGAATCGCAGAAAAAGCGAGCACAGCACAAAGTTCAGTCGCCAGATCCTGCTTATGCTGGTTCAGTGTCCCAAAGTTCTCAGAACCGCTCACATCCATCAGTATCATAACCGTCAGTTCCCGCTCTTCGTCAAAAACTTTCACGTAGGGGTGGTTAAATCGAGCGGTTACATTCCAGTCTATCGTTCTGATCTCATCACCTGGCTGGTATTCACGCACTTCATTAAAGGTCATACCCCTCCCCTTAAAAGCAGAATGGTATTCACCAGAAAACAGGTGATTACTTAGCCCCTTTGTTTTAATCTCGATCTTTCTTACTTTTTTAAGCAGCTCTTTCGTATCTCTCGCCATCATTTACAAGATTATATATTTACAGGATACAGGTTATGGTACCTCAATCGCGTTCAATATCCCCGTAATAATATCCTCAGTAGTCATATTTTCCGCTTCCGCTTCATACGTTAGTCCTATACGATGCCTTAAAACATCATGACAAATGGCACGTACATCTTCAGGGATCACATATCCCCTGCGTTTAATAAAAGCATAGGCTTTTGCTGCAAGTGCCAGGTTGATA
>Ga0247814_10000659_pt1 | contig 25262 bp, 19 predicted proteins | sample UWRJL179409R1_FD_179947 | JGI IMG/M metagenome (GOLD analysis project Ga0247814, IMG submission 179947) | Plant litter microbial communities from Arlington Agricultural Research Station in Wisconsin, United States - UWRJ-L179-409R-1 | ecosystem: Environmental > Terrestrial > Plant litter >... | reverse complement strand
GAATTCCTTAACTGGTTCTTCAAAGAACAACGTGAAGAAGAATACAAAGCAAGACGCGCACTGGAACTATTCGAAGTTATCGGCGAAGAAGGTACAGGAAGATGGCAGATTGACAAAAATGTTGGTAAAATCGTTTACAACAGCGAAGCTTAATCGACACCAAACACACCAATTATATCGACAGGATGTTAGCAATAATATCCTGTTTTTTTATGTCTGAGAATTTTTTAGCGGCCAGGATTAATCAGGCAATTTTCGTTTCTGCACTGTATTCCTGCTCCCGATTTATAAGAATTGATTAATGACCGGGATAAACTACAGTTGTAAAACAAGAACAGCCCGATAGGATGAATATCGGGCTGCTGCTGTATAAGTATAAATTGATAAAAACTATTTTTGTTCCTGTGCTTTCTCTTTTTCCTTGGCTTCTGCTTTAGCTTTTTTTCTGAAGAACCCTCTCAGGAGGAAGTTATGTTGTAACGCTTCCATATTCTCATCAAGCTTTTTGGTGCTTGATTCCAGATTGGTTACTGTACTTTTTAATCTTGCACCAGTCTCTTCGTCATTTAACAATACACCTACTGCATTTTTATCTGAATTCAGTTTGTTACTGGTCGCATTCAGGTTGCTGGTCATCTGTGCTGCAGAAGAAGCGGTTTGTTTCAGGCTGTTTACGGCTGATTTCAGATTAGCGAAAACTGCAGTATCAGTTAGCAACTCATTCGCCAGGGTACCTTTGTTATTGAGCTTGCTGGTATATTGTGAAACAGCTGCTGTTACTCTTGCTGTACTTGCGGAAGCATTTTCCAGGTTAATGGTCATCTGGCGTAAGCGATTGGCCATCAGTGAATCTGTCAGCACTGCGCCTAAAGCACCTTTACCATGCAGCATTCCTTTACTCACTTCTTTAAAGTCTGCGGTAATTGCGAGAATGTTTTTGTTGTTTTCCTGAAAGGTTTTCATGATATCTTCTGGCGCCAAAGCTGCAGCGATATCTAAACGGTCGCCATCTTCAACGATAGGGGCCTCAGCTGTTCCACCCAAAATCTCAATCATCTTATTGCCGATGAAACCTTCAGAGCTCAGTTTGGCCATTGAATTTTTATGGATATACTTTTGTGAAGCTTCTTCGATATGCATGGTTACTTCTACCTGAGCATTTCCATAAAAAGCAATCTTGCTTACCGTTCCAATTTTTACTCCTGAAAAGAAGACATTGTTACCTGCTTGTATCCCATTTACATTGTTGAAAATAGCTTTTAAAGTGATACTGCTGACAAAACGTTTTTGTTTTCCGCCAAGGGTAAGTACACCTGCTATGAAAATGACAATTCCTATAAAGATGAATAACCCTACTATGATTGACCTTTTGTTTTCTGAAGCGCTCATTTATTGTGTGAAATTATAGTTGTAAAAAGATTGAACACGTGCATCGTCACTTGCAAATACCTCATCAAAGGTACCTTGTATAGCAAACTGACCATCTAATAACATAGCAATTCTGTCGCCAGTTTCCTTTGCACAGGTTAAATCGTGTGTAATAATAATGGATGTTGTTTTATATTTTTCCTGAACCTCATTGATCAGGCTGTTGATTTCAATACAGGTGATAGGATCTAAACCCGCAGTAGGCTCATCATAAAGCATGATTTCTGGTCGTAAAATCAGTGTCCTTGCAATACCTATACGCTTACGTTGTCCGCCTGACAATTCTGAGGGCATCTGCTCAATAGTCTGCGACAAGCCAACTGCATCGAGTACACTTTCCACTTCATCATTGATCTGGCTGCGCTTCAGGTTTCTCGAATTTCTGACTAAAGGAAATTCAAGGTTCTGGCGAACGGTCATACTATCATATAAGGCACTGTTCTGAAAAGAGAAACCCACTTTCAGTCGTAATGCCATCAGCTCTCTGGATTTCAGGAATGCAACTTCTTCTCCGAGTACATTTACCTGACCTTCATCGGGCAGGAGCAGGCCTGAAATGATTTTGATCAGTACAGATTTCCCGGTACCAGAACGTCCCAGTACCACAAGGTTCTCACCTTGATACACATCCAGATCTACACCGCGAAGAATATGGAGATCACCAAATGCCTTCTGTAATCCACGAATCGAGATGACCGAGTTATTTTTATCTATTGCTTTCTTAGTTTTTAACATATCAATTAGCGGAAAGCATTAACAATAGCAACAATTACGATTTCTTCCACAAAGATCAGGAACATGGCAGCAACAACAGCTGCATTGGCTGCCTTACCAACACCCTCTGTACCTTTAGAAGAATTATAGCCGCAGTAACAGCCCACCACACCAATGGTAAAGCCGAACACGGTAGATTTAAAGGAAGTACTGAACAAATCCAGGAAACTCAAAGAATCGAATACCTGCGAAAAGAACATCGCAAAACTGGTTTGCTCATTACTATGTACGCTCAGGAATGCACCCATAAGAGCCACAAAAGCGGTGTACATGACTAATAAAGGTATCATAAAGGTTGTAGCTAGTATTCTGCTGACAACCAAATATTTAAAAGGGTTAGTGGCGGATACTTCCATCGCATCAATCTGCTCGGTTACTTTCATGGATCCCAATTCTGCGCCCATATTGGAACCTACTTTACCTGCGGCAATGAGTGCGGTAACCAAAGGTGCCAATGCACGAACAATGGCAATAGAAATCAGGGAAGGTAACCAGGAGGTCGCGCCAAAATTAGCCAGTGAAGGTCTGGATTGATTGGTAAATACTACTCCTGTAATAAATCCGGTAAGGGAAATGAGGGGGAGTGATTTAAAACCTACTTCATAACACTGGTGGATGATCTCTTTAAACTCGTATGGAGGTAGAAAAACTTCTTTAAAAAAGCGAAGTACAAACTGATATACATGATAGACGGTGAAAAAAAAGTCATCCAGGGTCTTGGAAATAACGTGTTTTGCCGGCGGGATATTCTGATTCTCTGTGTTAGGATCCATTCTTTTTTATTGATGCGGCCAAATATAATTTAAATCAGCAATTTTATTTGTTATATTATACCAAAGTAAAAAAACGGCGAAATTGTTTTTTTTATTCGCTGACTAAAACCACATATTGGTCAAATGTACTATTTAAGGGAAATAGAACATGTCCGGTTGACCTGATTATGACAAAAGTATGATGTGTGCTAAATGTATAGAGACAATACATTGTACCTTGTGTTAAAAATTATAACTTTGAAGATCCGTTTACCAAATTGATCTCCGAATGAAAGTTATATACAAATTGCAATTAGTTGCCTCATTATTATTTATCCTGCATAGCAGTTCAAACGCACAGCACAAACCTCCTTTTTATGGCGATGTACAGGCAATTAAAGGATATGACAAAGTTTACAGTCCGCCTCAGCATCCTATCTTATTCATCGGCAGTTCTTCGATCCGTTTATGGGTAGATTTTGCAAAGACGTTTAATAAATATGTAGTGCTGAACAGAGGGATAGGAGGAGCAGTGACTAATGATACCGACCGCTACCTGGATGATCTTGTTTTCCCTTACGAGCCAAAACAGGTGGTGATCTATGTAGGAGAAAACGATGTGATCAAGGCCAACGGCGGTGCGGAGATCTTTGAGGACTTCAAAAAACTCTATACACATCTGAGAACAGGATTGCCAAATACGCCGGTAATTTATATTGCCATTAAAGGTAGTCCTTCGAGAGCAGAACACTTACCGAAAGTTGTGGAGGCCAATGCCCTGATCAAAACGTATATTGAAACAGCAAGTAACATTATATTTTTGGATGTTTACCGTCCGATGTTAACCAAAAAAGGAGAAATGCGGCCCGAATTATTTAAAGAAGATATGTTACATATGAATGCGGATGGTTATAAAATCTGGAACAAACTGCTAATCCCGCATTTGCTGAAGGATTAATTCCTGGGATTTAATCCTCTTTGTAATACATATGATAAAGAAGCCCCGATTGTAAACTGCAATCGGGGCTTCTTTACGTCGTATTCGAGCGAAACAAATCGGGGTTTCATCGGTTATTTTTACTTGCTCATCTATTTCTTTCGAAATTAGAACACAATTGTACCTATTTTGCCGTTTGGTAAGCAGGATTCTCTAAAAGGATCTTTAAAGCGAATTAGAACGTAATTGAGAATAGATCAGCCAGCGGCGTAAATATGAAAACAACAATACATTTAGGTATCCTGCTCGCAGGACTAACTCTTGCCTCATGTGGCAATAATCAGGATAAAGCCGCACAGGCTGGAGCGGCAGCGCAGGTAAAAGAATATAAAGTGCTCACTTTGCAGCCGCGATCTGCCACGCTGAACACAGATTATCCGGCAAGTATCCAGGGACAACAGAATATAGAAATCAGACCGAGGGTGCAGGGCTATATCGATAAAATATATGTTGATGAAGGTGCGGTAGTAAAAGCTGGTCAGCCTTTATTCAAAATCAGTGCGCCGGAATACGAACAGGAAGTAAGAACAGCAGCAGCGAGCATCAAAAGTGCACAGGCAGAAGTAAGTGCTGCAAAATTGGCGGTGAACAAAGTAAGACCGCTGGTAGAAAAGGATATCGTGAGTAAATATGAACTGGAATCGGCACAGTATACTTACCAGTCGGCACTGGCAAGTTTGTCTCAGGCCAATGCGAGTCTGGTAAATGCAAAAACTAACCTGGGGTATACGACGGTGAAGAGCCCGGTAAATGGTGTAGTGGGATCTATTCCTTTCCGCCTGGGCAGTCTGGTGAGCGCAACGACCACAGATCCTATGACCACCGTATCAAGTATAGGTAACGTATTTGCGTATTTCGCTATCAATGAAAAATTGCTGCTCAGTTTTACAAAGGATAGCAGTGGTAGTTCGTTCGCACAAAAAATAGCTAAAATGCCAAAGGTGTCTCTGTTATTGTCTGACGGATCATTGTATGGTGAACAAGGGAGAATAGAAACGGTGAATGGGCTGATCAATACGGCGACAGGCTCGGCGAATATCAGGGCGGGTTTCCCGAATCCTAAGGGAATAATCAGAAGCGGAAGCAGTGCTACGGTAAGGATTCCGAACGACTTAAAGGATGTTTTACTGATCCCCCAAAGTGCCACTTTCGAATTACAGGATAAACGTTTTGCTGTAGTAGTCGGAAAAGATGGAAAGACAAAAAATGTTACCGTAACAGTCATGCAAAATACAGCGGGCAATTTCTTTGTCGTGGAGAGCGGTTTAAAAGCTGGCGACCAGGTAGTGCTGGAAGGAGTGGCGACTTTGAAAGATGGTTCGCAGATCAAAGCAGCGCCGCAGGAGGCAGACAGTGTTTACGCCGATTTAAAATAAGAACAGATGTTTAAAATATTTATACAGAGACCAGTACTCTCTACGGTAATCTCGGTGATTATCGTGATTCTTGGGGTACTGGGACTTACTTCATTGCCAATAGCGCAATATCCTGATATCGCACCACCAACAGTAAACGTATCTGCTTCCTATACAGGAGCAAATGCTGATGTAGTTTTAAAGAGTGTGGTCATCCCGCTGGAAGAGCAGATCAATGGGGTGGAGAACATGACCTACATGACCTCTACTGCAACCAATGATGGTTCGGCGAGTATCAAAATCTTTTTCAAGGTAGGAACCAATCCGGATCTTGCAGCAGTAAATGTGCAGAACAGGGTTTCGCGGGCGACCAGCCTCCTGCCTGCTGAGGTAACTCAGGCTGGGGTAACGGTAACGAAAAGTCAGAGTAGTAACTTATTGATTTTCTCGCTGTACAGTGATGATAAGGCTTATGACCAGACTTTCCTGCAAAACTATGCGAAAATCAACCTGGTTCCGCAGATTCAAAGGGTAACAGGTGTGGGAGACGCTACAGTATTTGGTTCAAAGGATTATTCGATGCGTATCTGGCTAAAACCGGAAATGATGCAGCAATATAGTTTAATACCGAGTGATATCTCTGCAGCTTTAGCGGAACAGAATATTGAGGCAGCACCGGGTAAGTTTGGTGAAAATGGGGATCAGGCATTTCAATATGTAATCAAATATAAGGGGAGGCTCACTACGGCTACACAGTTTGAGAATATCATTGTGAAGGCAGTTGGAAACGGTCAGCTTTTACGTTTAAAAGATGTGGCAAAAGTGGAACTGGGTTCCTTAAGTTATTCTTCCACCATCAGTACCAATGGCAAGGAATCGGTGGGTATGGCAGTAAGTCAGACACCCGGATCCAATGCCAGGGATGTAATAAATGATTCGAAAAAGATTATTGAAGAAGCAGCTAAAAGCTTCCCGGTAGGTGTGAAATATACTACCCTGGTGGATGTAAACGAAAACCTGGATGCTTCTATTGATAAGGTAATCCATACTTTGATAGAGGCATTTATACTGGTATTTATTGTGGTGTTCATTTTCCTGCAGGATTTCAGATCCACGCTGGTTCCGGCTATTGCTGTGCCGGTAGCGATTGTGGGTACTTTCTTTTTCCTGAATCTCTTTGGATTCACAATCAACCTCTTAACGCTGTTTGCACTGGTGCTGGCAATCGGTATTGTGGTGGATGATGCGATTGTGGTGGTGGAAGCTGTCCATGCCAAGCTGGATAACGGCTATAAATCTGCTAAAAAGGCAACGATTGACGCAATGGATGAAATCTCCGGCGCAATTATCTCGATCACGCTGGTCATGGCTGCCGTATTTATCCCGGTAACTTTTATCACCGGATCTACAGGCGTATTTTACAAGCAGTTCGGGATTACCCTGGCTGTGGCCATTATCCTTTCTGCGGTCAACGCCTTAACACTGAGTCCGGCTTTATGTGCATTGTTATTAAAACCGCATAAGGACGACCATAAACACCAGAGTTTCCTGCAGCGTTTTTACACTGCTTTCAACGTATCATTTGATAAGATCACGAATAAGTATAAACGTTCGGTAGAGTTCCTTTCCATCAAAAAGTGGATCGTACTGGCTTCAATAGCCATAGCAGGTTTCGCGCTGTTTTATATGATGAAAACCACGCCTTCCGCATTTGTACCGGCAGAAGATCAGGGTTCCATCTTTGCGAACATCAGTCTGCCGCCATCTGCATCTATGGAGCGCTCTACGGCGATTGCAAAACAGGTGGACAGTATTGCACATACCATTCCGGAAGTGCAGAATACCTTACGGATTGTTGGACAAAACTTTACAGCAGGTGCAGGTAGTGCCTACAGTATGGTAATTCTGAAATTAAAAACCTGGGACGACCGTAAAGGGAGTGTGGATGATGTGATCAAGCAGTTGTTTATTAAAACGGCGGGAATTCGCGAGGCAAGTATTTTCTTTATCTCTCCGCCAACCTTACAGGGATTTGGACAAAGTGGTGGTTTCGAATTCCAGTTGCAGGATAAAGGTGGACATACCACGGATGAGTTTTTTAAAGTAAACACCGCCTTTCTGGCTAAACTGGCAGAGCGTAAGGAAATCCAGTATGGTACCACATCTTTCAATCCGAACTTCCCTCAGTATATGATGGACATCAACCTGGAGAAATGTAAAGATGCGGGGGTAACTGTAAATTCAGTATTGAGTACGATGCAAGGTTATTATGGTGGTTTATATGCTTCCAATTTTAATAAGTTTGGTAAACAGTACAGGGTAATGATTCAGGCTGGTCCGGAATACAGGAAAAATCCGGAAGGATTGAATAAGGTATTTGTAAGGAACAGCGCTGGTAATATGGCGCCGATTACAGAGTTTGTGAAAATGACCAGGGTATTTGGCCCGGAATCGATTTCCAGGTTCAACTTATTCAGCTCTATTGCGATTACGGGTGCACCGAATCCGGGTTTCAGTTCTGGTGATGCAATTAAAGCGATTCAGGAAGTAGCGGCAACATCACTGCCGGCAGGTTATGGATATGAATTTTCTGGTCTGACGCGGGAAGAATTGGCCTCTGGAAGTGAAACGATCTTCATATTTATCTTGTGTCTGATCTTTGTATACTTCCTGCTTAGTGCGCAGTATGAGAGTTATATTCTGCCTTTCGCCGTATTGCTGTCCTTACCTTTCGGATTGGCAGGAGCGTATTTCTTCTCTATTATCTTTAAACTGAACAGTAATATTTACCTGCAGATCTCACTGATCATGTTAATCGGATTACTGGCGAAAAACGGGATTCTGATTGTGGAGTTTGCACTGGACAGAAGAAGAAAGGGAATGCCAATTGTACAATCGGCCATAGAGGGTGCTGTAGCACGTTTCAGGCCTATCTTAATGACATCGTTCGCGTTTATCTTCGGTCTCTTACCGCTAATGTTTTCTACCGGTGCAGGTGCCGTAGGTAACAAATCAATTGGTACAGGTGCTGTAGGTGGTATGTTAATCGGTACGGTATTGGGTGTATTCATCATTCCTGTGTTATTTGTGATCTTCCAGACGCTGCAGGAAAAAATCAGTGGTCCGGCTAAAGCAAGTTATGACCTGGATGATGAGGAAGAAGAGGATACCGTGAAAGAAACCAAAAGGATCGAAGGAGCGGAGGAACATAAATTAATTGAACCGCCTAAAGCGTAGCTGATTTTTAAATTTAGAACAGAATAAGATGACCCATAAATATAATAAACAGGTTTTTGCACTGCTGACAGTCGCGCTTTTTTTAAGTGCCTGTGGGGTAACAAAAACTTACCAGCGGCCGGAGGAAGTTAAAACTGACGGACTGTACCGCGATCAGGCCCAGGCAGATTCCACTACTATGGCTGATATGCCATGGCAGAGTTTGTTTGCTGATGCGAAGCTGAAAGTATTGATTCAGCGCGGGATAGACCAGAATGTAGATCTGAAGAACGCGATACAGAATATTATACAGTCGCAAGTCACCCTGCGCCAGTCAAAACTGGCCTATCTGCCTACACTGGCAGTGGAAGCGAATGTAACCCGCAACAAGCAGTCGGAAGCAGGTCTTAACTTCCCGGCAGGAATTAACATCAATACGCTGACAAATACGTACAGATTAGCGCTCAACACCACCTGGGAAGCAGATATCTGGGGCAAGCTGAGCAGTACGAAACGTGCTGCCCTGGCTAATTACCTGGGCACAGATGCTGCAAAAAGAGCAGTTCAAACGCAGCTGATTGCAGATATTGCGAACAACTATTATAACCTGCTGGCTTTGGACAAGCAGCTGGCAATCACACAGGAAACGCTGAAGAACAGGATTGAGAGTGTAGAAACCATGAAAGCGCTGAAAGAAGGTGCTGTCGTTACCGGAGCAGCTGTGGTACAGAGTGAGGCCAACCGTTATGCGGCAGAAGTTTCTATACCGGACCTGAAACGTGACATCCGTGAAACAGAAAATGCACTGAGCATTTTACTGGGAGAAGCACCGGGGGGGATCGACCGCAGTAGCTTAGCAGACCAGGTGATACCAGTAACACTGGCTACGGGAGTTCCTGCGCAATTGTTAAAGAACAGACCTGATGTTCAACAGGCGGAGTTTGCCTTTAGGGAATCGTTTGAAAATACGAACCTGGCCAGGACTTATTTTTACCCAAGTCTCACTTTAACGGCAAGTGGTGGTTTCTCTAATCTGGAGCTGAAGGACTTCTTTGATCATTCTATATTTTACTCCCTGGTGGGTGGTTTAACACAGCCCTTATTCAATCAGGGTGTAAACAAAGCCAGACTTACCACTGCACAATCTCAGCAATTACAGGCGCTGAACAACTTCCAGCAAAGTTTGCGCGTAGCAGGCCAGGAAGTTTCCAATGCAATGTATGCGTACCAGACTGCCGTAGAAAAACAGGAGTCGAGAGCGAAACAAATTGCAGCCCTTGTGAAGTCGGTTGACTATACGCAGGAATTATTGCGTTTCAGTTCTGCTACTAACTATACGGACGTGTTAACGTCAGAACAAAGTCTGCTTGCCGCACAACTGAGTAGCGTAAGTGACAAACTCCAGCAGTTACAGGCGGTGGTCAATCTCTACCGCGCGTTAGGAGGTGGCTGGAAACAGTAAGCTTCTTCATCAATATTTTTCAGACAGCTAATCCAGCGATTCAGGTAATCTAAGGTTTAGCTGTTTTTTTATGCCCCGGATTTTACCTTCCCTGAAAGGATTGGATATTTCTCAACAGCGATTTCTCAATATTTCTCAACATTACTCAATCTGGTCATCACAATCAATAATCCTTCTTTTCTCTGTGCTGTAGTCCCTAATTTTAAGTAGGATAGCAGTTGATATTTATCTAAGAATGCCAGGCATAGGCCTTTTGTTGAAGAAATAACTGAACCATTTACCTAAATACAGCATTGCATGATACAAGACTTCAATAGAGAGAGAATCCGAAGAATAATGATAGGAATAACGGGCATTTGTCTGATTTCCTCCTGCGTAAGTACAAAAAATGTCACCTATTTTCAGGATTTATCGCAAGCAAAACGCTCAGAAGTGGAAGCTGTGGCGAAATTTACGGAGCCAGTTATCCAGCCTGATGATATTTTGTCGATTACCATTAATACGACGGATCCACAGAGCACAGCAATTGTTAACCAGCCCAGCACAACAATACTCACATATGGTACCTTCCGGCAGGACATCACTGGTTTCATTGTTGATAAAAATGGAGAAATCAAAATTACACAACTGGGAACAGTAAAAGTAGGAGGACTAACCACTTTTGAAGCGCGTGAGCGAATTACAAAGCTGGCACGTAAGGAGTTGAAAGACCCTGCTGTATCGGTCAGGTTTGCGAATTTTAAGGTTTCTGTATTGGGGGAGGTCAACCGCCCTGGATCATACAATGTATCGAATGAAAAGGTGAACATCCTGGATGTGCTCAGTTTGGCGGGCGACCTGACCATCTATGGTAAAAGAGAAAACATTACGGTGATCAGGGAGCAGAATAACAAAAAGGAAATCGGGCGACTGAACCTGAATACGACCGATATTTTTAATAACCCTTTTTACTATTTAAAGCAGAACGATATCGTGTATGTAGAGCCGAATAAAGCCAAGGTCATCTCTGTAAATGCTGGTGCAAGAACAACTGCAGCGGTACTGATATCGGCGATATCAACGATCGTGTTAATATTCACGCGGCTGAATTGATTCACAGTAGCGCTTTTCATTAAACAACACCTAATAGTATGAGTAAAAATAAATATAACCAGGTTATGGATGAGTTTGATGAGGATTTGGGACTTGAAAATCTGCTGAAGAAATTCCGTGCAAAATGGTATTGGTTTTTAATAGCTGTTATTGTCTGCGGAGCGTTCGCATTTTATCTGGCAAATAGCCAGACACCAGTCCATGTCATTCATTCCACCGTACTGATCAATGATCCAAAAAAAGGAGCTGCCTCTTCTGATGTGCAGAAACTGGGAGAATTGAGTACCAGTTCGGGCACAGCGGTGGAGACAGAGGCCGAAGTACTCCGCACGCGTTACCTCATGGAACAGGTAGTAAAGGAGATGAAATTAAATATTACCTATTATGTGAAAGACCTGTTACGGGATAAACAACTTTATTCAGCACCTTTTGTGGTGGATTTGGTACAGCCGGCAGATACGATTTACCCGACTACTTTTGAACTGAACTTTCTGCCAAAGGGTAAAATTGAGCTGACTACCGAAAATCTTCACATCATGACTTTCTACAGCAAACCGATTAAAATTCAGGGCGTAGGGGTCATACAGATTCTGAAGACCGAAAAGGGACCGGATTTAAGTGCTGATTACCGTTTCGACATCACCTCGATTGACCAGAAAGTAGAGGCGCTCGTTGCGGGCATGACTGTACTGGTGCCCAATAAAACTGCTGCAATTATAGATATCACCTTTAATTATCCCGTACCTAAACTGGGCGAAGATATTCTGTCCAACCTGATTCATACCTACGTGCAGACGAACCTGGACAACAGGAACAGGCTTGCGGATAGTTCTTATGCCTTTATTCAAAACAGGCTGAGTTACCTGGGCGGGGAACTGGGCGACCTGGAAGAAAATATCCAGGGTTTCAAACAGCAAAATCAGATTACAGAAATGTCCGAACAATCCAGTCTGCTCATTGCAAATAATTCCCAGTTAGTGAATGAACTGGCAAAGGTGGAAACACAACTGAGTGTGGTCACAAGCCTGCGGCAGTATATGCAAAGGCAGGTGAGTGGCAGCAGCATTATCCCGAGTACGATAATGGTATCTGATCCGCTGTTTAACACCCTGGTGGAAAAATACAACTCACTGTTACTGGAACGTGACAGGCGACTCATCAGTGCAACCGAGACGAGTACAGTTGTGGTTAACCTCAATAAACAGATTGTGGATGCCAGAAACAATATGCTGGCCAGTTTAAACAGCAGTATCAACTCTCTACAGATTACCAGAAATAACCTTTCCGGCCGGATAAAAAGTGCCGAAAGTCAGGTGCAAAACGTACCCGCAAAAGAGCGTAACTATCTCGATCTGGCCAGGCAGCAAAAAATTAAAGAGGAGCTGTTTATATACTTAATGCAAAAAGGAGAGGAGACGGCCATTTCAAAAACTTACAATACACCGAATTCCAGCAATGTAGATCCGCCAAAGGCAGAAATTTCACCGATTTCGCCCAAGAAACCGGTATACTATCTGACAGGTGTATTACTTGGCTTACTGATCCCTGCAGGCGTGATTTACGGAAAGTTTTTAATGAATACGAGGATCGACTCCAGGGAAGATATTAGTAAAAGGACTCATGTATCCGTTATCGGAGAGATTGGACACAATACCAATAACGGTAACCTGGTGGTAGTCAATAAATCGCGCTCCCCGGTTGCGGAGCAGTTCAGGGCACTCAGGACCACCCTGAGTTTCCTGATGAAACAGCCAGAAGATAAAACGATTTTGGTTACCTCCGGAATGCCTGGTGAGGGAAAGTCCTTTACCACTGTAAACCTGGGGAATGTACTGGCAATAACGGGTAAAAAAGTAGTGCTGGTGGAACTGGACCTTCGGAAACCTAACCTTTCAGAAAAACTGGGCTTGTCGCCCGACTTTGGTTTTACCAATTTTGTGGCCGATCCGGATTTGAAGACCATCGATATTCTGCAGCGACTCTCTATTAATGAAAATCTGTACCTGGTGAGTGCGGGTATCCTGCCGCCAAATCCTGCAGAAACATTGATGAGTCACCGTACCTCAGCATTCTTAGGAGAGCTGCGCAGCATCTTTGATTATATCATTATCGATGTACCGCCCATAGGTGTAGTCACCGATGCAGAATTACTGACTGCATTCACCGATCTCTGTATTTACGTGGTCAGGCAAAACCACACCAGGAAATCGGAAATCGCAATTGTAGAAAAGATGCACAGAAATAAGCGGATGAAAAAATTGGGAATTCTGGTTAACGACATCAAAACCACTACAGGAAGTGGCTATCACAATGGTTACTCCCAAAATTATGGCACATATGGTATGTAAAGGATGAAATTATGAACGCACTACCTTACTTTTCAGTTATCATTCCGGTACATAATAAGCTTCCCCACCTGGAACGCTCTATTCACTCTGTACTGCAGCAGACTTATCCCAATTTTGAGGTGATATTAATTGATGATGCATCCACGGACGGATCATCGGAAAAGTTAAGGGAGTTCAGCCATCAAAAGCTCACCTTACTTCACCGTACAGCACCCGGACCGGGTGGTTATGCAGCCAGAAACCTGGGTATCGTAAAGGCAAAATATGAATGGGTTGCATTTTTGGACGCGGATGATGAATGGAAACCTGAATTGCTGCAGACCGTTCACGATACCATCATGTCCAATCAGCATCAGAAGTTGGAATGTGTTACCTGGGGATGGTATAGTATCAATGCCACCAGCAAAATCCTGGATACAACCTCGAGTAAAAATTACCGGGATAACTTACGCCGCTTCACTATTACTGATTTCTTTAATCACCAGCATATTTTATGGACAGGCGCCGTCACTTTTAAAAAGGACCTGATTGTGCGTGCTGGTCTTTTCCCTGAATCGGGTTTTAGACGTGGTGGGGATGTGGATACCTGGATCAGGTGTTTGTGGTACAGCAAAGGGAATATCTGGATCAACAAGGTATTGTCCTATTACTACCTGGATGCAGTGAACATGGTGACCAAACAGGTGCAAAGAGATGCAACTTTTCTATTCACACCTTTTGTAAAAGGATTAATTAAGTATTCGGATGATCAGGAACTGATCACTGCCATCAGAAGGTTTCAGAACAGGCGCATTTACAGTATTATCCGCGGTCAGTTCATAGATCGGCATAAGCCTGATTACAGGCTGATCGGGAAAATGAATTATTCGGAAGGCTACTTTTTTTTGCTGAGCAAGCTGATCTATAACAGGTTAAAATATTCATCCAGGGACATTCTCAGTGCTTTCTCAAGAAACAGAGCAGAGGGATAAATTGTATATATGAAACTCGCATTTTTCTATAGGAAATTGAACCAGGGAGGCATTCAGAGAGTGATCGTGAATTGTGCGAATTACTTTGCTGAACATGGTCACGAGGTGTGCATCATCCTGATGAAGCGGGAAGGAGAATACCACGAGCTACTACATCCGGCGGTCAGGGTGATCTATTTTCAATCGCTGAGTAAGATCAATTTATACCGTTCTTTACGGGCTATCCTCAGCACTGAAAAGTTTGACCTGCTTTTTAGTGCTACGCCCGACTTAAATGCGCTGACACTGCTGACTAAGATCTTTTCGCGTACAAAAACGAAAATTGTCATTTCGGAACATAACAACACAATCGTGTTTTTTAAGCACATGAAGTTAAGCTTATCTAAGCTTTCCTTTTTATCGATTCCCATTCTCTACCGTTATGCGGATGCGATTGTAGCGGTTTCGAAAGGACTGGGAGACAATCTGCGGAAAGTCGCTTTGCTGAGTAATGATAAAATAAAAGTCATTTTTAATCCGGCTTATTCCACTTTACTGGAAGAACAGCTGTCGGTACCTGTAAAACATGAATGGTTTGACCGGCAGCCCATCCCGTTGATCATCAGTGTAGGCCGCTTAACAGAGGCGAAAAACCACCAGCTGCTGATTGAGGCGATACATCTGCTGTCCAAAAAAAGAGTAGTACGATTAATCATTATCGGTGAAGGCCATTTGCGTGATGTTCTACAGCAGCAGATTGATCGCCTGGGTCTGGCGCATCTCATTCAGCTACCGGGTTTTAAGCTAAACCCCGTATCCTGGATTAAGGCGGCAGATCTCTTTGTGCTCTCTTCTGATTATGAAGGTTTCGGCGTAGTGCTGGTGGAAGCATTAGCCGCAGGTGCAACGATAGTCTCCACGGATTGCGATTACGGGCCTGCGGAGATACTGGAAGATTCTTATGGTTATCTCGTTCCTGTCGGTGATGCCGCGGCATTAGCTGCGAAGATGGAGTTTGCTCTTGATCATCCCATTCCCAAAACCAGACTCGTTGCGAGGGCTAAGGAGTTCAGTACAGAGAGTATCATGCTGAAATACAATCAATTGTTCACTGATTTAATTGAAAAATAATGGATCTGCTCATCATTACCCCTTTTAAAAACGAACAGGATTCCATTCTGAGAACAATGGAATCTATTGTCATGCAAAGTTATCATCCTGTGAAATGGCTGATGATGGATGATGGCTCGGATGATCTTTCCCCGACGCTGGTGAAGCAATATCAAAAGCGCTATCATTTTATACATTACCATCGGCGCAAGACCACTCCGGGGGCACGGGCAACGGGTAATAACATTGTCGACCTCTTTAATGTGGGACTGCAGCTGGCTGCAAAGCTAAAGATCAAATGGGATATCGTGGCAAAGCTGGATGCCGACCTGGTCATCCAGCGGAGTGATTACCTGGAGTTTTTGATGGATAAATTTGCCAGATATCCAACCTTGGGCATCGCCAGCGGAGTGACATTTATACTGGACAAAGGCAAAAAGGTGATCGAATCGAAGCATCGCTGGCATACGCAGGGACCAAACAAGTTCTATAGAAAGGCTTGCCTGGAGGAGATTGGCGGACTCAAACCTTTTAAAGGATGGGATGGGATTGATGATATACTGGCACGCGCCAAAAACTACATCACGGAGAAGTTTTTTGAACAGGAAATCCTCCACCTCTATCCAACGCAGACCAGATCGGCGGAGGGAGGAATAAAAAAGGGATTGAAGAGGGAAGCTTTTGGTTACAGGAATATGGGGTATCCGTTTTACATGTATCTGATGAAGTCGCTCAAGCTCACTAAAAACCGGGGGCCCTATCACGGACTGCTTTATTTGTACTACGGTTTAAAGGCAAGTCTGTTCCAACCCAGAATGGTGACCAGGGAAGAAGCGGGGGTGGTAAAAGCCTTTATGCGAAAGAGATGGAAAAACGATTTTTTATACACTAATGATCTCACATGAAAGTCATTGCTATAGCATCTGTCGGCGGCCATTGGGTCCAGTTATTACGCCTTTTACCTGCATTTGAGGGGATGGAAGTTGTATTTGTGTCTACGGTAAAAAGTCTGTCCACCACCGTATCGGGAAACAAGTTTTATTATATCCCCGACGCAAGCAGGTGGAACAAGCTGAAACTGCTGGAGACCTTTTTTATGGCATTGAAGATTGTACAAAAGGAGAAGCCGGACGTAATTATCACCACTGGTGCCGCTCCGGGATTGCTGACATTGATAGCAGGAAAGATTTTAGGCAGTAAAACAATCTGGATAGACAGTGTGGCCAACGCAGAGAAATTATCATTAAGCGGCAGGATTGCATTGAGAATTGCCGACAAAACATATACACAGTGGCCGGATTTAGCCGGCCATAGAATTATTTACGCTGGAAACATATTATCATGATTTTTGTAACTACAGGTACACAAGCCCCCTTTAACAGATTAGTTAAAGCAATGGATGATATCGCTGATGAATTAGGCGGTGAAGAGATTATTGTGCAGGCAGCTGGTGTCGACTTCGAAACCAGGAACCTCAGGATCGTCACTTTTTTTGATCCCACAGCATATAATGAGATTTTTACGGCAGCCAGGCTCATTGTCAGTCATGCTGGGATGGGATCCATCGTTTCCGCACTTGCGCATGGCAAACCCATCATTGTCATTCCCCGTGTGGCCAGTCTTGGTGAACATCGAAATGATCACCAGATGGACGGTGCCAGAAAAATGGAGATGCTGGGTTATGTGCCGGTGGCGTATAATGAGCTGGAACTAAAGGAAAAGGTTCTGGCCTTTATACATAAAAAGGACAATGGTACAGCCGCATCTATTGGGCGGCATGCGTCAGGATCCTTAACAGATTCCATTCGTGGATTTATTTTAAACACTTAAAGAGGAGCATTTGTGGAGCATCATGGCAGGAGCATTAAATCCGTATTTTTCAAAGATACTTTCCTTATCAGCCTCATCAGTCTTGGTCTGATTTCTTTTGCCTTCCTGATGAAAAGGCATCAGGCAGAGTTTACGAATTACATCCTGGAGGCCTTGCTGATGGTCTATGCGGTAGCGGCCTATTTATGGACCAAAAATAAGTCCATCTCGTTGGTCGTGCTCATGCGTATTACGCTTTTCATCTACATTATCTTTTCCTGGCTGTATGCCGTCAATTATAAAGGAGCAAATGCGCTCGACTTTCTGCAGATTTATAAATCGTTTCTCTATCTCTTTTTCCTGACCTTTCTGGTAAACAAGAAATTGATGTCTTTTAGAGGTGTAAATAATTTCAGCCTACTGTTATACCTGATTTTCTTTTTCAAATATCTGCTTATGATAGGCCTGGGGCTGGATTTACGACCTGTCATTTTCATGGAGAATAACTTTGAGCTGATGTTCTTATATGCCTTATACCTGATCCGTTATTCGGTTACAAAAGAGAAATACCTTCATTTGCTGATACTGCTGGGCATCATCACGGTCATATCCCTTTCCAGATCCTCTTTGCTCATGTACAGTGTGCTCGTGCTTTTTGTGATCTATGATTCTTTTAAAAAGGTGCGTGTATTCCTGATCCCTGGTACAATTGCGGTTTTAGGGATAGTGGTTTATTATATCTTTACCGCCCGGGCAGGGAGTCTGGAAGAAATTGACCGTTACAGGTTTATGCTGATCTGGTGGACCAACGTGGATGACTGGAACCTGCTGCAATGGCTGGTCGGCGCTGAACGGATTACGCCGCTCAATGGCTATTCCTGTGGCATGATGAATTATTTTAAAAACCTGTTCAGTTACGCTGGAGACGGTACCTGTTACTCTGTAATTCTCCATTCCTTTATTTTCAGGGTTTTATACGATCATGGGGTATTGGGATTCCTCTTTATTATCACCGCCACTTACCAGTTACTGATCAGAAGTAAAGTAAGGAAAGACATTACACTGGTTTTTATTGCCATTGTACTAATCAACGGTCTTTCCGTATCCTCTTTCAATAATCTCTTTTTCGCCATCAGTATGGTATTTCTGATGACAACCAATCTTGTTTTCTGTAATAGTCCAATCCGCTCTTTAAATCCCCATCCAGATGAAAACCAGCACAAACTATAATTTCTTCAGCTACTATCGATTCTTTTATAAAACACTAGGTTACAGGTTGCTGCTTGATATCATGCAAAGTATCCTTGTTAGTTTTTTTGATGGCGTTGGTCTTGCTATGTTTATACCACTCTTACAAGCGATGGGAGATAGTAAGGCCAATCATTCGAAGGAAGCGATGGGCAAACTGCATTTTTTTACTGATTTTTTTGCCCACCTCAACATTCCGCTGAATATGTACACTGTATTAATTGCATTGGCGGTGCTGTTCGTTGTTAAAGGGGCAATGAAATTCATTCAGCTCAACTCACAAGCAAGTTTAAAACAGGGATTTATTAAAAAAATAAGATATAAACTTACAGACAACCTGCAGCACTTGAGCTACACAGGTTTTCTGAAACAGGATGCAGGGCGGATTCAGAATATCGTGACCGCTGAAGTCCAGAAACTGAGTCAGGCTTTAACGCATTACCTCAATTCCGTGAGCGGTGTGGCCATGCTGTTAACCTATGTGGCCATGGCTTTTCTGGCTAACTGGCAGTTTGCTTTTCTCGTAGCAGTAGGCTCAATATTGTCGAACCTGATTTTTGGTGGGATTGTTAAAGCCGTAAAAGCATCATCTGTAAAGATCTCTGACAAAGGGAATGTCTTCAATTCGCACCTGATTGAGGCTGTACATTACTTCAAATACCTCAAGGCCACCAACCAGTTCCGTGGCTTTTCAAAGAAGATCAGGGAAGTAATTGAGGAGACAGAATTCCTGAACAGGAAAATCGGTTATTACCAGGCGATCACAGCCAGTATTCGCGAACCATTGGTGATGATCATCGTTGTTTTCGTGATTATTGTTCAGATCCGCTGGATGGGTGGGAACCTCGGCTCTATCATTTTAAGTTTGCTCTTGTTTTACAGGGCCTTATCTTTTCTGATGAACTTTCAGAACTCCTGGCAGAACTTTCTGCAATTTGTAGGTGCGATACATTCAGTTACGGCATTAACGGATGAGCTGGAACTGTGGCAGGAACCGCAGTCAGACCATCCCTTTACGGGATTTGAGTCTGCTATCCAGATCAGGAATCTCTATTTCAGTTATGGGGATCAGCAGGTGCTGAAAGACATCAGCATGGATATTCCGAAAAATCATACAATAGCATTGGTAGGGGAAAGTGGTTCAGGAAAAACAACGCTCGCCAATATCATCACGGGAATATTGCCACTGGGAACGGGCCAGATTCTGGTCGATGGTGTTCCCCTGAATGCGTATAACCTGGATAGTTACAGAAACAGGATAGGTTATATCTCGCAGGAGGCCGTAATCTTTAAAGACAATCTGTTTAATAACATCACCTTCTGGGCAGATCAAACTCCAGAGAACCTGAACAAATTTTGGGAAGTGATCGCCATCGCGTCCCTGACTGATTTCGTGAATTCCCTGCAGGAGAAAGAACTGACCAATCTGGGAGATAAGGGGATGCTCATTTCCGGGGGACAAAGGCAAAGGATTTCCATTGCGCGGGAACTGTATAAAGAAGCGGATATCCTGATACTTGATGAGGCCACTTCCGCACTGGATTCGGAAACGGAAGTATTCATACAAAAGAATATAGAAAAGCTGCAGGGGAATTATACCATGATCATTATCGCACATCGGTTGTCTACCATCAAAAAGGCTGACAAAATTTACATGCTGGAAGATGGTCAGCTGAGCTACAGCGGAACCTTTCATGAATTGCTGGATCTCTCTGTTAGGTTCAAAAAGATGGTGTCTTTACAACAAATTTGATATTTTGAACAAAAAAATGTGTTGTGTTGTGAATTTATGTTTGAATTAAGTGCCCAACGGAACATTCTAATTACTTAACATCCAGCTAATCTGATTAAATTCTTATTATGCTGATTAACTATGTATTATGTCGTTTTAGCAGCTATTCCATCAGATTTCAAAGATCTCTTCGGGGATTAATCCGCGCAAATTAATTGTTAATTTCCTTTAGCGAACGGAAATGAATAATTCGTCAGATACTTTGCGGTAAATACCTGTTTTATAAGGTTATACGTATAAATACGTATCATTTTAAACCTATTTGATATAGGTTTGTGGTCAATTAATATTCATTTCTAAAAATTTAGTTGACAATGCAACATCAAAACCTCAAAAAAAACAAGTTAAAAATTTTCGTTTCTCTCCTTTTTCTGTTGTTAATTTCAGGTTTCTATCAGTGCAAATCTTCCTTAGAAGATGAGCTCGTTAAAAATGGCGCAGATAGTACAGCAATTACTGCTGCCGATGAGGAGCTAAGTGCAAAAAGCACGGGTAAAAATGCCACGCTGAAGTCGGCTTTTTCTTTCCCTTTTGGCGCTGCGGTCGTGATAGACCGTCTGGAGGATAAACCATATATCGATATTCTAAAAAAGGATTTCCGTAGTGTGACGCCTGAAAGTAGTATGAAGTTTGGTGCACTCCATCCCTCAAAAGATACCTACACCTGGACAAAAGCAGATGGAATTGTTGCCTTTGCTCAGGCCAATGGTATGCGTGTTCATGGTCACACACTCATCTGGGGGAAAGACGGGCGCACGCCGGATTGGGTAGTTAATTACAAAGGGAATAAAGACGACTTCTTAAAACTGCTGAAAGACCATATCCAGACTGTTGTTAAACATTTCAAGGGTAAAGTGAATTCATGGGATGTAGTAAACGAGGCATTCCAGAATAACGGGAAATACAAAAGCAATATCTGGTATAAAAAATTGGGAGAAGAATACCTCTATAAATCCTTCCAGTATGCACAGGAGGCCGATCCTAATGCATTATTGTTTTATAACGACTACGGACAGGAATTTGGCGGGGCTAAACTGCAGGCAATCATTGATATGGCAGCCAATTGCAAAAAGAGGGGGATCGCGATCCATGGATTCGGACTTCAGATGCATACCAATCTCAATTTATCCATAGGCAGATTCTCTGAGAATCTGGTCAAACTTAAGAATACCGGATTGTTGATACATCTCTCTGAGCTTGATATTGCTGTACGGGATGGACAGCCTGAGCATTTTGCGCTCTCCGCAAAACTCAATACAGCATTGGCTGCAAAGTATAAAGCGATAGTGAAAACATACCTCAGTCTTCCTGCCAAACAGCAGTTCGGGATCACTACCTGGGGAGTGTCTGACAGAAACTCTTTCTACAATGATAATTATCCAAACATTGACCATGATTACCCCTTATTGTTTGATAAAAACTACGCGGCTAAACCAGCATATACCGCTGTAATAGAGGCGGGGAAAGGTCTTTAGTCATGATAATAACCTAAAAATTGCTTATTAAAGATATCTATGTATGCTGATATCTTTAATAAGCTAAATTATCAACATCAATACGCATTATCATCTCCTTTAATGAAATTGATCATCGTCATATAAATGATTTTAACATCCAGCATACCTGTCCAGTTTTCGAGGTAATAGATATCATACGCCACTCGTTTTTCCATGTCAGATTTTTGCCTGGTTTCTCCTCTGCATCCGTTTACCTGTGCCCAGCCGGTAATTCCGGGTTTTAAAAAATGCCTGACCATGTACTGATCAATGATGGCTGCGTATTCCGTAGTATGTTTTAACATATGCGGTCTCGGACCCACCACACTCATATCGCCCAGGAATACATTGAAAAACTGAGGCATTTCATCCAGGCTGGTCCTCCGTAAAAACTGTCCCACCGGCGTGATTCTTTCATCATCTTTGGTCGCCTGCTTTTCGTGACTATCATCATTTACCTGCATACTTCTGAATTTATAACAACAGAAAGGTTCGTCATCCCGGCCGCTCCGGATTTGTTTGAATAAAACAGGGCCTTTACTTTGTATTTTGATCAGCAAGGCGATCACAGGATAGAGCCAGCTCAGGATAAAGAGAATCACCAGTGAACTGAAAATAACATCAAATACCCGTTTCCTGAACCTGTTGCCCAGATCTTCCATAGGATCATGCCGCAACGTAAGGATAGGGAACTGGTTTGCGAGGTAGCTGAGGCGATAGGGGGACGGAAGTACGCCGCCCAGATCCGGAATAAACTTGAGCCTTACACACTGTTTATCAGCTTCGGCGATCAGGGCCTTTACTTCTTTCATACGCTGGGGTGTAATCGAGACATAGATCTCATTTACGCCGGAATCTACCGCTTCTGCGAGTTTACGGGAGAATACATCATGTGCAATCCCCTCGTTTTCGCTATAAATGCTGTCATCATCTCCAATAAAACCATAGAAATCGAGCGTGTTCTCATGCTGCAGATACAGCGACAGGTTCATTGCCGTCTCATTACATCCCATCACGGCCACTTTTTTCGTGACGTTAAATCTTTTGAATAGCAGATACTGGAAAGATGTTCCAATAAATCGGTTCAAAACGAAGGCAAGGGTGAGCAGGGCATAAAAAACGAGCAGAAAGGTTCTTGAAAATCCAATATCCCGCGAAAAAAGCAGATAAAAGGTGAACAGGATAAAATGCAGCATCACACTCCTCCAGGTAGCCCGGTAAATCGTTTCCAGTCGCCTGGTAACCTGATCGCTATACAATTGACACAACACAGTACAAAGGAGCCATAACAAGTTACAGACGACCAGGTAATGCTGATTAATTTCTTGCGACACTGATTTACCCAGGTCTGAGGTCACGTAAAAAGCTGTATAATAGACAATGTTGACCATGGTAATATCAATTACCGGCAACGTATTTCTAAGCAAATAAATATAGCGTGTTTGAATAGCCATGATGTTGGATTTTTAGGTAGATGGTCCAAAAAGGCTGTTAAAAAAATGCTCTCCGATCGTATGATCAGGAGAGCACCTCTGGTCTTATTGATTGTTTTAACAGGTATAGGATATTATTGAATATGTTGTGGTACAGAAAGTTCCTCCATTGCGGCAGAAGATTCATAAACATTGGCAGTAGGGTAGATAAAGGCACCAGGAGCCTTGCATTCATTTCTTGATAGCTGTATTTTCTTCAGGGACATCAGCACTTTTACAGCTTGTCCAAGCTCATCGATAAAGGACTTCATCTCGAGGCGAAATAAATAGCGTCTGATAATTTTGCTATGCCATTTCGCGTAATCAAGATAAGCGCCGGAGAAACTTTTTCTGATGTTTTTGATCAGGAATATATATTTCAGCGGTCTCATAAAATCGCTGCGCTGCTGGGTATTTTGTGTAGATCTGTTTTCCCTGTCATGATAACCCACATAGTGTGGAGCAATGCCCACTTTGAATTTCCAGGCTTTTGTACGATTGATATAATCCATATCTTCAAAATACAATTGAAAGAGCGGATCAAAAAGGCCAGTTGTAGTGAGACATTCTCTGGATAACAGCCAAAATGCACCATTTACAAAATTCACTTCGTAGATTTCCTTTTGTCTGCCCGTAAAAATGTCGGAATTAAGATCAGGGCAGTTTTTATGGCTGATATAATGTGCAAAATTATGGTCGAACGCAGTACCGGCACCATTCAGGTGTATCGGACTGACGATACCATATTCAGGGTGATGCTGATGTACTTTTACCAGCCCTTCAATCGTATCCGGTTCTACCCAGGCATCCTGATTGAGTAAAAATACATAGTCGGCCCCATCAGCCAGTGCCTGCCTGAGCAAGATGTTATTTGCACCGGCAAAACCCATATTAACTTTATTTTCAATCAGGTATACATCCGGAAATTGCTTTCGGATAATAGCCACGGTATTGTCGACAGATACATTGTCGATCATACAGATCTTTACTGGCACACTTGATAACAGCACACTGCTGATACATTTCTCAACCCACGCTGCTCCGTTAAACGTGGAAATCACTACATGAATATTCATATCATAAAGCTTTTATGAGCATCGCATACAGCGCTGCCACTTCGCTTACAAGCGGTTCAGCAGAAATGTTTATACGATAGTTAATTGTTGTTTCGGTACTAATTTTTATTAAAAATAACAACTACTTACTTCACAAAACAGGCTTTTTGACGAGTGATGAGCAAACTGTGAAAATCGGGAAAAAGTGTATCATAGAAGTCGCCCTAAAGCCACAGGTTTCATCATTTATGTAAAATTAACGCAACATCATTGCAAGCATCATTTTTTGCGTTAGATTTACAACCAGGGATGTAACAATCCGGACGATACCAGATTCTAATGATTACCTAAACAATAGATGACAATGAAGAAAACCTTCGTACTATTATCGCTTCTCGCATTTGCCGGCTTCAAAGGGCAGGCGCAAAACCAACCCCGCTGGATGCAGCAACCTGCAGTTTCACCAGATGGCAAATGGGTTGCTTTTGAATACAAAGGCAATATTTTTAAAGTTGCCGCCACAGGTGGTGACGCTACACCGCTTACTATTGCAAGCTCTTATAATGGTTATCCGGTATGGAGCCATGACAGTCAGAAAATCGCCTTTGCGTCCGACCGTTACGGGAATTTTGACGTATATGTGATGACTGCGGCAGGAGGTGAGGCGAGTCGCCTTACGTTCAATTCAAGCAGGGATATTCCATATGATTTTAATTCGGACAATACGCAGGTGATCTTTGGTACCGACCGTCACGATATTTACTCTTCGGCAAGGTTCCCGATGGATGCCATATTTACCAAACTGTATACCGTACCAGCAAAAGGCGGAAACAGTAGTTTGATCAGCAGTGCCGGAATGGAATACGCCCATTATAATGACAAGGGTGATCAACTGATTTTTCAGGA
>Ga0247814_10000658_pt1 | contig 25351 bp, 29 predicted proteins | sample UWRJL179409R1_FD_179947 | JGI IMG/M metagenome (GOLD analysis project Ga0247814, IMG submission 179947) | Plant litter microbial communities from Arlington Agricultural Research Station in Wisconsin, United States - UWRJ-L179-409R-1 | ecosystem: Environmental > Terrestrial > Plant litter >... | reverse complement strand
ATTCATCCCAATCTATCAGCATATGGAAAATCAAGAATTATCAAAAAATCCGCAGGATAAATATCCAAAACCTCCATTTCCCAGACAAGAACAGGAAGTGCCGGGAAATGAAGATCAATTGAAGCCAAAAGCAGATCATGGAGAACATTCCTATAAAGGATCTGGTAAACTTATTGGAAAAAAGGCAGTGATTACTGGAGGAGATTCCGGCATCGGCCGTGCTGTTGCCATAGCCTTTGCTCGTGAAGGTGCTGATGTTCTAATCAGTTATCTGGATGATGCAGAAGATCATGATGCAGAAAGCACCGCTGAGCTGGTAGAAGATTGTGGCAGAAAAGCTATTTTATTTAAAGGCGACTTAAGGGATGAAGACAATTGTAAGGCTTTAGTCGCGAAAGCTGTTGAATCATTTGGCAGGATTGATATTTTGGTGAACAATGCTGCTTTTCAAATGGGCAGGCAAACTTTAAGGGAAATACCCTCTGAGGAATGGAGGAAAACTTTTGATACTAATATTACGGCAATGTTTTATCTCTGTAAGGCTGCCGAACCTCATATGGAACCGGGGAGCAGTATTATTAATACGACATCAATCAATGCTTATTCTCCTAATTTACAGTTATTACCCTATGCGGCTACAAAAGGCGCTATTCAGAATTTCACCGCCAATTTAAGTCAGCTGCTGTTAAATGATAAAAAAGGGATCAGGGTGAATGCGGTTGCACCGGGTCCTATCTGGACACCCTTGATTACTTCTACGATGCCCGAACCGGAATATTTTGGTGCTGATACGCCAATGGGGCGTCCCGGCCAGCCTGTAGAAGTAGCTGTTGCCTATGTCTTCCTCGCTTCTGATGAGGCAAGTTATATAGCAGGTGCAACTATTCCGGTTACGGGTGGCCGGATTGCGATCTGAGCTAAATTTCTTCAGCCATTGCTGTGGATTGTAATCTTATAATTTCCCGGTGCTCAATATTTCCCTGATCAGAATTGAAGTTTGTATGTAAGTTTAACATTTCTTATGCAGGACAAACGGGTTTTACAGATTTTTGTTTGTATAATTGGTTATTACGTATTAATCATTAAATAAATGGAAAGCACGGCACATAAAATACTTTTTTTTGACATTGGCGGGGTATTACTCACCAATGGATGGGGACATGATTCACGGAAGCTTGCAGCTAAAAAATTCGGATTGAATTATGATGAAGTAAATACACTACACAATTACATCTTTAACATTTTTGAAATTGGTAACATTACGCTCGACCAGTATCTGGATACGGTGATCTTTAACCACACGCGTGAATTTACAAGGGAAGATTTTAAGGAATTTATGTATTCCTGCTCAAAAGAGCTTCCTGGTTTGTTACAATGGCTTAAAGACTGGAAAAAAAGCTGCGGTTTTAGGATTATATCAATCAATAATGAAGGCAGGGAATTGAATGATTACAGGATAAAGAAATTTAAATTGCATGATTGTTTTGATGCGTTCGTTTCTTCATGTGATGTGAAAATGAGAAAACCAGATCCTGGTATTTTTCAGCTGGCATTGGGAATTGCACAGGCACATCCTTCTCAATGTTATTACTTTGATGACCGGATTTTTCAGGTAGAAACAGCAATAAGTATGGGAATTCATGCTTTTCATCATACCAGTTATGAAGACACCAAGGCAACCCTTGAAAAAATAAAAGCAGCTATTTAAGTAGTCATGGTCGGAAGAAATTCCGACCTTTTTTATGTTTTAAATATCTGTTTCAACGAGACCCTTTACCAGGCTTTTCCATTGTGGATAGGATAGGCCTATGGCCGCAGTCCAGCCTACAATTCTGTTTCGCCAGTTGTCTCCCGTAGAAGGCGTATCTGTATTGGGAACTTCATTCCGTCCATGTTCTTCAGCCCATACTTCGTTCCCTACTTGTTTTACCTGGAAGGTGGAGGTCGCTGCATCTTTAAAAAAATGAGCTGTAGCACTTTCATCGCCTGCAGGGTTAGCGGCAGGTCTGGCCAGTAAGGAGATTGAAGTATTAATGCCGTCAGTTTCTTCAGTGATCTTTTCTATGCGGACCCAGTCGAAGCCATTGCCGGCAGCCGTTCCGGGACCGGGAATGTCAATCTTTAAATAATCGCCTTCTTTTGCTTCCCTGCGGATTGTTGCTCCTGTATCATCCGTCAATGTAAATACTGATAAAGGTACCTTGCAGATCTCTGCCCAGTTGGACATATTTAATAGTCTGCTCTTTGCAATCGCATAAAACTGTTTGGCTGCTTCTGCAGAAGGAAATATGGCTTTTGCGGTGGTATCCATCTTTCTGCCTTGATGCTGTTCAGGAACTTCATTATTCATAGCTGTGGGTTTTAGACCTTAACCACCATGTTACAAAAAAGTTTGAAAGGGAAAGAGAATTTATTTAAAGACCCAGTAACCAAGTGCAAGCCAGATCAGACCTTTCACCAGAAAGAACATAAATCCCCAAATGCCGATTCGTTTGAACCATTTGAAAAATATGTCCTTTTTTGACTCCTTATTCTGACCACTCATTTCTTTGATTGTCTAGTTATGTCGGCAATAAAATTAAACATTCTTCTTTAAAAGAACTAAAACATATAAATATTTATCTCTGTAAAGTCTGAAAAATCGTTTTATACATTTTCCTTCGGATTTTTAAAACTTTGTGGCACAGCGCTTGTTTTCAAATGAGAAAAAACACCTCCATTACCATGAAAGATCAAAATAAAAATCAAGTTACCAGTCCTAAATCGCAGCAAGACATTATGCTTATCGCAGATTCCCTTCAAAACCTTGATCAGGTAGCAACATCGATGTTTAAAAACGATGATATGGGTAAAAAAAATGCGCCAGCAGGATTACTGAAAAAAAGTAATCCAAGACTTTTTATTCTTTAGTTTAGCTGTCTTCATCTAAATTATTTCTCTTTATACGCCATATAAAAAAGGAGTTTCTACATGATGCTCCTTTTTTTATTGGAAATATTTTTCCTGGTGAATAACATTTCATGTTTGATAAGCGCTTGTTATTTCAATAATTATCAAACATCCAATTTTCATTACGGGCCTGATCGGGTTTAATCATTTCAAAATGATATTTTTTTTCAACAGTGCTGACTTAACTTGTTCGCCTGAATATTTAAAATCCTGCTAAAATGTTAAAGGATGCCTCTTTTTTTTGCAACCTTCTTCATTTGAGAATATTGCAAATAATGGCTTACTATGTTTACCTAAAAAATATGGTTTTTCAGTAAGTTATTCGTCATAAAAATATACCTCTTTTCCACCGGTGTTGATAACCTCTAGAATCATTCTAAAGAATTATTCTGCAACTTCGTGCTCCGTCAAAACAGCGGTTTGGCGGATACACTTATTAAAAATCCTACGCAATGAAGAGAATCATAAAATTTGAAAAAGACGACTGCAGTCCATGTAATATGGTTTCAGAATACCTGGACAGAAAGGGTATTGTTTATGAAACAATCAACCCGTTTGATCAGCCTGAATTAGCAATGCAGTTCAGAGTGAGATCTGTACCCACGGTAATATTACTGGAAAAGGAACAGGAGCTTTCGCGGGTAATAGGATTTAAGCCGGAAGAATTATTAGCCCTGGTAGCTGTTTAGGTAAGTCATATTTGATGCTGGGTTATGACTTGGATTTATTATGATAGTAAAACAGGGAATGTAGAACGTTTCGTAAACCGCCTCAGAGCGCATCGCAACTGGAACATTCAGAAGATAGACGATGTGATGGAGCTTACTCATCCGGGGCATCTGATTACTTATACCACGGGAATAGGGGAAGTGCCTGCATCCACATTACGTTTCCTGAAAATGAACAGTAGTTTTATCGAAACAGTTACCTCTAGTGGAAATAGAAACTGGGGAGCCAATTTTGCGGTAGCGGCAACTAAAATCTCGCAGGAGTTTCAGTTGCCTGTACTGATGCAGTTTGAGCTTTCGGGAACAATGACAGATTTACAAAAATTTATAGATAATATAGAGGGCAATATATATGGTAACTAAAAAATGGATCTTGTTGAATAATGAGATCATGGTAAAAAAAGACGACGAATTCAGCCTTCATAAAGACAAAGATGCAGTACGTTCTTATTTTCTGGATTATGTGAATAAAAATACAGTCTTTTTTTATACACTGAAAGAAAAGATAGACTATCTGATAGAACAACAGTATTACATTGATTTCTATCAATGGTACACTTTCGAACAGATGGAAGAAGTTTATGATTTAGTTTACGCTAAAAAATTCAGGTTCCAATCGTTCATGAGCGCTTTCAAATTTTTTCAAAGTTATGCTTTGAGAGATGACAGCGGAGAGAAATTCCTTGAACGATATGAAGATCGTGTTGTAGCTGTTTCTTTATTCCTGGCAAGGGGTGATGTAGCTCAGGCAAGAGACTATGCAGAAATGCTGATCAATCAGGAATACCAGCCTGCAACACCAACTTTCCTGAATTCAGGTAAAAAACGTTCTGGTGAGTTGGTTTCGTGTTTTCTTGATGAAATTGGGGATAATTTAAACGGCATTGGTTATGCGATTGATTCTGCTATGAAATTATCATCTATTGGTGGTGGCGTTTCTTTCAATTTGTCAAAAATACGCGCGAGGGGAGAGTCTATCAAAGATGTTGAAGGGCGTGCCGGCGGAGTATTGCCAATTATGAAAATTCTGGAGGATACGTTCTCTTATGCGAATCAATTAGGGCAGCGTCCGGGTGCTGGCGCAGTATATCTGAATGTTTTCCATACCGATATCGAAGAGTTTCTAGACTGCAAGAAAATCAATGTGGATGAAAAAGTGAGAATAAAATCACTTTCTATTGGTGTAGTGGTTCCGGATAAGTTTATGGAGCTGGCTGAAAAGGACGAAGCATGTTATCTATTTTATCCACATACGGTATTAAAGGCTTATGGCAAATATCTGGATGAGATGGATATGGATGAGATGTATGAAGAGCTTGTTACTAATTCTGCGGTTAAAAAGAAAAAGGTAAATGCAAGACACCTGATGGTGAAAATTGCACAGACGCAGAAGGAAAGTGGGTATCCTTATCTGTTCTTCAAAGGGAACGCAAACAGAGGTCATGCACTAAAAGATTTGGGAAATGTGAAGTTTTCAAATCTGTGTACTGAAATTATGCAAATCTCGGATGTGTCTGATATAGAGATTTATGGCAAGGAAGATAAAATCCGCTATGGCATATCATGTAATCTTGGTTCTTTAAACATTGCTACGGTGATGGATAATAAAAGAATTAAGGAGGCTGTTAAAACCGCTATGATGTCGCTCACAGTAGTGTCTGATATCACCAATATTGCAATGGTACCTTCTGTGCAGAAAGCAAATAAGGAACTACATAGCGTTGGTCTGGGTGCAATGAACCTGCATGGCTTCCTGGCGAAGAACTTTATCATGTATGAAAGTAAAGAGGCCCTGGATTTTTGTAACGTATTCTTTATGATGGTCAATTTTTATTCGATTCAAAGTTCGATGGAGATTGCGCGCGACAGAAAGGAGACTTTTGTAGGTTTCGAACAGTCTGAGTATGCAAATGGAAATTATTTTACGCCCTATCTGGTAAAAGATATCACACCGGTAAATGATAAAATTGCTGTGCTGTTTGAAGGGATGAGTATTCCTACTGCTGCCGACTGGGCTGAACTGATGAGCCAGGTAAAAGAATTTGGTTTATTTCATGCTTACAGGCTTGCAATAGCGCCAAATCAATCCACATCTTATATCATGAATGCTACAGCTTCTGTAATGCCGGTGGTAGATGTAATAGAAGTAAGGGAATATGGCGATAGTACCACTTATTATCCGATGCCATATCTGGATAATGACAATTATTTCTTTTATAAATCTGCTTATGATATGGATCAGAAGAATGTATTACGCCTCATTTCAGTGATTCAAAAACACGTTGATCAGGGTATTTCTACGATCCTGCATACCAATACGAAGGACAGTACCAGGGATATTGCAAAGTATTATATCTATGCACATAAAATGGGACTGAAGTCGCTGTATTACACTAGGACACGCAAAGCTTCTATTGATGAGTGTGTTTCCTGTTCAGTTTAATGAATGTTCAATAATTAAAGAGATTAAAATGACTAACTATAAAGCGGTAAACTGGAATACACCTGAGAATGATTACGCGGGTATGTTCTGGGAGCAGAATCTGCGTCAGTTCTGGATTGATACAGAGTATATTCCTTCTAAAGATATTGATAGCTGGAAATCCCTGCCGCCTGAGATTCAGGAGGTATATAAAAAAGCATTAGGTGGGTTGACCTTGTTGGATACCCTGCAAAGTCACACCGGGATGCCCAAGTTGCTGGATCACATAGAGGGATTGCAGAATAAGGCGGTGCTTTCTTTTATGTGCATGATGGAGTCTATACATGCTAAATCTTATTCTACCATTTTTACAACAGTAAACAGTACACCGGAAATTAATGAATTATTTGAATGGGTAGAGAATAATAAGCTTTTACAGTTCAAGGCCGGTACGATAGATAAGTATTACAGACAGCTCGATGCACATAAGGTATCAGATGAGGTGCTTTTTATGGCCCTTGGTGCGTCAGTTTTATTGGAAACATTTCTTTTTTATAGTGGTTTCTTTATGCCGTTATGGTTATCAGGACAGGGGCAAATGGTGGCAAGTGCTGATATCATTAAAAAGATTGTAGCAGATGAATCCATTCATGGTGTTTTCGTCGGACTTCTTGCTCAGGATGTATACAAAAAATTGCCTAATCCTCAGAAAGCAAAAGATGAACTGGTAGAGCTCCTAATGGAGCTTTATGAGAACGAATTGAAGTATACTGATGAATTGTATACCGAAGTAGGGTTAACTGCAGAGGTGAAAGAATATCTGCGCTACAATGCGAATAAAGCAATGATGAACCTGGGTTTTGAGGAGCTTTTTGACGTGAAGCCCATCAATTCAATTGTATTGAACGGTTTAAATGGAGAAACTACCCAGCATGACTTTTTCTCTAAGAAGTCTACAAATTATGAGAAGAGCACAGAGATGATTTATCTGAGGGATGAAGATTTCCAGATGGACGCTGATCCGGTCTTTTAACAGCTAATGATAGCTTAAATAAATAAGCCCCGTCCTTGTTCTGTATAGATTGGGTGACGGGGCTTTTATCTCTTCTGACTAATTTAATTAAAGAGTTTGCTCAGGTTTGGCTTGATGCCAAAGGTAATCGGTACTGCGTTGAATGGTCTGTTCTGTATTTTTCCGAAACCATGCATGTAGCTGCTTTCAATAAACAGGTTGGCACCTCCGATATTATACTCCATTCCTGCGCCAGGTTCAATTATTCCTATATGGTTGGTCCTGTTGTACAGTGTCGCGAAATTATTTGCAGGATCAATCAGTATTCTAGGTGTAAGGATAAACCCTCCACCTGCGCCTAAAAATCCGTAGAACGCAAACTTGTCCATTATTTTCCGGTATCCTAATGCTACATTTAACAGGTAGGTAGTTGATCTTCCTCTTTGCAAAGAATTGTTATATCCATCTTCCGGAGAAAGTTCGTCATACCCGAAAACATGGAGACTGATTTTTGGATAGAGGAACAAACCTTTATCGCCTAATCCTAAATTGGCACCGAGTGTTGTTGAGAATTTGGGGCGCATGAAACTGCTGCTTTCTCCCACTGGAATTGAAAACCCGGCTCCGCTCATAGTGTAAAATTTATCTTTTCTTTTGGTATTTTCCTGGGCGTAACATGTAGTTGTCAGCGCTAAAAAAAGTAAAGTAGAGAGCGAGTAAAAGTAGGGGTTCTTCATGTAGGTTTTTTTGTAATAGTATAACTTGTATGGTGTGTTAATTGTTTAGATTTGAATACTCCCTATATGTTTAATACCGCTTTCTTCTAACCTTGCTGGTTGCGGCTTTTAAATACTTCTTTAGCTATTTATATTAAAACAGAATATTATTTGGTTCTTTTAACCTGCCAAATAATGTATTGTTAAGTTTGATATAATTCAGTGAATCAGTGTTGTTGTAATATTTATGATAAACTAAAGCTTCTTCTTCAAGCCATTTTTTTTCAATTTCATCTTGAATTAACGAACGTTATTCAGAATATAATTCTGAATTGTGGGTTAAGTGCTTGTTTGCTAGTTTTTTAATAATTTAATATTGATTAATACTGTTGTCTCTGATAAGCAGCTGAAAAATCAACTCTCATGGCCTTAAACCGATCTACAACAGTCGCGATAAAGGCTTCATCGAGTATCTGGAAAATCTCATTTGCTCCGCCCCCACTCAGGTCGAGTTCGGATAACTTATAACTCTGTTCTAGTGTGCCCTGTTCGAATTTCACAATATATTTTTGGTTCATGTTGAACAAAGTGATTTTACATTCCGGGTGTGGCAATTCTGCTATTACTCTCATATTTCTGGATGTCTTCGGTTGTTATTAATATCGTAAATTGTCAAACTTAATGAATTTTATTCATTGCTTTTACATCTAAATTGCTTGAAAACCTGTGCTTTTCTTATTTTAGCTGCGTAAATAAATAAGAAATGGCGGAAGACCTTACAATAATCAAAGGAGAGAGTAAAGAACAACAATACGAGTCGCTTGTACCGCAGATACAGGCTTTGCTGCAGGGTGAAGATGATCTTATTGCTAATCTTGGGAATGTAGCTGCGGCATTAAAAGAGCAGTTTGGCTGGTTATGGGTAGGTTTTTATCTTGTAAAAGATGAAGAGCTTGTTTTGGGGCCATTTCAGGGGCCAGTAGCCTGTACAAGAATTAGAAAGGGGAAGGGAGTATGTGGTGCAGCTTGGGCAGAGGCTAAAACATTGATAGTAGACGATGTGGAAGAATTTCCGGGGCATATTGCCTGCAGTTCGGCCTCAAGGTCTGAAATCGTATTGCCAATAATTATGGATCATATTGTAATTGGCGTGTTAGATGTAGACAGTGAGGAGCTGGCTAATTTCGATCATATTGATGAGCTGTACCTCAATAAGATTATTGCAATGATCAATGCGTGATCAAACAATTCGCTTATTCATGATGTTAAATGAAGCAATATATAACATCCTCATATCATGAAAAACGAGAAAAATATTGAAATATTAAAGACCAAAGTAGAAGAAGTAAGAATCTGCATGTTCACTACTTTATCAGCTAAAGATGAATTTTCAAGTCGGCCAATGGCTACAGCTAAAGTTGAAGAAGATGGTAGTATCTGGTTCTTTACCAATGAGTATTCATTAAAGTCTGCTGAGATTTCCAAAGAAAATCAGGTTACCCTGGGTTATAGCAGTCCTTCGGACAATACCTATATATACGTTAATGGTAAAGCAGAACTGGTAGATGACAGGGTGCGAAAAGAAGCCTATTTCTCTGCACCTGTTAAAGCTTGGTTCCCTGATGGAGTTGACGATCCTGCCTTGATATTAATTAAGGTTACGCCAGATTTTGCAGAATATTGGGATGGCAGTTCATCTAAAATGGTTGTTGCATTCAATATGCTGAAAGCGATTGTAACTGGCGAAAAATCAGATCAGGGTACACATGATAAGATAAACTTTTAATAGTACCAAAATACAGCTTTTAAAGGCAGATGAATTTATTTATCTGCCTTTTTTTATGATATTTGAATTGATGAATTTTGAGAACACTTTAGCATTTGCAAGCAAACAGGATGCGCAGGATCCACTGCGTAGATTCAGAAATGAATTTCTATTTCCAAAACATAAAGAGAATGATTTTATCTACCTGTGTGGTAATTCTTTAGGACTTCAGCCTAAATCTGCACAAGAAGTGATGAAAGTGCAACTGGACAATTGGCATAACCTTGCTGTTGAAGGCTGGTTTGAAGGTGATAGTCCCTGGATGTATTACCACAAGGAACTGAAAGAACTGATGGCTCCAATTGTTGGTGCGCGTGTTGCTGAGGTTTGTCCCATGAATACGCTTACAGTAAATCTGCATCTGCTGATGGTGAGTTTTTACCAGCCTAAAGGAAAGAAATTTAAAATCATCATGGAAGCCGGTGCTTTTCCCTCAGATCAATATGCGATAGAGAGCCAGGTACGCTTTCATGGTTATGATCCTGCGGAAGCTATTATTGAGGTAGCGCCAAAGGTGGGGGAATATACTATAAGAACAGAAGATATTGTGGATGCTATTGCAGAAAATGGAGAGCAGATCGCACTGGTATTATTTGGAGGAGTCAACTATTTTACCGGTCAATTCTTCGATATGGAAGCTATCACCGTTGCCGGCCATGCGGTGGGTGCGGCAGTGGGTTTTGATCTTGCACATGCGGCAGGGAATGTGCCACTGGCTTTGCACGACTGGAATGTAGATTTTGCGTGCTGGTGTTCCTATAAATATCAGAACGGCGGACCTGGTGGTATCAGTGGTATCTTTGTTCATGAGAAGCATTTTAGTGATTCAAAGTTAAATCGCTTTGCCGGATGGTGGGGTTATAAAGAAGAACAGCGGTTTAAGATGGATAAGGGTTTTGTGCCTGAACGTGGCGCAGATGGATGGCAGGTGAGTTGTACGCAGGTTATGCCAATGGCATTGTATCATGCATCGCTGAAAATTTTTCAGGAAGCAGGCTTCATCACTCCGCTGAGAAATAAAAGTGAAGCATTAACTGCTTACCTGATATCTATCATTAATGAAGTAAATACCGCTTTAGGGCAGGTGCTTTTCGAAGTAATTACCCCGGCTGCTGTCAAGGATCGTGGGGCACAGGTTTCCATTATTGCTAAAGTAAATCCTAAGCAGATTTTTATGGAATTGGTTGCAAATGATGTGCTGGGTGATTGGAGAGAGCCTAATGTAATCAGATTGAGTCCGGTCCCTTTATACAATTCATTTACGGATGTATTTCGTACTGGGGAATTGTTAATGCGTATCGGAAGGGAGGCGCTGAAATGATAAATTACAATCCCAAAGATTGGTTTACGTTTATATTCCATATTCATAAAGCAGATACTTTCAGGAAGTTGTGGCCTTTAATGTTAACGGTTTCTATATATTCTGGTGTCATTGCATTTTTAGAGCTGCACTTTTTTAAATTGTCTGAAAGCAGCTACGTGAAGAACATAGGCATGATGCATAACTTGCTTGGATTTGTGATCTCAATGTTACTGGTATTCCGGACAAATACTTCTTATGACAGGTGGTGGGAGGGTCGGCGACTCTTAGGATCACTCACTAACGTGAGCCGTAATTTTGCGATTAAGCTGAAATCACTGAAACTTGATGCTTTGGATAATGAATACTTTACTTATGCGATTCCCAAATATGCTTTTGCTCTTAAAGAGCATTTGCGGGAGAAATTGTATTTTGGTAAGGATAGCTTTTTAATTGAGGTAGACGGAGGCAAACACATTCCCAATCAGGTTGCGGCAAGTATCTCTGCCAGGATCTATGAATTGCAGTCGGCCGGAAAAATCAGCCCGGAACAGCTCATTATTTTAAGCGGCGACATTAACCAGTTCACTGACATTTGCGGGGGTTGTGAAAGAATCAAGAAAACACCAATTCCGTATTCCTATAGTGCATTCATTAAAAAATTCCTTTTCATCTATGTACTTACCCTTCCTTTTGGATGGGTCTTTAGTCTCAGTTATTTCGTGGTGCCCATTGTGCCCTTTATCTTATATGTGCTGGCCAGTTTAGAACTGATTGCTGAAGAGATTGAAGATCCCTTTGGCTATGATGCAAATGATCTGCCTGTAGATGATATCTGTAATAACATCGAGAAACATGTAGGGGAGATTTTAAACTGATGCTAAAGATTGCGTGGCATCCTATATACGCACATCCGCTCCCGGAAGGCCATCGTTTTCCTATGTTGAAATACGAGCTGATCCCTGAACAACTCTTGCATGAAGGAGTGATCGGGGCAGAGAATTTCTTTGCGCCGGAGCCTTTGGAGGAGGAGGTGATTCTGCTGTCTCATGATGAGGGGTATTGGGCTGAGCTGAGAGATCTGACACTTTCTCCCAAAGCGCAGCGACGGATTGGTTTTCCGCTTTCTGCACAACTGATAGAACGGGAGGTGAGGATTGCGAGGGGAACTATTGATGGTGCAATGTACGCTCAGCAATATGGTGTGGCTTTCAATGTAGCAGGAGGAACACATCATGCAGGTTCAGATTGGGGAGAAGGATTTTGTTTGCTGAATGATCAGGCAATTGCAGCTAACTATTTATTGCACAAAAAAATAGCCGATCGTATATTAATAATTGATTTAGATGTTCATCAGGGTAATGGTACAGCAGAAATACTTGCTGATGAGCCCCGCGCTTTCACTTTTTCCATTCATGGTGAAAAGAACTTTCCCTTCCGAAAAGAGGTTTCAGATTTAGATATTGGTCTGGATGATGGTGTGGGTGACGAGGAATACCTTTCCATCCTATCAGATAACCTTTATCAGGTGCTTAAAAAACATGAGCCGGATTTCGTATTTTACCTTTCCGGTGTAGATGTGTTAAATAGTGATAAGCTGGGTAAGCTGGCCATGACAAAGGATGGTTGCCGGGAGAGGGATAGAATGGTTCTGCAATGTTGTAAGGATTATCAGCTACCGGTTCAGGTGAGTATGGGAGGAGGGTATTCTCCGATGATCAGGGATATTGTGGATGCCCATTGCAATACCTTTAAAGCTGCATTGGATCTGTTTTTTTAGTCCTTTAGAGGTCGGGCGACCAAGATCTGCTGTGATCAATTGTACATTTTTTGCGTGATTACAGATAATTATGATGAAATTTATCGGTTCAACAGGGAAGATATTTAATGAAGATAGTAATTGCAGAAAAGCCCTCCGTTGCACGGGAATTAGCTAAAGTGTTTGGGGCGACGGTGAAAAAAGATGGATATATTGAAGGTAAAGGATATTCGTTTACCTGGGCTTTCGGGCATCTGCTGCAATTGGCACCTCCACAGGAATATGGATTTATAGGATGGCGCAGGCAACATTTGCCGATGCTGCCGCCCAAATTTAAACTGGCTATCAGGAAGATCAAAACTAAAGATGGTTTTGTTGAGGATCCTGGAGTACGCAAGCAGCTGGATATCATCAAAAAGCTGTTTGATGAATCTACCGAAATCATTGTTGCCACGGATGCCGGGCGTGAAGGTGAGCTCATCTTCAGGTATATCTATTATTTTTTAAAATGTAAAAAACCCTTCAAGCGACTTTGGATCTCTTCTCAGACTGATGAAGCTATTAAAGAGGGGTTCAGGAATCTGAAACCGGGTACTGATTATGATACCTTGTTTAATTCTGCACATTGCAGATCGGAGTCTGACTGGCTGGTTGGAATGAATGCAACACAGGCATTGAGTATTTCTGCCGGTTCGAGGTCGGTTTTATCTCTGGGCAGGGTGCAGACACCTACTTTAGCGATGATCTGCTCCAGGTATCTGGAGACAAAGAATTTTGTGCCTCAATTGTATTATCAGCTGGGAATTCAGCTTGATAAGGACGGGCAGCTATTTAAAGCAGTATCTACGGTAAACTTTAATGTGAAAGAAGAGGCGCAGGTGCTGTTTGATAAAATTGAAGATGTACCTTCCGGATTTCCAAATGGCGGAAAGATCATTGATGTGGAAGCCAAACCAAGAAAGGAACCGCCTCCATTATTGCATGACCTGAGTAGTCTGCAGCAGGAAGCGAATAAACGTAAAGGATTCACTGCAGATCAAACACTCAACTTATTACAAAATTTGTACGAAAGCAAGCTGGTTTCCTATCCGCGTACGGGGAGCAGGTATATTGGTGATGACGTTTTTGCTGGTGTTCCGGTATTGATTGCGCAGTTGAAACAGCATCCTGAATTTGGTAAACAAGCGGAATTTCTGGGGACTGTTCCGCTGAATAAGAGGAGCGTGAATGCTAAAAAGGTAACTGATCACCATGCGGTTTTACCAACAGGTGTTCCTCCATACCACCTGAGCAGCGATAAGCAGGCTATCTATGACATGGTAGTAGGCCGTATGCTCGAAGCCTTCCATCAGGAATGTGTGAAGGAAGTTACAAAGATCACTATAGAATCCGGGTCCACCTTTATTGCAAATGGTACAGTAATCCGGTCGGCCGGATGGCGTTCAGTATTGAATGATAAAGAAGACGATAAAAAAGAGGAGGATAATCCGTCTCTGCCAAAGGTTAAAAAAGGAGAAGAGCTCCCTATTGTTGCCAAGGCTTTTCTTGAAAAGCAGACCAAACCTAAGCCTTTATATAATGAAGCCTCATTGTTGAAAGCCCTCGAAACTTCAGGTAAAGAAATTGAAGATGAGGAGCTGCGTTATGCCATGAAAGATAGTGGTTTAGGAACGCCCGCTACACGTGCCTCTATAATTGAAACGTTGATTACCAGGGAGTATATACTCCGTGAAAAAAGGAATCTTGTACCAACTTTTAGAGGGTTGGCTGTATATGATGTGGTAAAGGATCAGAAGATTGCCCAGGCAGAACTTACAGGAAGCTGGGAGAAGCGTTTAGAGGAGATTCGTACGGGGGCATCTGTCACAGAATTCAAAGCTGAGATCTCAGATTATACCAGGGCCATTACCAATGAACTTCTTGCTGCGGGACTGGGGCTGGCAGAAAAGCTGGTGCCTAAGAAGGAAGAAGCGGCTGCGGTTGCGGAATAGATCTAATGTATTATTATTACTGATAAAGAAATTATCTTTCTTTTTTTTGTATTTTGCGTTTTATGAATGGCATTTGTGCTGTTCATTTAAAACGTTTAAGCTCAGCAGCGATCAATAAAAATGAAGATCTACAAACATTACTCATTCGACCTCTGGTTAACTTTAATCAGGTCAAATCCGCAATTCAAGCAGGAGAGAGCAAGACTTTTTTATTCAAAATACAACAGTCTGCATAAATCTTTTGAAGAAGTTGCAACAATTGTCCGTCAGGTTGATCTAATGGTTAACAGTATGAATGAGAAGACTGGTAAAAATATCGATGCAGATGAAATGTGCCTGATGGTGATCAGTATCATCAATGACTATCATCCGGATTTCAGTGGAATGGATATGGAAAGCCTGTATAATGAAATTGAGGCACTTCTATTCAATTATCCTCCCCTTATTTACTGTGATCATACTAAAAATACGCTGGCTAAATTAAAAGAATCCGGAAATGCTACGGTAAGTATTTTAAGCAATACAGGATTTATTCGCGGTAAGACATTAAGAACGGTGCTGATGATGCTTGAGCTTGATCCTTTGCTTGACTTTCAGCTGTATTCTGACGAGGTGAGGCTTTCGAAGCCTAACAAAGCATTTTTCCAATTGATGCTTGACAGCATAGACCGTAAAAAACATAAGCAAATTGAATTACATGAAATCGTTCATATTGGTGATAATCCCGTTGCCGATATTCTCGGGGCAACAACCGCGGGAATAAAAAGTGTGCTTATCAATTCAAATCAACAAACTATATCCTGCCTCATATGAGTTTACATAAATCATACGCGCTGCATAAAATCAGCAGTACCGAAGAATTCGGATTTGATCCGGATGACTATAGTCGTTTTAAATTTGGTGATGAACTGGTAGCGAAGGACTTTGGTGAACAGCTTGCGGATGGCTTTATTTCAGACTATCTGGAGCAGAATTTTGTGGAACATCAAATGGTAGTGATCTCCAGTCCTTATTCATTTATTCCTACAGCTACTTTTGCCATGAAAAACTATTTTATGCACCAGCTGAACCGCTGGCTGGTAGAAAATGGTGGTCTGGTGGTGCAGGAGGCTAAAGTACACCGCACTATTACCTATAAGGAAGATTATGGTGAGTTATCAGCGGAAGACCGCATAAAATTGATTGGTAACGATTCTTTTCACATTGATAAACATTTTCTGGAAGGAAAAACGTTATTGTTCCTGGATGATATCAGGATTACAGGGAGCCATGAGCGCATGATCCTGAAGATGGCGGGGGAATATGGACTGAACAACGACATGCATATGATTTATTTTGCTGAACTCGTCAATAAAAATATTCATCCCAATGTGGAGAATACACTCAATTACCACCAGGTAAAGTCGGTATTTGATCTGGATGATATTATCAAAGGAGGGTTCTTCTGCTTCAATACACGTATTGTGAAATACATTCTGAATGCTGATTTCAATAGTTTCTCTATATTTATAAAGAATCAAACAGATGAATTCATTAATATGTTATACAATCTGTCTCTCGGCAATGGTTATCATCTGATTGATGCTTATGCAGAGAACTTAAACTTTATTAAATCACATATTAAACTTAAAAATTATAAACTGATATAACATGGCTATTAACTTGCAAAAAGGGCAACGTGAAAACATTGATGCTCCTAAATTTACAATCGGTCTGGGTTGGGACACAAATAGTTCTTCAACTGGCAGTGCGTTCGACTTAGATGCTTCTTTGTTTATTTTAGGTGACAATAAGAAAATCATTACTGACGAACACTTTATATTTTATAATAATCTTGTTTCTCCGGATGGCGCTGTAGAGCATACGGGCGATAACCTTACCGGTGATGGTGACGGTGATGATGAGCAGGTAAAGATTGACTTATCGAAAATTGACGCTAAGGTGAGTGAGATCTGTGTGGTGGTTACTATACATGAAGCTGAAGCAAGAAGGCAGAATTTCGGGCAGGTGAGAAACTCATTCATCCGTATTTTTGATACTGTTTCTAATCAGGAGATCCTGAAATATGAATTGGAAGAGGATTTCTCTATTGAAACGGCTGTGGAGTTCGGCCGAATTTACAAACGTGAAGGAAAATGGAAATTTGAAGCTGTAGGTGTAGGAATGAAAGGTGGCTTACAGGATTATTTAAATAAATATCAATAAGAAATTATATGGCAATTAATCTTCAAAAGGGACAGCGTATCAGTCTTGAGAAAAGTAATGGTACTAAACTGCAAAATGTTTGTGTAGGTATAAACTGGGGCGCTATAGAGAAAAAGGGACTGTTTGGTTTTGGAAGCAGTAAAGAGGCAGTAGATCTGGATGCCAGCTGTGCAGTTTATAATGCAAATAAACAACTGATTGAGGTGGTTTACTTCGGTAATCTGGGTTCAAAAGATGGTGCAGTAAAACATAGTGGCGATGACAGGACAGGTGATACTGGCGGTGACGATGGTTTGGATAATGAGGTGATTACGCTTGATTTTTCCCGTCTTAATCCTGGCGCAGAGTATGTAGCTTTTGTGTTGAACAGCTTTCAGGGGCAGGACTTCGCTACTATTCCCTTTGCTTCTATTCGTATCTATGAAGGTACTCCTACGCGTGTGAACGAAGTTTTCGCTACTTATGATATCGCTAATGGTTCTGGCTTCGCAGGTCATGTGTCGATGGTTCTCGGTGTATTCTATAAGAAAAACGGGGAATGGAAATTCAATGCAATCGGAGAGCCTACAAAAGATAGAAAACTGGAGCAAACTGTGCAGACAGTAACCCAAAATTATTTATAAATTCTGTCATTTATGGAAACTAACGCTGAAAATAATAGCCTTACGCCAGTAAAACTGGACAAGGAGGGGAATGTTGATCTGACAATGATATCTGATCAGGAGAAGCAAAAATATAGTGAAATCGGTAAGTCACTTGAACCGGGTGACGTTAATTCTATTCTGAATTATGGTGTGGAAGCACAAAATTCGATGGAAAAGTACAGTAATGATTTCCTCACCTCTGTAAGAACTTATAATAGTGGTGAAGTTGGCGGGCTGATCAATGAATTGCTGACGGAACTCAATTATATTAATGTTGATGAATTGAACCAAAGTAAGTTTACTTCATTTGTATCGAGTATTCCCTTCCTTAAGAATTTTGTTGTCGACGTAAAAAAACTGTTCCAGAAATATGATGTTGTCGTGAACAATATTGACAAGATCACGAACAAGATCAAAGCAGGCCGGTTAAATTCTATTAAGGATAACAGCTCGTTGCAAACCATGTTTGATAACAATGTAGGCTACATCAAGCAAATGGAGGAGCTGATTATTTCGGGACAACTGAAATATGACGAGTTAAGTGTTAAACTTGCAGAAATGGAAGGCAAACCTGCAGATTACGAGGACTATCAAATAGCCGATCTGAGAGACTTTGTGAGCAGACTGGATAAAAGGCTGGCAGATATGAAGATCGTTCGTTTTATCATGCTGCAGTCGCTGGCACAGATACGTGTAGTGCAGAACAATAATACTTCAATTGCGGAAAAAGCACAGTCAATTATTTCTACCACCATTCCTGTCTGGAAGAACCAGCTCACTATTGCTGTTGCACTGCAAAGACAGAAAGCTAATGTGGAGATGCAGAAGAAAATTTCTGATACAACGAACACTATTTTGCAGAAGAATGCTGAGATGCTGAAACAGAACAGCATTGATGTGGCGAAAGAAAATGAGAAAACTGTAGTTTCTATAGATACATTGAAGAAAACCACACAATCGCTGATTGAGACATTGAACGAAGTGAAGAAAATTCACGAAGAGGGAGATAAGAGCAGAAGAGTGCTGGATGGTGAATTAAAAACCCTTGAAGCAGAATTAAAGAAAAACGTTACGCGGGTTAATTAATTTTAACAATGGATGAGCATGTTGCCAGTGTGTTAGGGGAGTCAAAAAAGATAATCAGTCGTTTACAACTTCTTTCTGTATTTTTTCAGGAAGAGGTTGTTTACAAGATTTATCTGCGGAGTCAGGTAATTCATCAGTTATTCGAGAATAATAGTGAACTGGGTATTGATAAGCTGGAGCTTTTTCATATGCAGTTTACGGCGAGTGTTATTGATCTGCTGAAAAAGATCAAGAAGAATAATGAAAAAAATGTGACGCTGATTTATGATGAGATTGCATTAAATAAGGAAGTGATTGCTCAGCTGAATTCTACAGCACTTAATGAAGCGAACTTCATTGAAGGAAAAAAGAGTCAGTCGCTCAAAATCAACATTTCTCTTAGAAACTTGTATGAGGTCTTGTCCGAACATTCTGCAGATTTCCCGTTTGTGAAGAATATCACCAGGCTCAGCGCGCGTTATGCTAAAGATTTCTACTATACGATTACTGCGGAGCAACTGGGCCGTCTAATTGAATATAAAGAATCTGAGGTATATGAAATCAGTTATGCTGTAATAGAGCGGAGACTGATGGGAATGCTTTGTAAACATGATTTTAAAACAGCGTTTGTATATGGCTTAAAGGCGGGAATGCTGATTATTGAGATTTATAAGTTTCTGTCTGTGGATCAGTATTTTCTTTTTTTTCCGAACAGAAACTTATTCCTGTTTTGCACGTTAGATGATTTAGCAGGTATAGATCTAAATAGTAATCTTTCTGAAAAGTCACGTATTATCCAGGAGCTTTCTTACAATAATGATAAGCTGGAAAGTAAGGCGGCAACGGCTAAGACATTTATTCCTGTCGAGATTGTTAGTTTGCTTGAAGAAAATTATAATAAGATATCAGATCTCAACTTCTTGAATGAACTGAATAATTTTGATGTTCAGGCTAATATACTGAAGGCGATGCTGAATACAGACATGATGTAATAACCAAAATAAAGCGATACCTTATGGATAACATGATATACCACCCCGGACTGATTATTAGTTTTGCTGTTATCGTTACAGTGATGCTCTTACTGGATCTTGGTGTTTTTAACAGGAAAAGTCACGCTGTATCAAGCAAAGAAGCAGCGATATGGTCAATAGTCTGGATTTCTTTGTCTATGGCTTTCAGTGGGGTAATCTATTACTTTGCCGGTTTTGAGAAATTTACACAGTTTCAGTCGGCCTATTGGATAGAAAAAGCGTTATCAGTAGATAATCTCTTTGTTTTTATTTTGGTATTTGGATTCTTTAAAGTACCCAAAGAGTTACATCATAAGGTACTCTTTTGGGGCATTATTGGGGCGCTGATATTCAGAGCCATCTTTATATTTTCCGGTGTAGGGTTGATCAATCTGACCTATTTGCCTGAAATGGAGTTGTTCGGTAAAATTGTTAAGATCAATGCGGTTCTGCTTGCCTTTGGTATATTCCTGATTTATGCAGGAATAAAATCCGGATTTGGTAATGATGATGATGACGAAAACAAAGACTTTACGAAAAGTGCAGGGGCAAGGCTCGTGTACCGCTTTTTTAAAGTGAGCAAAGACTTTGATGGCGATAAGTTTTTTACCATAGAAAACGGCATTAAACTCGCTACGCCTTTGCTGGTAGTGGTAGGTGTTATAGAGTTCACTGATTTGCTTTTCGCAGTAGATTCCATTCCTGCTATTTTTGCAATTGCGCCAGATGATCCATTGATTTTATATACTTCCAATATATTTGCTATTCTGGGATTAAGGGCCTTATATTTTCTACTGGCTAATTTTATACATATGTTCAGCTATCTGAAATATGGGCTGGCCATTATTTTAACTTTCATAGGTATTAAAATGGTGATCACGCCCATTTATCATATCTCTTCGCCTGCTTCATTATCAGTTGTTGGTGGTGTACTGATCTTGTCAGTTATTATTTCTATCATCTTTGCTCCTAAAAAAGAGGAAGAGGTGAAACCCGAAAATACCTTTAAAAGTTAAAACGGATAAAACTATGTTTTAGGCTTGCTGCCTGATTTTGTGAAGCAGCAAGTTGGAGAGTTGTTCGGTGATGACTCCTGGCATGCCTCCGGAAATGGGATTCCCATCTATGCTGACGACAGGCATAATATGTTTTGTTGTGCTGGTGATAAAAGCTTCTTTCGCATTTCGAAGATCTGCCAGAGTGAAATCCCGCTGACTAATCATGAACTCCGGATGATCCAGTTTAAGTACGTTTTTTCGTATAACTCCTTTCAGGATATTATTCTTTGCAGTAATGATCTCCTCCTCTTTTGTGACGATAAAGAAATTAGCCCTGGGGCATTCATTAACCAGGCCATTGTGATGATATAATACATCATCTGCATGATGCTCTTTAATAAATGGTTGCAACCATATGGCCATCAGATAATCCAGCGTTTTTATTTCCGGCAATTGACGTTGGTGCGCATAAGTAACCAGGCTGATCCCTTTCTGATCCATAGATAGCTTAAGCTCTAAAGGCTGTTGTGTAATCACTAAATTAGGTTTACCTATCATATATCCATCCGGAGAATAACCTCCGGTGAGGGTAATCTTAATTCCTGAGTCGCCCATGTCGTTCTTATGGATCAGGGTGATCAGTATATCTTCGAGTTCTGTCGCGTTATAACCGGGATCCAGATGCATTTTCGATGCGGAATGAAAAAAACGTTCCAGGTGATTAGCAAGAAATACAGGTTTATTGCCTATCGTTTTACAAAAATCAAAAATACCATAGCCGCGCTGGATAGTGAGATCTGTAATGAATAATGAGGCTTGTGCGGCCTCTATATACCTGTCGTTAATAAAAACATATTTTGTATCCATGTGCTGCGGCTTATTCTGCAATAATAATGAAATTCCTGTTCAGAGAGTAATCTGTGATTGCCTATATTCGCCCGATATTAGTTTTGTTAGCTAAACAATAGCCTTATCAGAATGTTATAGTTATTGACTAAAATTAATTAAAGATGATAAAGACAGACCTTATTGAAATTTTCCAGACTATCAGAGCAACTTTACAGCCCTATGCCACTTTGGGTTTTAATAACAGGGTGAACAGCGAGGAGGAGTACGATTTATGGGCAGATAAAAATGTAAAGATTAAAGGTGTGGAGCGGACAGAGGTTTTTTTTGTACGCCTTAAAATTGAAGACAGGATGGTTTCCCTTAACATCCTTCCTGATGATTTGAGTGAGCATGAATCTCCATTACTGATTAAAGAACTGGATGATGTTGCGCTGAACCAAATTGAAGGCAGGATCGCTGCGGGCTATAAAATATTTAAAGAAAACGAGTGGGTATAAAAGAATTTGGCTGGGAAGATGAATTGATCACCGCATTAAGTACTATAGGAGCAGAGACTGAATATTTACCTTCTGCCCGATACAGACTGCTCAAGTTTAAGAATTCAGACCAGCTGATTATTCATCTCCTATCAATTTATAATCAATTTCCACCTGACGAAGTGGTTGCGCTTGGGCGAAATCATGATGAACAAAGTGTACAGGTAATTCATTTATGGGAAGATATCTGGCGTACCAGGTCAGCACAGGTATTGAGTCGCATTACCTCTGTTCTTGGTAAAAATAAAACTATACACGGACGTAAGACTAAGATAGTCGAAGTTACCCAGCTGGTGGCTGATGAATTTTATAACAGCTATCATTTGCAGGGAACAGCCGGATGTAAATATAGGTATGCATTGCTGAACGAGGGGAGTATAATTGCTATTGCTGGTTTCAGTGATAAACGCAGAATGACACGGCAACCGGGAGAATATAGCTCGGTGGAGTTAATCAGGTTTGCCACAGTTAATGGTATAACGGTAACTGGTGGTTTGAGTAAGTTGATCAGGCACTTCATTAAAGTTGTACAACCAAATGATGTGATGAGTTATGCGGATCTGGATTGGTCTCGCGGCAAAGGATATTTAAAACTAGGTTTTAAACAAGTAGCGGTTTTGCCGCCAATGGAGATTTTTCTAAATTTGCATACGCTTGAACGTTGCTTTCTGCAAAGAATGCCTAGGGAGATCAAGGCTGGAATTATAGCGCTGCAAGATTCAGAACGGGATGTTTATCTTAAAAAATTAAATTATATTCCTATTTATAATACCGGAAACCTCAAATACATCTTATACTTATAAATGCATAAAAATCCTTTATTGATCATTTTGGGGCCTACTGCTTCCGGAAAGACAAAACTTGCGGTAAGTCTGGCAGATCAGCTGAATGCTGAAATCATCAGTGCAGATAGTCGGCAGCTGTTTAAAGGGATGGATATCGGTACCGGGAAAGACTTGAATGAATATATTGTAAAAGAGAGGACTATTCCTTACCATTTAATAGATATCAAAGAAGCTGGCGAACAGTATAATGTTAATGAATTTAAAGAGGACTTTTATAGCATTTTCGAACAGCTAACAGCTAAAGGTAGTTTACCAGTTCTGTGTGGCGGGACCGGAATGTATATCCATAGTATTCTGCAAAACCAGCAGTATACCGCAATCCCCTCAAACCCGGAATTCAGAGCGACACTTCCAATACATGATATTGATCAGTTAAGGAATAAGTTGTTTTTATATCCTGCAGCTTTTACTGCACATGCGGATCTATCTTCCTCCAAAAGACTTGTCCGTGCTCTTGAAATTGCGGAATGGTTATCTGAGAACAAGCTGGAAGAAAAACAATGGCCCCATATCGATCCATTAGTTATAGGCCTGACTAGCGAAGTTGCTTTAAGGAGGGAGAAGATCTTAAATAGATTAGATGAACGTTTTGATGCGGGGCTGATAGCAGAAGTGGAGCGCTTAATTTTGCAGGGAGTGAGTACTGAAATGCTAACCTTCTATGGATTGGAGTATAAGTTTATAGCTGCTTACCTTAAAAAAGAACATACTTTACCAGAATTGAAAGAAAAACTGTTCATTGCAATTTGCCAGTTCGCCAAAAGACAGATGACTTTTTTCAGAAAAATGGAGAAAGACGGTGTAAAAATAAACTGGTTTAATACTGATCAGAATCCGGTTAAGATGGAGAAAGATATACTTAAGCTATATGCCTCGTATTCCTCACAGGAATGACCTAATTCCCTGTAAATAAAGTAGCTAATAGGTGTGAAGACACTGCTGTTTTATTTCTTCAATTAAACAATTGTTTGTATGATTTTACAAAATATTAATCATCTCCTAATGATTTTTTAACATTATTATGTTCAAATAACAGAATTGTATTTTCAGTAATGGCATGCAATTTGTAAATGACCACATAATTAAAACACAAATAATAACAAATGAAAAAATCTACTAAATTTTTTGCTTCCGCAGTAGCTGCAGTAGCAATATTCTTTACCACTAATGCAAGTGCACAAAAAATAGGTATCGGAGCTAACTTAGGTATACCTACAAGTGATGTATATAGCTTCGCGGCTGGTGTTGATGCACGTATCCAGTTTGATGTAACAAAACAATTATCGGTACCAGTTGCTGTTGGTTACACGCATTTCTTTGCAAAGGATTATATCTATTTTCCTGATGGCTTACAAAGTCCACAAGAACTTCCTGATTACGGATATATCCCTGTAAAAACAGGCTTGAAATATTTCTTCGATCCAAGTGGTTCAGGAATCTATGCAATGGGTGAGGTTGGAGCAGCTATCGGAGTTTCTGATAATGCTAAAACTACTTTCTTATATGCACCAACATTAGGTTACTCATGGAGTAATGGTTTAGACCTGGGCTTAAAATATGAAAATGCTGGTAAAGCAGTTCGCGGATTAGGTAACGAATCTGGCCAGGTTGCACTTCGTATTGCTTACGGTTTCAAACTATAATATATCACAATATAATATAATTGTGAAAATTTGAAAAAAGCCTCCGAATTATCGGGGGCTTTTTTATTTATTTAAAATTAAAATGGTATTTTGAGCAAAAAACGAAATTCATGAAGAAATATCTTGGAATAGCAATTTTATCCACTATGATAGCCTGTACCAACCCGGCTCATAAGGGTGAGGGCGCTACAGACAGTACCTCAAGCACTGAAAATACAGATGCAAGTGTTAAAGTTGAACTTGCAGATCCTAAAATTGAAAAAATCTATGCCAGTTATATAACTGTGAAAAATGAGCTGGTTGCCGCAAATGCCAAAGCAACCCAGGGTGCTGCAGCTGAATTGTCTACTGCACTTAAAGCCTTTGAGGGATGTGAAAATACTGCATTAATTTCGGATAAGATTGCCGGTACTGCGGATATTAAAGTTCAGCGTAAAGAATTTACGGCATTGAGTTCGGATGTGATTGCACTATTTAAACATGCGGAGGTTAAAACAGGTGCAATCTATGTTCAGCATTGTCCGATGGCCAATAATGGCGATGGGGGCGACTGGTTATCGTCTGATAAAAAAATCAGAAATCCATATTACGGGGATGAAATGCTGGAATGCGGAGCCGTTCTGGAAGAGCTTACTGCAAAGAAATAGGTTTGATCCTACAGATTATGACCAGCGCTTAACAATAATTTAACAGCTATGTTATGTTTGTTTAGATGCTATTAGAGTTAGAATAGTTATTTTTGTTATTTATAAATTAGAAGATATATGTCAGATATTGCAGAAATTAAGATTGATGGTAAAGTATACGAATTTCCCATTGTAACTGGTACTGAAGGAGAAAAGTCAATTGAT
>Ga0247814_10000657_pt1 | contig 25399 bp, 21 predicted proteins | sample UWRJL179409R1_FD_179947 | JGI IMG/M metagenome (GOLD analysis project Ga0247814, IMG submission 179947) | Plant litter microbial communities from Arlington Agricultural Research Station in Wisconsin, United States - UWRJ-L179-409R-1 | ecosystem: Environmental > Terrestrial > Plant litter >... | reverse complement strand
TGTTGCGCAGAATAAACCTTTTTATAATGAAGTTCACGAATTCCAAAAGAAAGATAGCATTTCCATGCCGGCAAGCAATGGGATTGTATTTATAGGAAGCTCGTCACTGAGGATGTGGACTGATCTGGAAGAAACCTTTAAAAGTTATCATGCCATAAACAGAGGATTCGGTGGTTCTGAGTTAACCAATGCGAATGATTGGATTAAAGAATTGGTGTTGGTTTACAAACCCAGACAAGTTGTGATCTATAGCGGAGAAAATGATGTAGCTTCCGGCGCTTCTGCAGCGCAGACTTTTGATCGTTTTGTTACCTTCTTCAGCAATCTGCGCCGAAATCTTCCGAAAGCGAAAATCACCTACATTTCGATGAAACTGAGCCCGTCAAGAGCTCAGTTCTCTGACGTAATCTTGAAAGCTAATGCGTCGATCAAGGAATACCTGTTGAAGCAAAAGAATGCCGACTATATTGATATCGCTGCTAAAATGCTGGATAGCAAAGGTGGGTATCGTCCGGAATTATTCCAGGACGACATGCTTCACATGAAACCCGCGGGTTACGAAATCTGGACTAAAGAAATTACCCCCTATTTAACAAAGAAATAATACGACTATGAAGTATAAATGCATTTTAGGCATGGCAATACTGCTATGCCTGACTGCGCATGCGCAGAAAAAACAAGCCATTACCCCTACAAATCAGAAAATGAACAAATTTGTTGATGGCCTTTTGCTCAAGATGACCCTTGATGAAAAGATTGGGCAGCTTAACTTACTAACTGGAGGTGAGGCTACTACAGGTTCGGTGGTTAGTACAGGTGTGGAAGATAAAATTAAAAAAGGTCAGGTTGGCGGGATTTTCAGTTTAACTACGCCTGCAAGAATCAGGAAGGTTCAAGAAATCGCAGTCACCCAAACCCGGCTAAAAATTCCGATGATATTCGGCCAGGATGTAATCCATGGATATAAGACTACTTTTCCTATTCCACTGGGCATGTCTTGTACCTGGGACATGGACCTCATTCAAAAGACAGCACGCATTGCAGCAATAGAAGCCAGTGCGGATGGCCTGAACTGGACCTTCTCTCCGATGGTTGATATTTCAAGAGATCCGAGATGGGGAAGAATTTCTGAAGGGTCCGGTGAGGATACCTATCTGGGTTCACAAATTGCCAGGGCTATGGTTAAAGGGTACCAGGGTGATGACCTTTCAAAAAACAATACCATCATGGCCTGTGTAAAGCACTTTGCGCTATATGGTGCAGCCGAAGCAGGAAGGGATTACAATACAACGGACATGAGTTTACACCGTATGTATAACGAATACCTGCCTCCATACAAGGCAGCAATCGAGGCGGGGGCCGGAAGTGTGATGACTTCCTTCAACGACATCAATGGTATACCTGCTACGGCCAATAAATGGCTGATGACGGATCTGTTAAGAAAACAATGGGGCTTTAAAGGCTTAGTGGTTACCGATTATACCGCTGTAAATGAACTGATCGACCACGGTCTGGGTGATTTACAACAAGTTTCGGCATTGTCGATCAATGCAGGGGTTGACATGGATATGGTTGGAGAAGGGTTTCTTACTACACTAAAAAAATCTGTACAACAAGGGAAGGTAAATATCTCATCCATCAACAGGGCTTGCCGGTTGATCCTGGAGGCCAAGTATAAGCTTGGTTTGTTTGATGATCCTTTCAGGTACTGCAGTGAGGAACGCGCAAAAACGGAAATCTTAAAACCTGAACACTTGCAACTGGCCCGGGAAGCAGCGGGACAATCATTTGTATTGTTGAAAAATGAAGGTCAAGTGCTCCCGCTACGTAAAACCGGAACAGTTGCTTTGATCGGGCCCCTAGCCAATACAGGTGCAAATATGCCAGGTACCTGGAGTGTAAACTCAGACCTTGCCAACACGGTATCGCTATTGGATGGGATGAAAGCAACTTTAGGGTCGCAGGTCAAGATATTACACAGCTTCGGCGCAAACTTAATGGCTGATGAGGCCTATCAAAAGAGAGCGACGATGTTTGGTCGCGATATTCCAAGAGATACCAGACCTGAAGAAGACATCATCAAAGAAGCCGTTGAACTGGCGAAGAAATCGGATGTAGTGGTTGCGGCACTAGGAGAATCTTCAGAAATGAGTGGAGAAAGCTCAAGCAGAACAGATCTTGATATTCCTGAAACCCAGAAAAGACTTCTTCAAGCCTTACTTAAAACAGGAAAACCAGTGGTGCTGGTATTATTTTCCGGAAGACCATTAACGTTGAGCTGGGAAGATCAAAACGTCCCTGCGATACTGAACGTTTGGTTTGGTGGTACAGAAACTGCCAAAGCGGTAACTGATGTCCTATTTGGCGACGTCAATCCCTCTGGCAAACTCACTACGACCTTCCCCAAAAATGTTGGTCAGATTCCTTTGTACTACAGCCATAAAAATACTGGTCGCCCGCTCTTGGCAGGACAATGGTTCTCCAAGTTCAGATCCAACTATTTAGACGTTGACAACGATCCTTTATATCCGTTCGGATATGGTTTAAGTTACACCAGCTTTGCGTATAGTGATTTGAAGCTGAGCAACGAAAACTTCAAAAAAGGAAATTCCATTACCGCATCGATCGTAGTAAAAAATACAGGTTTACGAGAAGGAAAAGAGGTGGTGCAACTTTATATACAAGATTTGGTAGGTACGGAAACGAGACCTGTAAAAGAGCTCAAAGGATTTCAGAAGATCAAATTGTTCCCGGGTGAAAGTAAAACCGTAACGTTTAAGATCAGTGCTGACGATCTAAGGTTTTACAACGCTGCTCTAAAATATGATTCGGAGCCTGGAGACTTCAAGGTATTTATTGGGGGGAACTCAAGAGATGTGATGGAGCGTTCGTTTAAACTGATCGATTAATTTTTAATTTGGCTGTTGAATAACAGCTGCTATCCAACAGCCAAATTACTTTTTACTCCGCCATATTGTGATAAACGGCCTGCACATCATCATCCTCTTCTAATTTATCAATTAGCTTAAAAACGTCGGCAGCCTGCTCTTCATTGACAGGTGTAGTAGAGAGAGAAATTCTTTCCAGCTTGGCACTCTTCATTTCGACACCAAGTTCTTCCAGCGCCTTTTGCATCTTACCGAAATCTTCGAAAGCAGTTTGTACTACTGCTACATCTGTTCCGTCCTCATCAGCTTCTAAATAAAGTTCTTCCAGACCGGCATCAATCAGTTCAAATTCCAATTCTTCCAGATCTTTTTCTCCCGGAAGAAATCTGAAGACAGACTTGCGGTTAAAAATGAAATCCAAAGATCCCGTTTTACCTAAAGCACCGCCTGTTTTATTAAAATAACTACGAACATTTGCTACCGTTCGGTTTGTATTATCTGTAGCAGTTTCAATGAGTATCGCTACACCATGTAAAGCATACCCTTCGTACACATGTTCCTCGTAACCATTTTCATCTTTATTTGAGGCACGTTTGATCGCTGCGTCTACAGTATGCTTAGGCATATTTACAGCCTTCGAATTTTGAATGGCTGTACGTAAGCGGGAATTGGTTTCTGGATTAGGGCCATTGTCTTTAACGGCCATCACAATCTCCTTACCTATCCTGGTAAACTGAACTGCCATCTTTGCCCAGCGCTTAAATTTACGCTCTTTTCTGAATTCGAATGCTCTTCCCATGGTTGTTTATATTTTGGTCCTTTCTTGATGTTTACAAGTTACGGACAGTTTTTTATTTGTTAAAGTGCTACTGCTGCGACTTCTTATTTCTGCAAGTTCTTCAACATATCTGCCGTCATTTTTGATAAGTCGAACTCAGGTTTCCAGGCCCAGTCGTTCCTTGCATAGCTATCATCGATAGATCTTGGCCAGCTGTTGGCAATCTGTTGTCTTGGATCATTATCCGTGTAGGTCAAAGTAAAATCAGGGATATGCTTCCTAATCTCCGCAGCAAGGATTTCCGGTGTGAAACTTACACCTGTAAAATTGTAGCTGGATCGAATAGAGATGCTATCGGATGGCGCGTCCATCAGCTCAATAGTTCCCCGAATGGCATCATCCATATACATCATTGGCAACTCGGTTTCTGCATTTAAAAACGAAGCATAACTTCCCTTTTTCAACGCGTCATGAAATATATGAATGGCGTAATCAGTGGTTCCTCCGCCTGGCGCAGCTTTCCAGCTGATCAATCCGGGATAACGAATACTCCTTACATCAAGTCCAAATTTTTGGTTATAGTATTCGCACCAGCGTTCGCCAGCCAGCTTACTAATTCCATAAACTGTATTAGGATCCATTACACAATATTGCGGCGTAAGATCTTTCGGGGAATTTGGTCCGAATACTGCGATCGAGCTCGGCCAGTATACTTTAGCTGTTTTATAGGTTATGGCAAGGTCAAGAATATTCAGCAGTCCGTTCATATTTAAATCCCAGGCTAGCTTCGGATTTTGCTCCCCGGTGGCAGAAAGTAATGCGGCTAGCAGGTAAACATGTGTTGGCTTATACTTTTGAAAGATTCCGTTCAGGATATCTTTTTCAAGAACGTTGACAAATTCAAAAGGACCTGAGTTCTTAATGTCGTAATCTGGTCTACGTATGTCACAAGCGATTACATTATTTTCTCCATACGTTTTACGCAGGGCAGTTACCAGTTCGGTTCCTATTTGCCCATTTGAGCCCAGAACAATTATCTTTTCAGCCATGTTTTTTATTGAATGCGGCAAAGTTATAAAAATGCCACAAACCTCTCCAACTCGGCAGGAATTTATTTGGTACTTTCCGATGCGCATTGGTACAAATCCTGGGTCGCTAGGGCCTTGGTAGGGCGCCGCCAGGGTATCTCCAGCCCGTCTCTAGGGTTAGTAGCCATAGAGACCCCCTACAGACGCCTTGGAAATACCTTGTCAATGGGCTATGAAGTAAGAAGATGTACCCAGAGTATACCCGGGAGCGGCCCCTTTTTTCGGATTGCTAAAACCATAACGATTGCATAGGAACAACCGCCGTTTGAAGTTGCCGCACGGACAAATACCGTACTCAGCGAGGTAAGTTTTTACACCAGATACTATCCTTCCAAGAACTACGTTACCGCCTTTAGAGTATTAAAAACGGCCAAAGTAACAAAAACATTATATTTTTACTTAAAATGTGTATTTAGAACACTAACTATTTATTTTTTCTTAATATTACAAAACGAAACATATTTAGCACACAACTGAGTCAACGAAACCACCAAATATGAATTGCCAAATCCAAAACTTAAATGTATTGAATTACCTCAATTTAACCATTTTGAGAGGCTGCATAGGTTGGTTTTCAAACAATCAAATTAGGAAACCTTTAATTTAATGAAAACGAGAAAAATTAGAATGGGCATGGTAGGCGGCGGTAAAGATGCATTCATCGGAGCCGTTCACCGTATAGCTGCGAATATTGACGGTCAGGTAGAATTCTGCTGCGGCGCGTTAAGTATCAATCCGGATGTGGCACGTGAATCTGGCGAAATGCTTTTTTTACCTGAAGACAGGATCTACCTGAGCTACCAGGAAATGATCGAAAAAGAAAGTCAACTTCCTGCAGACAAACGCATAGATTTTGTAACGATAGTTACCCCAAACTTTGCACATTTCGGTCCGGCTATGATGGCTTTAGATCATGGCTTTAATGTCGTAATCGAAAAACCTATCGCACTTTCATTAGATGAGGCAAAACAACTACAACAAAAGGTAGAAGAAACTGGCTTGCTACTGTGCCTAACCCATACTTATTCTGGTTACCCAATGGTGAAACAGGCTAAACAAATGGTGAAAGATGGCACATTTGGAAAAATCAGAAAGGTAATGGTTGAATATCCTCAGGGATGGTTGAGCACCCTTACTGAGCGCGAAGGAAACTCAGGCGCAGCCTGGCGTACCGACCCAGCAAAAAGTGGTAAAAGTGGATGTATGGGCGACATAGGTACGCATGCTGCACAACTTGCAGAATATATATCAGGTCTTAAAATTAATAAACTCTGTGCGGATCTTAACATCGTAGTAGAAGGTCGCGGACTGGATGATGATGGAAACGTATTGCTGAAGTTTGACAACGGGGCAAGCGGCGTGTTATCTGCTTCTCAGGTTGCGGCGGGAGAAGAAAATGCCTTAAAAATAAGGGTGTATGGCGAAAAAGGTGGTCTTGAATGGAATCAAATGGAACCAAATACTTTATTGATAAAATGGTTGAATGAGCCGGCACAAGTTTACCGTGCAGGACAGGCCTATCTTTCTGAGGCAGCGAAACACAATACCCGCGTTCCCGGAGGACATCCAGAAGGATACCTTGAGGCTTTCGCAAACATCTATAGAAATTTTGCATTGACCTTATCTGCCCAAATACACGGCAGCACCCCTACTGAAGCCATGTTAGATTTCCCTAAAGTGGAAGATGGTGTTAGAGGGATGACTTTTATTGACAGCGTAGTGGCATCAAGCCAGTCTGACCAAAAATGGTTTGATTTTAACTCATAAATAGCATGACAACGATTAAGGGACCAGCGGTATTCCTCGCGCAGTTTATTGGCGACGAAGCACCGTTCAATTCATTAGAGTCCATTTGCGAATGGGCTGCAGGGCTTGGATTCAAAGGAATTCAGGTTCCAACACTTGACCCACGATTTATCGACCTGCAGAAAGCAGCAGAAAGTAAAACTTATGCTGATGAACTGTTAGGTAAAGTTAGGTCTTACGGACTGGAAATAACGGAGCTGTCGACACATCTTCAGGGACAATTGGTGGCTGTTAACCCGGCTTACGATCTTGCCTTCGACGCCTTCGCCCCAGATCAATACAAAAACAATCCTAAAGCAAGACAAGAGTGGGCTGTTCAGCAAATGAAATATGCTGCTAAAGCATCACAAAACCTTGGTTTAAATGCACATGCTACTTTTAGTGGATCATTGCTTTGGCATATGTTCCACCCATGGCCACAACGTCCGGAAGGACTAGTGGACGCTGGTTTCACTGAGCTGGCTAAAAGATGGTTGCCAATTTTGAACGAGTTTGACAACTGTGGCGTAGATGTATGTTACGAAATCCATCCTGGAGAAGATCTTTTTGACGGCATCACTTATGAGATGTTTTTAGAAAAAGTTAACAACCACCCACGCGCCTGCTTGCTATATGATCCTTCTCACTTCGTACTTCAGCAGCTGGATTACATTCAATATATCGACTTCTACCATGAGCGTATAAAAGCGTTCCATGTGAAGGACTCTGAATTTAATCCTACTGGAAAACAAGGAACTTTTGGTGGCTATCAAAGCTGGGCAAACCGTGCCGGAAGATACCGTTCACCGGGCGATGGCCAGGTAGATTTTGGTACCATCTTCAGTAAATTAGCGCAATACGACTTTAAAGGATGGGCAGTAATGGAATGGGAATGTTCCATCAAAGATGCGCAGGTTGGTGCTAAAGAGGGTGCTGAATTTATCAAAAAACACATCATTAAAGTTACCGACAGGGCTTTTGATGACTTCGCAAGCTCGGGTGGTGGTGACGCCGACTTTAACAATAAAATATTAGGTTTATAATTAGAACTACACATATGAAAACATCTAAATTATTTTTTTTAGGACTTTTAGCATTAACGTTCGCGTCATGTGCTAGTCCGGAAGAGCGGGCAGCGAGAAAAAGCAACCCGGTTGACACCAATAAAACTAATCCTGGTGCTCCTGTGACCGCAGAAACGTTGGACTCCAACCAGACAGACAGTACTTCAGGTACTCCGGCTCCAGGTAGCGCGGCTGTTCCTGCTGGAACACCAACTACGGAAACAGCTGCAGCAACACCTGCAACGGCAGCGCCGGCGGCTGAAAAAACAGCTAAAGCAGAGGCACCAAAAGCGGCTATGCCGGGAGAGTCGTTGCTTAAAAAATCTGATTGTTTGGCTTGTCACAATGCTAAGGTTAAAATCGTAGGCCCAGCCTATGCTGATGTCGCAGCAAAATATCCTGCAACTGCGGAAAACATTGATAAGTTAGCTGATAAGATCATCGCGGGTGGTGCTGGTGCATGGGGAGAAGTTCCTATGAGTCCACATCCGGCTGTGAGCAAAAGTGACGCTAAAGAAATGGTGAAATACATTTTGTCCTTAAAAAAATAAATCATAACCTAACCAAAATAAACATGGAAGAAATCAAAAAAGATCAGGAAGCTGCTTCAAGGCGTAGTTTTCTAAAGACCTCTGCAATTGCAGCCACAGCATTCATGATCGTTCCCCGTCACGTTCTCGGGGGAAAAGGATTTTTGGCACCCAGCGATAGATTAATTGTTGCCGGTGTTGGCGCAGGTGGTAAGGGCGAATCTGATATTGCCATGTTTGCAAAAAGTGGAAAGGCTGATATCGGTTTCCTTTGTGATGTCGATGAAAGAAGAGCTGCTACTTCACGCAAAAACTTTCCAAAAGCAAAATTCTATAAAGACTGGAGAGAAATGTACGACAAAGAGTCTAAAAACTTTGATGCCGTTTCCGTCTCTACCCCAGATCACAATCACGCCATCATTACTCATCATGCGATGCAGTTAGGTAAACACGTTTACGTGCAAAAACCTTTAACACATGACATTTATGAGGCCCGTATGCTGACAGAGGCTGCGAAAAAATACAAAGTAGTTACTCAAATGGGAAACCAGGGTGCCTCAAATGATGGTACCCGTTTACTTTCTGAATGGTATGATGCTGATCTAATTGGCGACGTACATACGGTGTATTGCTGGACAAACAGACCAGTTTGGCCACAAGGGATTGCCTGGCCAACTACCAAAGCTGAAGTCCCAAAAGAATTGGATTGGGATCTATGGTTGGGAACAGCCCCTCAAAAAGACTATGTAAACAAACTGGTTCCTTTCAACTGGAGAGGATGGTGGGATTATGGAACAGGTGCCCTTGGCGACATGGGATGTCACCTAATGGAGGCCCCTTTCCGAGTTTTAGATATCCGTTATGCTAAGGACGTTCAGGCAAGTGTTGGATCTGTGTATGTAGATGAGTTCAAAAAAGGAGTATTCCCTGAAAGTTGTCCTCCATCAAGTCACATCACTTTGACCTTTCCTAAAACCGCGAAAACTAAAGGTGATGTTACTATGCACTGGATGGATGGAGGTATTCAACCTGAAAGACCGATTGAGCTTTTACCGGATGAAAAATGGGGCTTCAATGGTGGTGAAGAGGGTAATGGAACCTTGTTTATTGGTACCAAAGGAAAAATGTATTCAAGTACTTACTCTGACGGAGCAACCTTACTTCCTAAAACACGCAACAAAGACGCGAAAGCGAAACAGAAATGGGCAAGAGTACCGGGCGGTGCGAATGGTCACTACAAACAATGGGTAGAAGGATGTATTGCAGGTTACGGTAAAACTGAGTTGAGTTCTCCATTCGAGATTGCTGGTCCGTTAACGGAAGCATTGTTGATGGCTAACCTTGCTGTTCGCGGTTATGATCTTCAAGGTGGCAATAAAAAATTGCTTTGGGACAATGCAGCAATGAGGGTAACCAACTTCGAAGCAGTTAATCAGTATGTTAAACGTAACTACCGTGAAGGTTGGACCTTATAACAAAAACATTATAAATAATAAAAATAAATGAGACAATACATTTTCTCTGCACTGATCGTTGCGTTAACGCTAGGCTGCAGCAGTACCAAAAGTCAGGTGAGCGCTTCAAAAGGTTTTACTAAACTATTTGATGGCAAGACTACGAACGGATGGCATACCTATGGACAATCGACAGTGGGCAACCACTGGAAAGTTCAGGATGGCGCCTTATTCCTGGATTCAAAAATCCAGGGTGATGGCGGTGGTGACCTGGTGACCGATAAAGAATACACCAATTACCACTTGAAGCTGGATTGGAAAGTTGCTCCAGGTTCAAATAGCGGTATTATCTTCTTCGTTCATGAGGATCCGGCGAAATACGGTGCTACCTATAGTACAGGACTTGAGATGCAGGTGATTGACAATGAGGGTCACGAGGATGGAAAAATCCAGAAGCACAGAGCTGGGGATTTATACGATATCATTAAAAGCAGTTCGGAGCCAGTTAAACCAGTTGGTCAATGGAATACTGCTGAAATTATTACCAAAAACGGTAGTCTTGAGCTGAGGTTGAACGGGGTTAAAATTGTGACCACTACTTTGTGGGATGCAAACTGGACCACTCTTTTAAACCAAAGTAAGTTTGCTGACTGGAATGGCTTCGCTACTTACAAAACAGGTAAGATAGCATTGCAAGACCATGGAGGCGACGTATGGTACCGCAACGTAATGATTAAAGAACTGTAAATAAACTAGACATAACGAATAAAATGAATTCAACTAATCGAGTAAAACTATCGATCATGATGTTCCTGGAATTTTTCATCTGGGGTTCATGGTTTGTTACCTTAGGGACCTTCCTTGGAAGCAACCTAAGTGCTACTGGCGCACAATCAGGATCTGTATTTTCAACCCAATCCTGGGGAGCCATTATCGCACCGTTCATCATTGGCTTGATAGCTGACAGATATTTCAATGCAGAAAGAATTCTTGGTGTCCTGCACCTAGTCGGAGCTGTATTAATGTACCAAATGTACAATTCTACTGATATCAGCACTTTCTACCCTTATGTGTTGGGTTACATGATCCTGTTTATGCCTACTTTGGGCTTGGTAAATTCTGTATCCTTTAATCAAATGAAAGATCCTGAAAAGGAATTCTCTACGATCAGGGTATTTGGAACTATTGGATGGATTGCTGCAGGTTTAGCAATCAGTTATATTTTCCATTGGGATACAGCGGAAGCTACTTCAGCTGGAATGTTGAAAAATACATTTGCAATGGGTGGAATTGTTTCTGTAATCCTGGGCATATTCAGCTTTGTTTTGCCAAAAACACCACCTAAAGTATCTACTGGAGAGAAAGTTAAGATTACTGAAATCCTTGGTCTTGACGCCTTGAAATTGCTAAAAGATAAGAACTTCGCTATTTTCTTCGTTTCATCAATCCTGATCTGTATTCCTTTAGCTTTCTACTATCAAAATGCCCATCCATTCCTATCGAATGTTGGTATTGATAACCCTACAGGAAAGATGACGATTGGTCAAGTCTCTGAGGTACTTTTCTTATTGCTTTTACCTGTTTTCTTCACACGTTTTGGTTTCAAGAAAACCATTTTGATCGGTATGTTGGCCTGGGCTGTTCGTTATTCGTTATTCGCCTATGGAAACGCCAGTGATTTGAGCTTTATGTTAATTATTGGTATCGCATTACACGGTGTATGTTACGATTTCTTCTTTGTTGCTGGTCAAATTTACACCAATGCTGCTGCCGGTGAGAAGTACAAAAGTGCTGCTCAAGGATTAATTACTTTAGCAACTTATGGTGTTGGAATGTTAATCGGCTTCGAGGTTGCCGGAATGATCACTGACAGTTATAAACTGGCTGACGGTGGATTCGACTGGAAAATGATCTGGATCATTCCTGCAGGAATTGCACTTGCTGTATTTTTACTATTCGCTTTGTTCTTCTCTGATAAGAAGAAAGTTGCTGAAGGCGCAGTAAGCATTTAGAGATCCATAAGCGAAAGCACGAAACTATGAACTCAGACCTGAGCAGAAGATCTGCACTTAAAAATATTGTTGCCGGAACCGCTGCATTAGGCGTTTCGGCAACATTGCCTTCTTTTGCATCATCGGAATATAAAAGCACTATGCTGAAAGGAAATGTAAATCACTCCGTATGCCGTTGGTGTTTTGGCGGAGTAGACCTTGACAAACTTTGTATTGAGGCAAAAAAAATCGGCATCAAAGCGATAGATCTCGTAGGGCCAGGAGACTGGGTAACCTTGAAAAAACACGGTCTGGATTCTTCCTTATGCAATGGTGCAGAGTTGAGCATTGATGACGGTTGGAATGAACCAAAATATCATGCTGAGCTGATCAAAAGATATACGGAGATGATTCCCAAAGTTGCTGAAGCAGGTTACAAACAGCTGATCTGTTTTAGCGGAACAAGGCGGGGCAAAGACAACGAGACCGGATGGCAGAATTGTGTAGAAGGACTCAAACAAATCATTTCAATTGCAGAAAAGCATAAAGTTGTGTTAGTGATGGAACTGTTGAACAGCAAGGTTGACCACAGAGATTATCAATGCGACAACACGCCATGGGGTGTTGAACTTTGCAAAAGATTAGGGTCGGAAAATTTCAAGCTACTCTATGACATCTATCATATGCAAATAGATGAGGGAAATGTAATCAGTACCATCAAAAACAACTTTAAATACATAGCTCACTACCACACTGCCGGTGTGCCGGGAAGGCATGAACTAGACGTGAATCAAGAGTTATATTATCCGGCAATTATAAAAGCCATTGTATCCACTGGCTTCAAAGGTTATCTTGCTCAGGAATTTATTCCAAGTAAAAAGGATATCTTTAAATCACTAAAGGACGCTGTAAAAATTTGTGACGTATAAAATTATGAATTCAAGAAGAACTTTTTTAAAACAAGCAAGTATCGCAGCAGCTGGCGTAGCGATATTACCTAATTTTTATTGCAGTCCTGCTGTTGCAGGGAAGACTGTCGGCTTGCAGCTCTATACCCTTAGAGAACAGTTACCAAAAGATGTAAAAGGTGTAATCGCAAAAGTTGCGCAGGCGGGTTACAAAAAGGTAGAAACATATGGTTACACTGCAGAGACTGGCTTTTGGGGTTTAAACGCAAAGGACTTTAAGACTTTGCTTACCGAAAACGGTCTGACAGCACCTAGTGGCCACTTCGGAATGGATGGTTTTATCAAATCTGGTAACCTGGAAGAATTAAAGCCCCTAATTGAGGGCGCAGCAGCGGTAGGTATGGAATATTTTACCTGCCCCTGGTTGGATCCTACGTTAAGAACAAGTATTGATGATTTTAAAAAGGTAGCTGAAAGATTAAATGCAGCGGCAGGTTTAGCCAAAGCATCCGGTTTACAGCTGGCTTATCACAATCATGATTTCGAATTCACCAAGTATGGCGAAGAAACAGGCTATGAGACCTTATTGTCCAACACAGATAAAGACAATGTTAAATTCGAAATGGACTTGTATTGGGTGGTAAGATCCGGAAACGATCCTTTGGCACTTTTCAAAAAACATCCTGAAAGATTCCCAATGTGGCATGTCAAGGATATGGACAAAGCAAACCCGACAATTAATACAGAGGTTGGAACTGGTTCCATCGACTTCAAAAGCATTTATAAGAATGCCAAGGAGGCAGGATTGAAGCATCTAATTGTAGAGCAAGAGAATTTTTCAATAGATCCTTTCGTAAGCATTAAGAAGAGTTTCGACTATGTAGACCACGAACTTATTTAGGCAATAAATGTCCTAAAACAGAAAAGGGAAGTGGTTTAAATATAACTACTTCCCTTTTTTTTACGTAAAAATTCCACATATTTGCGGACTTATTAAATCGTAAAAAACCATTAATAATTAAAAAAGCACAAATAACAAATTAAACAAAAACATGAAAATTGCAGTAGTAGGCGCCACCGGACTGGTAGGCACCGTAATGTTGAAAGTATTAGAAGAGCGTAATTTCCCGTTAACCGAATTGATCCCTGTAGCCTCAGAAAAGAGCGTTGGTAAGGAAATCACTTTCAAGGGTAAGAAGTTTGCTGTTGTAAATATGGATACTGCAATCTCAATGAGACCTGATATTGCTTTGTTTTCAGCAGGTGGAAGTACGTCCCTTGAAAATGCTCCGCGTTTCGCTGAAGCAGGAACAACGGTAATCGACAATTCTTCCGCATGGAGAATGGATCCGTCAAAAAAATTGATCGTTCCGGAAGTAAATGCTGATACTTTATCCATTGACGATAAGATCATCGCAAACCCAAATTGTTCTACCATTCAAATGGTAGTCGCTTTAAAGCCCTTACATGATAGATATAGAATCAAACGCGTAGTTGTTTCTACTTACCAGTCGGTGACCGGAACAGGAGTGAAAGCAGTGGAGCAGATGATGAATGAACGTAAAGGGATTACAGACGGCCCAATGGCTTATGCCTACCCGATCGATCTTAACGTCATTCCTCAAATCGATGTGTTTACCGACAATGGTTACACGAAAGAGGAAATGAAAATGATCTTAGAAACCCGTAAAATTATGGGTGACGATACGATCAGAGTTACTGCGACCACTGTGAGAATTCCAGTTATGGGAGGTCACTCAGAGTCTGTAAACATCGAGTTTGAAAACGAGTTTGACGTTGCTGAGGTTAGGGACATTTTAAGTAAAACTGAAGGAATCATCGTGGTTGATGATCCTGCAAACCTTAAATACCCGATGCCAATGGATGCGCATGAAAAAGACGAAGTATTTGTCGGTAGAATAAGACGCGATGAGTCATTACCGAATACTTTGAACATGTGGATTGTTGCGGACAACCTGCGCAAAGGTGCGGCCACCAATGCTGTTCAGATTGCAGAATATCTGGTACGAAAAGAACTGATATAATTTATCGATAATAATACGTTTAACGTGATGTAAGAATAGCAGTTCCTGTTACTCTTACATCACGTTTCTTTTTTTAAAGCTATGCGAAAACTACTCTTTTTATACCTAAGCTTAATCTCCACATTAAGTTACGCGCAATCACCTCTTCAAAAGCTAGATCAGGCATACCAATCTTTTTTGGCAGATTCGCAAACTAAATATGCTACAGCATCTTTGTGTGTACTGGATGCCAATACAGGGAAGATTTTATATGCGAAAAACGAAAACGTTGGTTTGGCAACCGCATCCACCTTGAAAACAATCACATCGGCTACTGCATTGAGCATTCTGGGGAAAGATTTTAAATACGAAACCACCCTGGGCTATAGTGGAGTTGTTGATACAGCAGGCACATTAAAAGGAAATTTGATTATCCTGGGGGGTGGCGACCCAACCCTTGGCTCCTGGCGCTACGAAAGCAGCAAAGAAAACGTGATCCTGAATGCTTGGGTGAAAGCCATCAAAGCAGTTGGAATTAAAAAAATAGAGGGGAGTGTAATTGGAGATGAAAGTGTTTGGGGATCGCAAACCACACCAGATGGCTGGGTTTGGCAGGATATCGGAAACTACTATGGATCTGGTGCATCTGGTTTAACATGGCGTGAAAATCAATTCGATTTACACCTTCGGGCGAACCGATCTGACCAAACGGTTAGCATTCTTAAAACAGTACCGACAATGCCTTACCTGAAAGTTGTCAATGAATTAACTGCTGGAGCGGAGGGTACTGGAGACAATGTCTATGTTTATCTGCCTTCACTCAGTTCCATCGCATATTTGAGGGGAACCTGGGGCTTAGGCAATGCTAAGTCAGGCGTATCCGCGGCCCTTCCTGACCCTGCATTTGATGCTGCCTTTCGTCTACAGGATACACTTCAGCGATTGGGAATAAAATCATCGCTGGAACCCACAACAAGCAGACTGCTTACCGCCGATAAAAAGCCAGTACCAATCCTCTCAAAAAAACTGACCACGGTTTCGTCACCTCCGCTAAGCGAGATCATTTATTGGTTCAATAAAAAAAGTGTGAATCTATACGGCGAACACCTGATCAAAACCATTGCCTGGAAAACAGGGAAATTGCCTACAACAAAGAACGGTGCCGCCGCAGTGGTCAATTTTTGGGCGCAGAAAGGGATGGATAGGAATGCGTTAAATATCCTTGATGGCAGTGGACTTTCACCTGGAACCAGGGTCACCACGCAAGCTATGGCAAATGTTCTATTTCTCGCTCAGAAAGAAGCCTGGTTTCCTGAATATTATAAGTCTTTACCAGAGAATAATGGAATGAAACTTAAAAGCGGAACTATAAACGATGTCTCGGCATTCGCCGGATATTATACAACCGGAAATGGGACCAAATATATTATCGTCATCAATGTCAACAACTATTCTGGCTCCGGAATCAACAAAAAGTTATTCCGTGTCTTAGATGCCCTAAAATAAATTGGTAAATTGCGTAGCTTATGAAAAGATCCTGCACCCTAACCTTCCTGATCCTACTGGCGCTCCAAAGTTTTAGTCAAACCATAGTAGCTGAAGTACCGGAAGCGACCATGACTGGAACATTTAACCATACTCCAGAAATAGCAATCATACCGGAGCCTGTATCGTTAACAAAAACCGAAGGTCATTTTATACTTCCAGCTAACGTCGTCATTCATTCTTCTGCTGCTCCTGAGCTCAAACAAGTCGTTCAATTTTTACAGGAACGCCTCTCCATCCCTACCGGAAGTTTCGTCTCAAATGTAACAGAAACCAAAGGTGCGGCTACCATCAAATTGATTTTGAATGAAAAACCCAATTCCGCCATCGGGAATGAGGGGTATACGCTAACAGTGACGCCAAACCTGGTGACGATCAAAGCCAACAAATCTGCCGGACTGTTTTATGGCGCACAAAGCCTCATTCAATTGTTTCCAAAAGAAATTGAAAGCAAAGAGCTTGTTGAAAATATAGAATGGGCCGCTCCTTGTGTAGAAGTTACCGACTACCCAAGGGTAGGCTGGAGAGGCCTGATGTTCGATTGTGCACGTCACTTCTTCACAAAGGCAGAAGTGAAACAATATATTGATGCCATGGTGCGGTACAAATACAATCTGCTCCACTGGCACCTAACGGATGATGAAGGATGGAGAATCGAAATTAAAGGTTTACCCAAGCTTACTGAAATTGGCGCTTGGAACGTTAAGAAAGTTGGAGAGTTTGGTATTTTCTCGCCACCAACACCCTATGAACCAAGAACCTATGGTGGATTTTATACCCAGGAAGATATTAAGGAAATCGTACAATATGCGAAAGACCGTTTTGTAAATGTTATGCCTGAAGTGGATGTACCGGGTCATAGCCTGGCCATCATTGCTTCTTATCCTGAACTTTCCTGTACACCAGGAGCGGAGAACTATAGGGTGAGATCTGGAGAACGCATCATGGACTGGTCTAAGGGCGCCCCTCCAATCGCACTTGTCGACAACACGCTTTGTCCTGCAAACGAGCGGGTATATGGATTTTTAGATACCGTGATCACGCAGATCGCTCAGTTGTTTCCATTTGAATACATCCACATGGGAGGAGATGAAGCGCCAATAAATTTTTGGCAGAAAAACGACAGCATCAAAGCGCTCATGAAACGTGAGGGACTAAAAGACATGCATCAGGTACAGGGGTATTTTGAAAAACGCGTCCAGAAAATTGTGGAGTCGAAGGGTAAAAAGTTCATGGGATGGGATGAAATTTTAAACGGCGACATGCCGCCCAGTGCTGCGGTAATGAGCTGGAGAGGTGTTAAAAACGGAATCGATGCGACAAAAAAGAAGCACGAGGTAGTGATGAGCCCATCCACCTACGCTTACATAGATTACATGCAGGCAGATCCCATCACAGAAGCCCGGGTGTATGCTTCCCTAAGACTCAGCAAATCTTACGAGTTCGATCCCCTCCCGGCAACTGCGGATATCAAGTATATCAAAGGCGGACAAGCAAACCTTTGGACGGAGCAAATATATAATATCAGACAAGCGGAATATATGACCTGGCCAAGAGGGATGGCCATTGCTGAGTCACTTTGGTCGCCTTTGGATAAGAAAAACTGGAAGACCTTTTTCCCAAAAGTCGAACAGCATTTTAAAAGACTGGACATGGCGGAAACCAAGTATGCGCCAAGTGTTTATGATCCCATTTTCAGCGTGAGCAGATCAGCAGATAAACAGCTGATGGTTGAGCTGTCCACAGAAGTAGAAGGCTTAGATATCTATTATAGCTTTGACAACTCTTTCCCGGACCGGTTCTATCCAAAGTATACGGAGAAGCTAATGCCACCAAAAGATGCGACTATGCTAAAAGTGATTACTTATAAAGGCAAAGAAGCAGTTGGCAGGATGATGAATATGCCAATTGAAGAATTAAACAGGCGGGCAGGAAGGAAATAAATTGAGATACTTTGTACACATCGGCTATAATGGCCTCCAATATAATGGCTGGCAGAAACAGCCCGGGGTGCTCAATGTTCAAGGTGTGCTGGAAAGAACACTCAGTAGCATCTTAAAAACAGAGCTGTTTATCAACGGTTGTGGACGCACCGATGCACACGTCCATGCCAGTCAGTTTTTCTTTCATGTAGACATTGATCAGGTTTGGGATTTCGACTTGGTATTTCGCCTCAACAAAGCACTACCTGTTAACATTGCGGTGTTCGACATTATACCGATGGAGGGCCTGCCCCACGCCCGCTTTGATGCAGTGTTTAGATCCTACGACTATTTTCTTCATACTTATAAAGATCCTTTCCTTAATGGATTGAGTTCCTTCTATCTACTGGACAATCTAGATTTCGATCAAATGAAAAAAGCGGCAGCAGTGTTGCCTAAGTACAGAGATTTCAAGCCATTCTGTACTAGCCCTGACAAGTACGAGCACACCATTTGCCACGTAATGGAGGCCAATTTATCAGTTGATGCCAATGGCGACCGACTGCGATTTAAGATTTCCTCTAACCGTTTCTTAGGTAAAATGATTAGAATCATTATGGGACAGCTGCTCAAGATCGGAAAAGGCACATTATCAGTTGAAGAGTTCGAGAATTACTTAATTACCTTAACTACCCCTCCCCTAATTACCCCAGCTCATCCACAAGGCCTTTACCTTTCGAAGGTCACCTACCCTTACCTCAACTTACCACCAAGAACAGAATTCTCATCAATCCTTCAAAAGCAGGCGGATGCAAATTGGACAAATTTATAGCTATGAAAAAACTCCTCACCCTTCTGTTGGTTCTCGGCTCCTTAGTCGGCTTCGCTCAAGATCCTACTGATCCCACTGCTGCTTATTTTAACCTGACAAGGGAAATGGTAAAGGGGAAAAACGCCCTCAAAACCACGGCTTTCGTTGAACAGAGGTGGAGACTGCCGGGAAATAAGGGCTTCAATGAAAGCATTTATAAGGTAGAAGAGCTCCTGAAGAAAGCGGGATTTGTTTTACAGAAGGAAAATGAACAGGAAGCTCAACTCACCTACCGGATAGAGAAGCGTGCAATGAAGAAAAACGCATGGGAACCGGTTAATGCCAGTGTGACGTTAGAAGGCGAGAACCAGCCGCTCCTGGCCTTTGCTACCAACAGGAATATGATTGCGATTGGTTCGAGCTCTACACCGACAGGCGGGCAGAGTGCAACGCTCGTATACGTAGAAGCTTCGTCTATTAACAAGATAAATGACAAAGATGTAAGAGGCAAAATTGTGTTCTCAGAAACCAATTCTGCTAGGTTATTTAATGTGGCAATGAATGCTGGTGCCATCGGTGTGTTGGGATATGCGATGCCAGATTACACACAACCGGAAAAAAATCAAACTTCCATTCAGTTCTCTGGAATTAACAATCCGGATAACAAGGGTTGGGCAATCAACTTATCTTATCAGGCAAAGGAAAAACTTAAAAGTTCGTTGGCCAAAGGTGCAGTTAACCTCAAAGTGAATATTGAGGCAAACTCCTATCCTTCAGAAGAACTGACCATTGTGGCCAATGTAAGGGGAGCAGTTAAACCAAATCAGCGCTTTGTATTCAGTGCGCACGTGCAGGAACCTGGTGCAAATGACAATGCGACAGGGGTAGGTACACTTGCTGAGATGGCAAGGGTCACCGCGTTGCTGGTAAGAGAAAACAAACTCAACCCACAGCGGACTTTAACCTTTCTCTGGGGTGATGAAATTGTTTCCACTCAACGCTACATCAAGGAAGATGCAGAAAGAGCGAAAGGGATCCTTTGGGGCATGAGCCTGGACATGGTTGGAGAAGACACAAAAAAAACAGGCGGCTCCTTTTTAATTGAAAAAATGCCTGATCCATCAGCGATCTGGACCCGGGGAACAGATAAACATTCTGAATGGGGAGCAGGCGATACAAAAGAGAAAGACCTGTTTCCACATTACTACAACGACCTGATCATGAAAATATGTAATGCACAGGGGAATTATGCGCACTGGACGGTAAATTTCAATCCTTTCGAAGGAGGTAGCGACCACACGCCGTTCCTTCAGAACAAGATTCCGGGTTTATTGATGTGGCATTTTACGGACATGTTTTACCACACAGACAATGACAGGCTGGATAAGGTATCTTCGGCAACGATGCAGAACGTTGGAATTAGTGCCCTGACGGCAGCATACACCTTAATCAATGCAGATGAAAATACTGCTGCCTATGTGGTTTCTGAGGTCAGAAATGCTGGAATAAGCCGTTTAAAAACTGAATATAAATTGAGTCAGGCGGCAATCGCGTCAGGGAGCAATCGCGCGAGTGAAAAACACATTATGGAAACCTGGGGTAAGTATTACGTAGATGCGCTTTCTACCATCAATCAACTGCCCTTGGTATCATCTACCACCAAAGTAGGATCAACTATTAAGGTTGCAGTCAATGAGATTGAAGCTGAGACCAGAAAGTGTTTAGAAGACTTGAAATAGTTCATTCTTAACTTTTGCTGGCGTTATACCAACTCCGTTCACTCTAAGAAAACTTCGTTTATAGAATGGATTACGTTCAGCAAGCTTGTTTTCGATAAAAGTGATCATTTCACCTTCATCCATATTTGCTATTAAAGGGCGTTTGTGTTTGCCATATTCCAATCGTTTTGCAAGGGCGGCAGGGGGCATTTCAATGTAAATGGTTATTCCACTACGGTTCATAAATTCCATATTATCGAAAAAACAAGGTGTACCACCTCCCGTTGAAACAATGCAATTTGTTGGATATGGCAACGTATTCAGAATTTCTTTCTCTAGCGAACGGAAGGCCTCTTCTCCTTTTTCGGAAAAGTATTCACTTACGGTGGTGCCAGTTGCACGCTCCAATTCATGATCCAGATCAATAAAGCTAAATCCCATTTTCTGCGCAAGCTTTTTACCCAAAGTCGTCTTGCCGCAGCCCATAAAACCAATAAGAAAAATCCTCATAATCAGGCCAATTTTACCCTTGGATCAACAAAGGCATATAAAACATCTACCAAAATATTAATCACAACAAACACGAGCGCAATAAAAAGTATGGAGCCCATGATGACTGGAAAATCCGACATCTCTAGCGCAGTAACCGCTGTTCTCCCCAATCCATTGTAGCCGAAAATATATTCCACAAAGAAAGAACCCGCCAATAAGGAAGCGAACCAACCGGAGATCGCAGTGATCACAGGGTTCATGGCATTTCTAAGCGCATGCTTGTAAATAATCGTATTCCTACTAAGGCCTTTGGCCCTGGCGGTCCGTATGTAATCTTGTGCCAGCACATCCAGCATCGCACTCCGTGTGAGTTGAACAATGATAGCCAATGGCCTCAAACCTAAGGTGCCCATCGGTAACCAAAGATTTTTCCAGGTCATGATCTCCCCCTCAAATGGATCATAACTGTACAGGCTTCCCGACATACTCAAACCGGTATAGTCGCTCAACACAAAACCAAACAACCAGGCAATGATGATTCCTGCAAAAAAAGAAGGGGCAGAAATTCCAAGAATAGCGAACGCATTGGCGGCTTTGTCTATCCAGGTATCTTTATTAACAGCCGATAATACCCCGAGGAAAACTCCGATAACTGTCGCAAAAAGCATGGCAGTAAATGCAAGGACAAAGGTATTGGGGACTGTTTCTCTCAATATGGAGGTAACATCTCGTTTCGTTTGGTAAGACCTGCGGAGGTAAGGCCATTTTAACGCGATGACTTGCGTGCCGACAGAAAAGAGTTTAACATATCCGTATTTCAACTGTTCCTCCTGGGTATTGTCATGGATTCCAACGGGAGACAGATCATTCAAATAAAGAAAAAACTGAACTGGCCTCGAGCGGTCCAATCCAAACTCCTTTCTTACGGCTTCTAACGATTGTACATCAGATCTTTGCCCGAGTGTCATTCTCGCGGGATCGCCCGGCAGTACATTAAACAGTAGAAAAACGACAACAATTACGCCTGCCATTACAGCAAATCCATACAGGAACTTCTTCAGGGCGTAATGGATCATAGTTATTTAGCGAAGTATTTTTTCGAAAGGTCATCGAATGAGGGTACTGTACTGTAATGCCATTTCCCGATGATTTCACCATTCTTCAAGAGCAAAACTCCAGGATTCGCACGAACCATGCTTTTAAGTGGCACTGCATCCGCATAGAAAATCTCGGCGAACAGCTTCATCTTCTTGCTGAACGCTTCTGCATCTTGTGCAGAGTTTGCTGTAAGCAGCACCGTGCGTATATTGAATTGCTCGGTGGCATTCAAAGCAAGTGCATTCAGGTCTGCAATCCCCTTTTCATCTGCATCTCTCAAATTCCAGGAAACAATAACCAGGCTATAATATGGGTTTTCTGTAATTTCTTTCGTGTAATCGGTTCCCGCTGCGTCTGTGATTTTTAAATCGCGAATCTTAGGTTGGTATCCTGCCTTGATCAATTTGCTCTCTGGCTCTCCTACAATTTCCCAGTTGTCATCTTTCCAGATTTCAGTTTTAAGATACTCCTGGTCACTCAACAATTTTTTCTCCCCGGTTTTCTTGTTGGTCATATTGTACATGATTTGATATTCATCAGGGATCGCATCCTTTGGAATGCGCATCATTTCCGGGATATTCGCACCTACTTTGTACGGTAGAAAATCGAGAACGGGCAGGGTATGGTAAGTGAATTGTGTAAACAGTAAAGAAAATGCGAATACTGCAGAAAATAGTCCACTCTGTAAACCTGGCTTGTCGGTGATCGGCCTGATCTCTTCTTTAAACTTAAAGAGGTAAACAATCATCACCAGCAAGACAAGATCTTTGGAGAACGACTGCCATGGAGTTAATGGTATCGCATCGCCGAAACAACCACAGGAAGTAACGACTTTGAAAAAAGCGGACACAAATGTTAGAAATGTGAAGAAAATGATAATGCCAAGCAAACCGGCAGTGACTTGTTTCCGCCAAAAGCCAAACAACAACAAGGCACCTAAAACAATTTCTAATACACAGAGCAACATCGCGATGGCTGTTGCATAGCCAATGAAAAAAGGCATGTGAAATACCTCAAAATACTCTTCCAATTTGTAACCAAATCCCGTTGGGTCATTGGCTTTTATTAATCCGGAAAAAATAAATAATATTCCGACAAATACTCTGAAAAAGTTGACTAAAGATCTTTTCATAACGTTATTTTACATCTAGTTTAATCAGTGCAAACACGGCGTAATTGAGCATATCCTGATAGTTTGCGCTTACTCCCTCAGAAGCCAGTGTATGCCCAAAATGATCTTCGATCTGCTTAACACGGAAAATCTTCATCAAAATTAAGTCTGTCAGAGAACTGATTCTCATATCTCTCCAAGCTTCGCCATAGTCATGGTTCTTGGCAAACATCAGCTCTTTAGTTTCTGTTACTTTTTTATCAAACAACATCTCTACGCGCTGTACTTCCAATTCATTAGATTCTGAAGGTTCAAGGTCAAGTTGTATCATGGCAATGACGCAATAGTTGATGATGCCAATATATTCTGAGGTAATATCTTCGCCTACTTTGGAGACTTTTTTCTCTTCAAGCGTACGAATTCTTTGTGCCTTAATGAAGATCTGATCGGTAATAGAAGCTGGCCGCAGTATGCGCCAGGCAGTACCATAATCGCTTGTCTTCTTTAAAAATAGCGCTTTGCAAACCGCTATAACTGAATCGTATTCCTGTGAAGTATTTGTTGCCAATTTTATCTAAGTTTGCAGCATTAAACAATGGCTAAAGATACATTTTTATACCGAAAGAGCACACTCAACCTGCAAGGAAAACTGGTCGATCTGACCATCCCTTCAGTGATGGGAATCCTCAATATCACGCCTGATTCCTTCTTTGAAACCAGTAGAATCAGTGGTATCGATGAGGCTCTTTTTCGTGTGGAAGCTTTCCTGGAAGAAGGTGCTAGATTCATTGATTTAGGAGCTTATTCCTCCAGGCCTGGTGCAACGGATATTAGCGTAGACGAAGAGCTTAAAAGATTGATCCCCATCGTTGATGCTATACGCAAACACTTACCAGAAGCTATTCTATCCATAGATACCTTCCGCTCTAAAGTAGCAAAAGCCGCGATACAAGCTGGAGCTCACATCATCAACGACATTTCTGCCGGAAACCTGGATGAGGAAATGTTCGAAACGGTTGCTGCACTCAATGTGCCTTACATCATCATGCACATGAAAGGCAGCCCACAAAATATGAAAGAACTGGCCAGCTACCAGGATATCAGCCTGGAAGTTTCCAATTACTTCAGTAAGAAGATCGCTGCGTTGGTTGCCTTAGGGGTAAAAGATATCATCATTGATCCGGGCTTTGGATTCTCTAAAACAATTGACCACAACTACGAGCTGTTGCAACACCTGGAAGACCTTCATATTTTCGGACTTCCCATCCTTGTGGGTGTTTCCAGAAAAGGTATGATCCATAAGTTTTTAAAAACCACTGCAGCATCTTCCCTAAACGGGACTAGTGTAGTGAATACAATGGCGTTACTCAAAGGGGCAAATATACTTAGGGTTCACGATGTTAAGGAAGCTGCGCAGTGTATAAGCCTGGTTCAAAAGATGCAGCAGCAATATCCCGTAAAATAATTCCTACCTTGCAGTGATGAAAAGCCTAGACTTCGATTTTTTAAAGATCACGCCAACTTCGATTATCGATATCGTACTTGTGGCGATGCTCATCTATTACATCTACAGTCTGATTAAGAACACCCTTGCTGTGAATCTTCTTTTGGGTATGTTCATCATTTTGATCATCAAATTCGCGGTTGATGCACTAAATATGGAGCTCTTGTCTACCATCATCAACAAGTTTATCAGCGTAGGAATCATAGCCCTCATCGTCATATTTCAGCCAGAGATCCGGCGTTTTCTTTTACTGATTGGAAAGAATACTTTCCTTCAAAAGAACAAAGCCTGGTGGGGATATTTGTTTGGCACAAAGGGGATTGAGAGAGACAACCTGGTTCGCATTAAGCCGGTTATCGACGCCTGCAAGAGCATGAAAAAATCGCGCACTGGCGCGCTGATTGTCTTTGTAAAGTTTTACGACGATCAATTGTTCGCTAACAGCTGCGAAGTTATAGATGCTAAGATATCCAAACGTCTGCTAGAAAGTATCTTTCAGAAATATAGTCCCTTACATGACGGCGCCGTAGTGATCTCAGAAAATAAAATTAAGAGTGCAAGCTGCATTTTACCACTTACAGATAACGATCAGCTTCCGCCGCAATTTGGGCTGCGTCACAGAGCTGGCATTGGAGTATCAGAAACCACAGATGCGGTTGCAGTCATTGTATCTGAAGAAACAGGCGAG
>Ga0247814_10000656_pt1 | contig 25502 bp, 23 predicted proteins | sample UWRJL179409R1_FD_179947 | JGI IMG/M metagenome (GOLD analysis project Ga0247814, IMG submission 179947) | Plant litter microbial communities from Arlington Agricultural Research Station in Wisconsin, United States - UWRJ-L179-409R-1 | ecosystem: Environmental > Terrestrial > Plant litter >... | reverse complement strand
GTGAAGTTATCAGTAAGCCTCTGGGCGCCGAAGGCATGATCCGCATGGAGGGCGTACACAAGTGGTACGGCCAGTTCCACGTGCTCAAGGACATCAACCTGAATGTGCGTCAGGGTGAGCGAATCGTGTTGTGCGGCCCGTCCGGCTCCGGCAAGTCAACGACCATTCGTTGCCTGAATCGCCTGGAAGAGCACCAGCAAGGCAAGATCGTCGTCGACGGCACCGAGCTGACTTCGGACCTGAAACAGATCGAAACCATCCGCCGCGAAGTCGGCATGGTGTTCCAGCACTTCAACCTGTTCCCGCATCTGACCATCCTGCAGAACTGCACGCTGGCACCGATGTGGGTGCGCAAGCTGCCCAAGCGCAAGGCCGAAGAAATCGCCATGCACTACCTTGAGCGCGTACGTATCCCGGAACAGGCCCACAAGTTTCCCGGCCAGCTTTCCGGCGGTCAGCAACAACGTGTGGCGATTGCCCGCGCGCTGTGCATGAAGCCGAAAATCATGCTGTTCGATGAGCCGACCTCGGCACTCGATCCGGAAATGGTAAAAGAAGTGCTCGACACCATGGTCGGCCTGGCGGAAGAAGGCATGACCATGCTCTGCGTAACCCACGAAATGGGCTTCGCCCGCACCGTGGCCAACCGCGTGATCTTCATGGACAAAGGCGAAATCGTCGAACAGGCGCCACCCAACGAGTTCTTCGACAATCCACAAAGTGATCGCACCAAACTGTTCCTGAGCCAGATCCTGCATTGATTGGGTGAAGTGACAGAGAAAAACCCGGACCTTGTGTTCGGGTTTTTTTATGGGGGAGCAATAGCAATGGTTAGAAATAAGGCGTGAATTTTTTGTCGCTGCTGGTATAAAAGCTTGCAGTCACCAGTGGGAACAGGATGACTATGGTGATCAGCGAGGGCAGTGGTTCTAATGGTGCGAAGTATAAAATCATGATGGTCAGCTTTAACGTATAAAAGACGGAAAAAAACAAAACTTTAATATTCAGTGCGATAGCGGATATTCGTTTTCTTCTTGTGTTTTTTACAATTATTTTTGGTGCAGTATCTACAAACAGCATCGTCGGCTCGTTATTTTTCAAAAACCATCGATTTGCCTTTTCAGGCAGGATAAAGGTGAATGCATGAGCGACTACCATGAATGACGACCATGATTTCACCGTGTCACTGTCGCTTATACCGATCAGCGGAATGTAGCCTTCGATAATGACGCTTCTAAGAGCGAACATGATTGCGAGATTATAAGCGAGAAATATAAACAATTTGATAAGAAGGGTTTTCTCGAAATCCAATAAAAACCTCGCCCATAGAGAGGGTAGGAAAAGGAGTAAGGTGACAAAAATGAATAGTGCTGGATGGATGGCGTCGTTCATGGTTGCTGGGATCTACATGATGTGGTTCGAATGGCTGGTTCTTTGTGATGAGTTTGTGGTCTCCGCTTTTTACAAAGTATATCCATGCTTCCTGTGATGAATGCGCACTCCCCAAATGCCGAAGGCAACAAAAGTGGGATAGGTAATATAATCAACCAATCTCCATTGCTGGGGTTCGAGAGATATCATTGCTGATAATGCGTAATTAAATACTACCGTGTAAAATATCGCGCCGCCGAAAACGAGTAACGCTACTCTTAGGAAGTACACTGCACGATCTAGGTTTATGGTTATGGGTTTTCGGGTCCCATCTGCTGCTTTATAGAATATCGTATTTGACTCTGAGTATTGATCAGGCTTGCGCAAGCTCGCCATCATGTAGCCGTAAATGAGCGCCACAATAAATGAAAAAAGGTCGATAAAAGGCGCGTCCTCGATGTCCGTTAGGGGTATGTTTCCTGTTCTGGAGATGCCTAGGTGAATGATCATAAAAGTCACATTATAAGTAAAGAATATGTGGTATAGGGCTATGGTAAAGCCGCTGCGAGACGATGCGCGCTTTGCCCAAAGTGAAGGGAGCATAAGCAGTATGCTTACAGCTAAGAAGATAATGTACCAAAAAAGCTCAATCATCATTTGATGTTTTGTTGTTTTCTAAATAGTCGGGTTTTGATATTTCTTTCGGTTGGGAGGGCGTACATATACAAAAAAAGCATTCCGAACGATACCCATCCAATAGTATCGGGGTTAACTTCCCCTACGAATGGTAATTCCCTATTTCTAATAAAATTCAGGTGGACGAATATAAAAGTTCCGTTGTATATCATGGTGATTGTGGATTTTCTTTCTGTATAGCTTCCTCCCGACCAACACAATCTAGCCCAAAGCGAAGGCAAGAAAAACAATAAACTTAGTGTGCAGAATAAAGTATAAAAAGCTGCGTTATTCATTCGTTTTTTTCCATTCTTGATACATGCTGTTGCCGGTCACTGCATCGGCGGCTCGATCAAACATGATGGCTCGTTTTTTCAAACGTTTGTGTGCTCGGACGTAATCGGTTTTGACGTATTCATAGAGGCGCCAAGAACCAGGCTTCAGCACCTTCCGAAAAGCTGCTACGCCGGAGAAAGCCAGGTCAAAAGCTCCGTAAGCCATATTTCCCTCAAACTCGCTTCCGCCAAAAAATTCTGAAGCACCTTGATAAAACTTTCTGACATATCCCTCTGAGTCAGTTCTAGCTTCCAAGAGGTTGGTACCATTCTCGTAGATGTTGTTTAGCCCATGCGTTGCAGTTAATAGCCCTATACCGCAACCTAATCCATATGTGCCTCCACACATTGCGAATCCACCAGTGACTTGCAGTACTCCAGCCGCCAACCCGATTCCTTGCTGCAGAGCAGTCGCGGACTTTGTCAGAACGCTTTGCTCGTCCCTCAGCGCATGCAACCCCTCCTCAGCACTCTTCCTCCCACCCTCCACATCCCGCACAATCCCCCGGGCGTAATAAGCCACTTCGCGGTTGAATTGAATGCGCAGCATTCCATCCTGAATATGCCGCGCGCTTATTGTGCAGGCTTGGGATGTCAGCACGCTCGCGGCGTGGCTGACTTGCCAATATCCATCAGTGCTGGCTATCTTTTTTTTATTTACTGATCCCATTCGGCACCTTCCCATGAAGTGTAGCCACTGGTTTTAGCCGCGTGATTTTCCCAGATAATGTCGCGATAGCGGATGGCGATGGTTTCGTTGGGATCTACGTCATTCTCGAGTACTGAGTGAGGTACGTCGACGGTAAGGCTGGCGATTTGTGCGCCTTTGATTTTGACCGAGTAATACTTTTCCTGCCCCGCCAGATTTGAATGACGGTAGAAATTTATGGTGCAGGTCAGTTCTTCACGGTCTGATAATGCCTGCGCCAGTAATGGGGATGACTTGTCCAGGAGCTTGGTAATAATTACGGGGTTGTGATGGGCGTGCTTGATATTGCCAATGTTGTTCATGTTGTGAGCGAAGGACAGCACCATTATTTCATCTTCATGTCCGGCCTGACACTTATTGCCAATGGACGGCAGACTTGAACAACCTGCTGAAATCAGGCCTTGATTTTTACCTTCGATAATCATGTAGCTATGACTGGCCATTACGAATCTCCCTGAAAAAATGAGCGACCAGTTTATTCGGATGGTTGTCGAGAGGCTGTAGGGCGTTTCCGAGAAGCTTGTTGGAAGTGTGAGAAGTTGCAGCTTTTTGTAGGACCGGATTCATCCGGGAAGGCGGCGTGTCAGGCAATAACGATATTGGCCGTACCGCCGCCTTCGCGAACAAGTTCGCTCCCTCAGGGTTTGATATCCGCGGCCTTGTTAAGCCTCCAACCGATCCAGCGATTTCTCCACTGCGCCGCGCGCCAGGTCAATCAGGTGCATGACCGCAAAGGCCAGGTCGCGTTGGCTGCCGTTCAAGTGATCGCCCGTTTCATACGCCGTCGCAGATGCGCAACGCAGCAGTTCGACGGCGTGGATCAAGGAATCTTCCACAGTGGGCAGCGGTTGAACGGGGGTGATCTTGAGCATGTCGAAACTCCTATTGCAGTAAGGAGCCATCACTCGTCGCGACTAAACGAAGGGTGGTGGCCGTGCCACAGGTTAGTCGACCGGCCAATAGGAAACCGGCGCACCCGAAAGTGCCCTGCGCACAGCCACCATGAAAGGTGAAACTTTATGCGCCTATTGATCCGGGCGACTAAACCCGATCGCTGATATGCAGCGACCGACGCAGCCTAGACACCCGAATCGGCAGGCGCAAGCGGCTGGGAGTTTCTAGGAAATTTCACGCAAGGGAAAGAGACGCTTCGCTGTGGAAGCGACCGGATGGCGCTCCAAAGGCAGTCTATGCACGCAAACCTGTACCCAATCCCCGTGAAACTTGTATTCGCTCGGGTTCTCCAACAGGATGCATGCTTTGCGCAATGCGCTGTTACACACTGCCCTTTACGAGAATCCCATGACGACCAAGGCGCCATCGGCGAGCACGACCCCGATAAATCATTCCCTTCCTCACGACATCGATGCGCAACTGATCGATTGCGAAGCTGACGATACGCCCGCCCAGCCGCTGCTCAAGCGCCCATGGCTGCTGCTGTTGGGGCTGGTGCTGGTGGCGCTGAATTTGCGTCCGGCGTTATCCAGTGTCGCGCCGCTGCTTAATAGTGTGTCCAAAAGCCTTGGGTTATCGGCTGCCGAAGCGGGTTTGCTGACGACGCTGCCGGTGTTGTGTCTCGGCTTGTTCGCGCCATTGGCACCGCGGCTGGCACGGCGGTTTGGTGCTGAGCGGGTGGTGTTCGGCATTTTGCTGATGCTGGCGGCGGGGATCATTTTGCGCAGTTGCTTTGGCGAAGTCGGGCTGTTTGCTGGCAGCCTGGTGGCAGGGGCGAGCATCGGCATCATCGGCGTGTTGTTGCCGGGGATCGTCAAGCGCGATTTCCCGAAACAGGCCGGGGCGATGACCGGCGTCTACACCATGGCGTTGTGTCTGGGCGCGGCCATCGCGGCGGGTTCGACAGTGCCGCTGAGCCAGCATTTCGATGACAGCTGGGCCATCGGCCTGGGCTTCTGGATGATCCCCGCTGTGCTGGCCGCCATCGTCTGGCTGCCGCAAGCCCGCCACGGACATGGCGCGCATCATGTGGCGTATCGCGTTAAAGGCTTGCTGCGTGATCGGCTGGCCTGGCAGGTCACTTTGTACATGGGCCTGCAATCGTCCCTGGCTTATATCGTGTTCGGCTGGCTGCCTTCGGTGTTGATCGGGCGCGGCATGACCGCCACCGAAGCCGGGCTGCTGTTGTCCGGGTCGATCATCGTGCAGTTGGTCAGCGCCTTGACCGCGCCGTGGCTGGCGACGCGTGGCAAGGATCAGCGTCTCGGCATTCTGCTCGCGATGGCGCTGACGCTCACGGGGTTGTTCGGCTGCCTGTACGCGCCGCTGAATGGGCTATGGGGTTGGGCCATCGTGCTGGGATTGGGCCAGGGCGCGACGTTCAGTCTGGCGCTGACCCTGATTGTGCTGCGCTCCCGGGATTCCCATGTGGCGGCCAATCTGTCGAGCATGGCCCAAGGCATCGGCTACACCATCGCCTCCATCGGACCTTTTGCCGTGGGCGTCGTGCATGACGTCACGGGCGGCTGGGACGCCATCGGCTGGATCTTCGGCGTGATCGGCATCGCCGCCATCGTTGCCGGAATGGGCGCTGGCCGGTCGCTGTACGTGCAGGTCACCAGCGAGAAAATCTGAGTCGGGGTATTTGCCATGCGAATGGGCATGGCAAATCGCCCGTTGGCCGCTTATCGTGCGAAGACCTTTTGCTCCAACGGACCTGCCTGCATGAGTGACGAAGATAAACGCCTGATCAACAATGCCCTGATCACCCGCTTCTACGAGGCGTTCAATCGACTGGACGCCGAAGCCATGAGCGCCTGTTACAGCGATGACGTGCTGTTCAGCGATCCGGTGTTCGGTGAGCGGCGCGGCGCCGAGGCCGGTGATATGTGGCGCATGCTGACGTCCCGCGCCAAGGATTTTTCCCTGACCTTCGACAGCGTGCGCGCCGATGAACGTACGGGCGGGGCGCATTGGGTAGCGACTTACCTGTTCAGCCAGACGGGCAACACTGTGGTGAACGATATTCAGGCGCGCTTTGTGTTCCGTGACGGCAAGATCTGCGAGCACCACGATCATTTCGACCTGTGGCGCTGGTCGCGGCAGGCGCTGGGCTTCAAAGGGCTGTTGCTGGGCTGGACGCCCATGGTGCAGAACGCGATTCGCGTCCAGGCGCAAAAGGGTTTGAAGGCGTTTCAGGCTGGGCGTTGAGCCTCTGTTAGAATCACGCCTTTCGTGTAACTCGACATCAGCCATGCCCGAAACCGTCATCAACGAACCTTCCGAACCCTCGGCGAGCAAGCCGTGGTTTGTCTATCTGGTGCGCGCGGCCAATGGCTCGTTGTACTGCGGCATCAGCGACGATCCGCAGCGGCGTTTCGCCAAGCACCAGAGCGGCAAGGGCGCACGCTATTTCAGCTCCAGCCCGGCAGTGGCGCTGGTCTATGTCGAAGCCTGGCCTGACAAGGGCGAGGCATTGCGCCAGGAGCGGCTGATCAAGAAGCTGCGCAAGAGTGCCAAGGAGTGTCTGGCGGCGAGCTTTCAGGGGTTGGCAGCCGATCCATCCGCGTGATGTCGTGACTTCAGGTTCACTGCGTAGGCCGCGCGCTCACAGCCAGCTAAGCTGTCAGCTTTCCAACTACCGGACCGACCGAACATGACAGAGCTCATCCTGCATCATTACCCCACCTCACTCTTTGCCGAAAAAGCCCGCTTGATGCTGGGCTTCAAAGGGTTGTCGTGGCGCTCGGTAATCATCCCGTCGATCATGCCCAAACCCGACCTGACCGCGCTCACCGGTGGTTACCGCAAGACGCCGATATTGCAGATTGGCGCCGACATCTACTGCGACACCGCGCTGATGGCCCGACGCCTGGAGCAGCAAAAAGCCTCGCCGGCGTTTTTCCCTGAAGGGCAGGAGTTTACGGTTGCCAGTTTCGCTGCATGGGCCGATTCAGTGCTGTTCATGCATGCGGTCAGCCTGGTTTTTCAGCCTGAATCGCTCGCTGTGCGTTTTGCCAAGGTGCCGCCGGAAGCGGTCAAAGCGTTCGTTGCCGATCGAGGCGCGCTGTTCACTGGCGGCAATGCCAGTCGTTTGCCAGCAGAGCAGGCCAGGCATCAATGGCCGACGCTGATGTCACGTCTGGAACTGCAACTCTCGCGCAATGGCGACTTCCTGTTTGGCGAGCCTTCCATCGCGGATTTCTCCGTCGCGCACACGTTGTGGTTCCTCAAACAAACCCCGGTCACGGCGCCGTTGGTGGATGGATACCCGGAAATCGTGGCCTGGCTGGGTCGCGTACTCGGCTTCGGTCATGGCGCTTCAAGCGAGCTGAGCGCTGCCGAAGCCGTGGAAATCGCTGCCAAAGCAACGCCCGCCGCGCTGCCGGATGAAGTGTTCGTCGATCCGAACGGATTCCAGCCGGGCGATCAAGTGACGATTGCCGCCATTGATTACGGTATTGATCCGGTCGAAGGCGAACTGGTGTTCAGCGGGCGTGAGGAATTGATTTCGCGTCGTGAGGACGAACGCGCGGGCGTGGTGCATGTGCACTTTCCGCGGTTTGGGTTTCGGATTAATTAATCACCTGACATCTGATGCAGAGTGATCCGGTGCGACAAATGCATCGGTATAAAGAGTGCATTACAAACAGGACGGGGAAGCATGGCCTCACGCAGCGACCCCGTTATAGCGATAAGAAAAACATTGTAAAGCGCGAAAAGTCATGATGGTCTGTCAATTCTGACAGTTGCAGGTTTCGGCAGGACCATAGTAACGTCCCATGTGCACGAGTCAGTAATTGGAAATAAAATTGCGCTTATCAGACAGGAGTCTACGGCAATGAAAAAACATAACTGGAAAATAATATGTGAAGACACTGCATACTACGTGGAGCTTTATCCGGATGACCCTGACTTTCCTGGACATGCCCATCCAACGCTGTTCATTGATGGGGTGGAACGTGAGGCTCGACTGTTAAACGACCAGAAAACATTAAGAGTGTCCATTTCTGCTGCGGATATTGACCGAATAAAGGAAGTCATGACTCCTCGGTTGTTTTTTTCGTCGCTTCGAAATAAGTACGCCGCACGTAAAGTCTCAATTCAAACCAGGGTGCTTGATAAGCCTGCAGGCATGATGGCGCCTGATTCAATCTCCCCAGGAAAGTTTAATGTCATTCGCCATGACTATGATTATGGTGATGAAGCACTGGCATTGCCCGATGCCATCGCTAACGTGGAATTTCGCGCCGCCGTGTATATGCCGGAAGATACCGTTGGCGCTCGTCCTGTTGTCATATTTTTACATGGGCGACACACAACATGTTATGGCGAAGGTGGTCCCCAAAGTACCTGGCCCTGCAGTATCGATTACCTTCCCATCCCCAGTCATGAAGGCTACAGCCTGGCGGCATCAAGTCTTGCCAGTCATGGCTATGTTGTTATTTCCCTGTCTGCCAATGGTATTTTTCCCATAGAGGCGGCCGGAGCTTTAAGTATCGGTGGCACGCTCCGTGGGCATTTGATTCTGGCGCACCTTGATTTGTTAGCCGAGGCGAACGCAGGCAATCGAGCTGAGCTCGCTTTCCTGACGGGTAGGCTGGATTTGCAGAACATTGGCCTTATGGGGCATTCGCGTGGCGGCGAGGGCATCGCGCGGGCGATTACATTCAACCGGCTCTTTAACAAGGGTTATGGGATACGAGCCGCCTTGTTTCTAGGCAGCACTGCTCGTGAAGGGATCGCCATCCCCGATACGCACACAGTGGTAGTTCTTCCGTTCCTGGACGGCGACGTTCACGACTTAACGGGCCAGGGGTTCTCTGATCTCTCTCGTTATGCATTTGACGATAACGTGCTGCGCAGTGTCATTTTGATGCTGGGCGGCAATCATAACTATTTCAATCCAGTATGGTCGCCCGGATTTCCAGGCGGTTCGGATGACGCAGCCATGTGGGATGAGGTCCCGGTGACTCGCCTGACACAACCGGAACAGGAATTGCTGGGCTCCTTTTATATCGCGGGTTTTTTTCGTTTGACCCTGGGTGCAGAGCTACAGTATCTGCCGCTGTTCGATGGTTCTCTCGTGACTGTACCGGTACTTCCAGAGGCACAGGTGCGCAGCTCTGCCCACTTTCCAGCATTAAGTATTTATATGATTCAAAGCTTTGAAACGATTTATTCAGGTGAAGCCTTGTCCATGCCGGGACATTGGGATTGGAATATCAGCCAAGGAGTCGGTGAAATAGTGGACAAGGCTTTATTCAATATTTTCCGTTATACGCACAACGCGTATCACAGCTTTTTGAATCTTAAAAGCGACACGCCGTCATCACCCGCTCAGCTTGAACTTTACCCTCGGCAGGGTAGCGCGCCGGTCGATATCTCAGGTTATACCCATTTAAGTTTTCACGTCACTCACCTCCTGGAAGAAAACTCTCAAGAAGCCGTCGAGCTCTATATAACGTTGCAAGGGGGCGTACTCAACGTCAGTAGAAACCTTTCCGCCTTATGGCCCGTCCCGGAAATCAATCCTGGTGTGGGAACCGTGCTCAAGCAACAGATAACAGTACCGCTCAAGGAGTTTCGCATCGACATGTCCATGCCGGTTAACAGCCTGTCTTTCACGCTACCCAGAGGTGGGAACATTTACCTGTCGGATATTGCTTTTGTAAAACCGTCGCTAGGAGAGACCGGTTCGATTCGCCTTCCGTTCGTCAGTATTGAAGACGTGCATATCGTGCCAACGGGGCTGGAGCAGGAACTGGAGATTAACGTCACTTTGTCCGAGCCGAGCGCGAACAGGATTTCGATGCGGATATATACGCCGATAATGCACACGCTTCTGGGCACTATGCGTCTCGACACGCCGCTGGTATTTGAGCCAGGAGAAACAACAAAATCTGCCAGATTCCTCATACCAGCCGGTGGCTTTAGAGGGGTGGATGGAGATCCGGTTAATTTTATTTCTGTCATCGAGGCGCGGGCTCTGTCAAACGCCTTGTTCGACCGCGAGCGAGCGTTGTTGACAACACCCAGACCGGGCAAATAATCAGCGAATTTTCAGCAGCGAGCTGTGTCAGGCAGATTGAGGTCGCCGGGCTGGCTTTTCGGGGACAAGTCCCCTCCTACAGGTTTTGCGCAGGCCGGACCGGACTTGTCCGGGAAGGCTTTGGCGCAGGCAATCAGCTGGGTCAGGCAGATTGAGGTTGGCGGGCTGCCTTTTCGGGGGCAAGTCCCCTCCTACAGGTTTGCGCAGGCCGGTAGGACCGGACTTGTCCGGGAAGGCATTGGCGCAGGCAATGAAGCTGGGTCAGGCAGACTGAGGTTGGCGGGCTGGCTTTTCGGGGACAAGTCCCCTCCTACAGGTTTTGCGCAGGCCGGACCGGACTTGTCCGGGAAGGCTTTGGCGCAGGCAATGAAGCTGGGTCAGGCAGATTGAGGTCGCCGGGCTGCCTTTTCGGGGACAAGTCCCCTCCTACAGGTTTGCGCAGGCCGGTAGGATCGGACTTGTCCGGGAAGGCATTGGCGCAGGCAATGAAGCTGGGTCAGGCTGATTGAGGCTGGCGAGGCAGGGACTGATCGTCAGTCCAGCGCCGCCAATATCGCCTCTTCACTGAAACCCCGAATGATCGTGCCATTCACATCGATCAACGGGATGCCGCGCCCGCCCAGGGCTTCGTAAGCCTTGCGGCCTTCCGGCGATTTCTCGATGTCGTATTCCTTGAAGGCTATGCCTTTGCTGTCGAGAAAGCGTCGGGTCTGTTTGCAGTAGCCGCACCAGTCCGTGGCGTACAGCACGACGCGGGCCTGTGCCTGGCTTTGCGTGGCGACGGCCGGGGACGGAGTGAAGAAGTGCTCGATCTTGCCCCAGTTCTGGTAAGCCACCACGAACAGCATGATCAGCACGACTTTCTTCAGGGTGCGCATCAACATCGGGTCAGGGCCTCAGCGGCGTTTGAGCTGATCGGTGAGCTGGGTCGGCAAGCCTTTGATGATCAAAGTACCGGCCTCTTCGTCGTATTCGATCTTGTCGCCCAACAGATGAGCTTCAAAACTGATCGACAAACCCTCTGCTCGGCCCGTGAAGCGCCGGAACTGGTTGAGGGTGCGCTTATCCGCAGGGATCTCCGGCGACAGGCCGTAATCCTTGTTGCGGATGTGCTCGTAGAAGGCGCGCGGGCGCTCTTCGTCGATCAGCCCGGACAATTCTTCCAGGCCCATGGGCTCGCCCATTTTGCTCTGGCTGCTGGCGTAGTCCACCAGGGTCTTTGTTTTCTCCCGGGCGGATTCTTCCGGCAGGTCTTCGCTTTCCACGAAGTCACTGAACGCCTTGAGCAGCGTGCGGGTTTCGCCTGGGCCGTCAACGCCTTCCTGGCAACCGATGAAGTCGCGGAAATACTCCGAGACCTTTTTGCCGTTCTTGCCCTTGATGAAGGAAATGTACTGCTTGGAGGACTTGTTGTTCTGCCACTCGGACACGTTGACCCGTGCCGCGAGGTGCAGCTGGCCAAGATCCAGGTGCCGCGACGGGGTGACATCCAGCGCGTCGTTGACCGCCACGCCTTCGCTGTGGTGCAGCAGGGCGATGGCCAGGTAATCGGTCATGCCTTGCTGGTAATGGGCGAACAACACGTGACCGCCGACCGACAGGTTCGACTCTTCCATCAGTTTTTGCAGATGCTCGACCGCGACACGGCTGAACGCCGTGAAATCCTTGCCGCCGTCGAAGTATTCCTTGAGCCAGCCGCTGAACGGATGCGCGCCGGACTCGGCATGGAAGAAGCCCCAGGCCTTGCCTTGTTTGGCGTTATAGCTCTCGTTGAGGTCGGCCAGCATGTTCTCGATGGCTTGGGACTCAGCGAGTTCAGAGTCGCGTGCGTGGAGGACTGCGGGCGTACCGTCAGGTTTTTTGTCGATCAAATGGACGATGCAATGACGGATCGGCATGGGCTTCTCGGCTGTGTGTGAGCTCGAGCGGGGTGGCTCGATTTGACGGCGGCCAGTGTAACGCACCCAAGACGTCAAACGCCGCTGCACCCCTTGGTTTTAGCTCCGATCAGGCGCAAAGCCCCGTTTTTTTGGGTTGAAACACTTTAATCCTGTCCAAACGGGTAGGTTAGTGCGGATATTTGCGCGGCTCTGTGCTAGTTTTGCGCGGTCTTGCGCACTACAGCGCGCTAAGCACAGCAGTTTGTGTGTGATTGAGCCGAACCAAAGCCCGGTTTCAGTATCTACATTTCGCGATTAATCGTGGCTGCTACTGGAGGGCCAGGTTCATTGCCTGGCCCCAGGCCGACACCGCATCCTGCAATCCAAATGAATTTGATAGGGAAGGAACACCACCATGGCTCTGACTAAAGACCAATTGATCGCCGATATCGCTGAAGCTATCGACGCGCCAAAAACCACCGCGCGTAATGCTCTTGAGCAATTGGGCCAAATTGTTGCCGATCAACTGGAAAACGGCGTTGAAATCACGCTGCCGGGCATCGGCAAACTGAAAGTGGCAGAGCGTCCAGCTCGCACTGGCCGCAACCCTTCGACTGGCGCTGCCATCGAAATCGCTGCCAAGAAAGTCATCAAGTTCGTACCAGCTAAAGTGCTGAGCGACTCGATCAACAAGTAAGCCCACGCTTGCTGTTGAAAAAGCCGTGCTCCGGTCAACCGGGCACGGCTTTTTTGTGGGCGTCGTCCCGTCATTGTGGGAGAGGACTTGTCCTCGATGAGTCAGCCTGGCCAACCTCAATCGGCCTGACAGCGCTTCATTGCCTGCCAATCCCTTCGAGGAGGAGTCCTCTCCCACCAAAGCAACGCGTAAACCTATTTCAGGACTGGACACGTCGTCTGTAGGACCGGCTTCAGCCGGGAGGGCGACCGCTCGGGAGATCGGGATGCCGGGACATTTGTGCGTGATCCGACAGTCTCCCGGCTAAAGCCGGTCCTACGGTTCGGGGTTATTTAGCCAGAACCCAACGCTCCTGACGCCAGGCCTCTTGCTGTGCCTTGTCGAGGAAGGTCCAGGCCACGAAGCGGCTTTGTTTTTGCCCCTGGCCCATCTCGATGACCCGGCTTTCGGCGACGCCGGCTTTTTTCAGGGTGCTTTGAATCAGTGGCAGGTTCGAGGCCTTGGAAACCAGGGTGCTGAACCAGAACACTTGCCTGGGCAAGCGCGTGCTTTCGTTGATCATCTGGGTCACGAAGCCGATTTCGCCGCCTTCACACCACAGTTCCTGGGATTGCCCGCCAAAGTTCAGTACCGGCAATTTGCGCTTGGGATCGGCTTTGCCCAGGGCGCGCCATTTGCGCTGGCTGCCGCGTTGCGCTTCGTCGATGGACGAGTGGAAGGGCGGGTTACACATGCAGACGTCGAAGCGTTCGTCGCTCTTCAACAAGTCCAGCAGGATCTGCTTGCGATTGGCTTGCAGGCGCAGGCTGATGGCTTTGCTCAGGCTGTTGGATTTGACGATGGCGGTGGCCGCTGCAATGGCGGTCGGATCGATATCCGAACCGAGGAACTGCCAGCCGTAATCGCTGTGACCGATCAACGGGTAAACGCAGTTGGCGCCCATGCCGATGTCCAGCGCCTTGATCGATGCGCCACGCGGGATCACACCTTCGTTGCGCTCGGCCAGCAAGTCGGCCAGGAAGTGCAGATAGTCCGCACGGCCCGGAATCGGCGGGCACAGGTAATCCGCCGGAATGTCCCAATGCGCCACGCCATAGAACGACTTGAGCAGCGCCCGGTTGAACACGCGCACGGCGGATGGGTTGGCAAAGTCGATGCTTTCCTTGCCATACGGATTGATGATCACGAATTCAGCCAGCTCGGGACTGCTTTTGATCAACTTGGGAAAGTCGTAACGGCCCTGATGGCGATTGCGCGGGTGCAACGTGGCCTTTTCCCGTGGTTCGGCGGGTTTGGCCTGACGTTCGGTCTGGGGCTTCTTGCGCGGTGCCTTGGGTTTTTCTGGGTTGGTCATTTTAGTGTCCGAAATCAATAGAGTCAGGTTCAGGGGCTGATTGATCGCCTGAATGGACGTCTTCGCGAGCAAGCTCGCTCCCACTGTGGGATGCGAGCTTGCTCGCGAAGACGTCATAAGACGTTTGCAGCTGTCAGCAAATAAAAAGGGAAGCCGCCTCGGGCTTCCCTCTTATCGCAGCGTTGTCGGGTTACAAAGAAGCTATCCGAGCATGCTGCTCCGCCAGTTTGCCCAAGGCCTGTTCAGCCTCGACCATTTTGGCGCGTTCCTTGGCGATGACTTCTGGCGGTGCCTTGTCGACGAATGCGGCGTTGGACAGCTTGCCGCCCACTCGTTGCACTTCGCCTTGCAGACGCTGGATTTCCTTGTCCAGGCGCGCCAGTTCGGCGTCCTTGTCGATCAGGCCCGCCATTGGCACCAGCACTTCCATTTCGCCGACCAGACCGGTGGCGGACAGTGGCGCTTCCGCGCCCGGCGCCAGGATGGTGATGGATTCCAGCTTGGCGAGTTTCTTCAGCAGGTAATCGTTCTCCTTCAGGCGGCGCTGGTCTTCAGCGCTGACGTTCTTGAGGAACAATTGCAACGGCTTGCCCGGACCGATGTTCATTTCGCCACGAATGTTACGAGTGGCGAGCATCAGGCCCTTGAGCCATTCGATGTCGTCTTCGGCCGCCTGATCGATGCGTGCTTCGTTGGCCACTGGCCAAGGTTGCAGCATGATGGTCTTGCCTTCGATGCCCGCCAGCGGCGCGAGGCGCTGCCAGATTTCTTCGGTGATGAACGGCATGAACGGATGCGCCAGACGCAGCGCGACTTCCAGCACGCGAACCAGGGTGCGGCGAGTGCCGCGCTGGCGTTCCACGGGCGCTGTTTCGTCCCACAGAACCGGCTTGGACAGTTCCAGGTACCAGTCGCAATACTGGTTCCAGATGAACTCGTACAAGGCCTGCGCCGCGAGGTCGAAACGGAACTGATCCAGCTGGCGGGTCACTTCGGCTTCGGTGCGTTGCAGCTGCGAGATGATCCAGCGATCAGCCAGGGACAACTCGACCGCTTCGCCGTTCTGGCCGCAGTCTTCGCCTTTGTCCAGCACGTAGCGGGCGGCGTTCCAGATCTTGTTGCAGAAGTTGCGATAGCCTTCGACGCGGCCCATGTCGAACTTGATGTCGCGACCGGTGGACGCCAGCGAGCAGAACGTGAAGCGCAGCGCGTCGGTGCCATAGCTGGCGATGCCGTCGGCGAACTCGTCACGGGTCTGCTTTTCGATTTTCTTCAGCAGCTTGGGCTGCATCAGGCCGGTGGTGCGCTTGGCGACCAGGTCTTCCAGCTCGATACCATCGATGATGTCCAGCGGGTCCAGGACGTTGCCCTTGGACTTGGACATCTTCTGGCCTTGGCCGTCGCGCACCAGACCGTGCACATACACGGTCTTGAACGGCACTTGCGGGGTGCCGTCTTCGTCCTTCACCAAATGCATGGTGAGCATGATCATCCGGGCAACCCAGAAGAAAATGATGTCGAAACCGGTCACCAGCACATCGGTGGAGTGGAATGTCTCAAGCGCCTTGGTCTTTTCCGGCCAGCCCAGCGTCGAGAAGGTCCACAGGCCCGAACTGAACCAGGTGTCGAGGACGTCGTTGTCCTGTTGCAGCGCAACGTCCGGGCCCAGGTTGTTCTTGGCGCGCACTTCGGCTTCGTCGCGACCGACGTAAACCTTGCCGGATTCGTCGTACCAGGCCGGGATGCGATGGCCCCACCAGAGTTGACGGCTGATGCACCAGTCCTGGATGTCACGCATCCACGAGAAGTACATGTTTTCGTATTGTTTAGGCACGAAGGCGATGCGGCCGTCTTCGACTGCGGCAATGGCCGGTTCAGCCAAAGGCTTGGTGGACACGTACCACTGGTCGGTCAGCCACGGCTCGATGATGGTGCCGGAGCGGTCGCCTTTCGGCACTTTCAGGGCGTGATCGTCGACGCTGACCAGCAGGCCGGCGGCGTCGAATGCAGCGACGATCTGCTTGCGGGCTTCGAAACGGTCCAGGCCTGCGTAGGCGGCAGGCAGGCGGCCATCAACGGTTTCGTTGTGGGTGCCGTCGATGTTGAACACCTGCGCCACAGGCAGCACGTTGGCGTTCTTGTCGAAGATGTTCAGCAGCGGCAGGTTGTGGCGCTTGCCGACTTCGTAGTCGTTGAAATCGTGGGCCGGGGTGATTTTCACGCAGCCGGTGCCGAATTCAGGATCGCAGTAATCGTCAGCGATGATCGGGATGCGGCGGCCCACCAAGGGCAGCTCGACGAACTTGCCGATCAGCGCCTTGTAGCGCTCGTCTTCCGGGTTCACGGCGACAGCGGCGTCACCGAGCATGGTTTCCGGGCGCGTGGTGGCGACGATCAGGTAATCCAGGCCGTCAGCGGTTTTCGCGCCGTCAGCCAGTGGATAACGCAGGTTCCACAGAAAACCTTTCTCGTCGTGGTTTTCAACTTCCAGATCGGAAATTGCCGTGTGCAGTTTGGTGTCCCAGTTGACCAGGCGCTTGCCGCGATAGATCAGGCCGTCTTCATGCAGGCGCACGAACGCTTCCTTGACCGCGTCCGACAGGCCGTCGTCCATGGTGAAACGCTCGCGGCTCCAGTCTACGGACGAGCCGAGGCGACGGATCTGACGGCTGATGTTGCCGCCGGACTGATCCTTCCACTCCCAGATTTTTTCCAGGAACTTGTCGCGGCCCAGGTCGTGACGGTTCAGGCCTTGTGCCTCGATCTGACGCTCCACCAGCATTTGCGTGGCGATACCGGCGTGGTCGGTGCCCGGCTGCCACAGGGTGTTGCGACCCTGCATGCGGCGGAAGCGGATCAGGGCATCCATGATCGCGTTGTTGAAACCGTGGCCCATGTGCAGGCTGCCGGTGACGTTCGGCGGCGGGATCATGATGGTGTACGGATCACCCGAACCTTGCGGAGCGAAATAATTCTCGGACTCCCAGGTCTGGTACCAGGAAGTTTCGATGGCGTGCGGCTGGTAGGTCTTGTCCATGCGCGGCGGGAACCTAATTGGCATTAATTCAGGAAAGCCGACAAGTATAGCGGGGATGAACGGCTGGGCGTAGAGCGGGGCGATCAAACGGGGCAATTTGTCGTAGGACCGGCTTTAGCCGGGAGGGTGCCGGGACCGGGCAGCGAAGTGTTCCGGACACATGGGCCTCTCCCGGCTAAAGCCGGTCCTACGGGGCGGTGCCGTTAATTCTGCTGCTGACTGAGCAGCCGCTCCATCCGCGCTTCAAGGCGACGTTTGATTTCGGTTTCGATGTGCGGGGCGAAGTCGTCGATGACGTCTTGCATGATCAGTTGCGCGGCAGCGCGCAGTTCGGTTTCCAGATGCAGCAGGGCATCCGGATTGGCAGCCGGTTTCGGTGCCGCCTGGGCCTGAACTGGCTCGTCCTGATGTGCAGGCGGTTGCGGTGTCAGAAGCGGAATGTCGGCTTCGTCGGTGTCGAAGTCCAGCTCATGGCTCAACGCCGGTTTGGCGCCCACCACATCGAACAGCAACGGAATCTGTGGTTCGCTTTTGACCGTGTCGGTCAGCAGCGGCGGTTGCAGTGAGTCATCGCCGAGCAGTTGCCGGATCGACTCAAGGTCATCCAGCAGGTTGGCGGAGTCTTTCAGGGGTTTCAAAGTATCCATCGTATGCTCAAAGACGCTGTAGCCGGTGATCTTGCAGAGGATAGCCGTGTTCACGATAGAAACGGAAACTCTCTCGTGCGGCCAGACGAATTGCCGGGTCTTCGACGACGATTTCCGCAACGCGGGCGAACCGTTTGAAGAACTCGGGGATGCGCAAATCAAGGTTGACCAGCAAATCCTGATGCTGCCCCGGATCATCCCCCAGACCCAGAGCCACGGGCGAGACGTGATCGTCTTCGGCGGTGCTGTGGGGCAGGAAAACTTCGCCCTTGAAGCGCCAGAGTCGCGCGTCGAGGTCGTCACGTTGCGCGGCATCGCTGCAATGCAGGTACACGCGGTGGCCGAGACGCCAGGCTTTCTCGGTCAGTTTGCAGGCAAAGTCCAGGCGAGCCGAAGGCTCGGCGCTGGGCAGAATATAGAAGTCGACTTGGGTCATGTGGCTTGGTTCATATAGGAATCCGGTACGCAAAATGTGCCTGCCCGAAGGCAGGCACATTCATGCAGGCCAGTTATGCGCCAGCGCGGTCGAGCAGGTATTGAGTCAGCAGCGGAACCGGACGGCCAGTGGCGCCCTTGTCCTTGCCGCCGCTCAGCCAGGCGGTGCCGGCGATGTCCAGGTGCGCCCATTCGTACGCTTTGGTGAAGCGCGACAGGAAGCAGGCCGCAGTGATGGTGCCGCCTTTCGGACCGCCAATGTTGGCGATGTCGGCGAACGGGCTGTCCAGCTGTTCCTGGTATTCGTCGAACAAAGGCAGCTGCCAGGCACGGTCGTCAGCCAGTTTGCCTGCATCCAGCAGTTGATTGATCAGCGCATCGTTGTTGCCCAACAGGCCGGAGGTATGCCCGCCCAAGGCCACGACGCAAGCGCCGGTCAGGGTCGCGATATCGATCACGGCCTGCGGCTTGAAGCGCTCGGCGTAGGTCAATGCATCGCACAGCACCAGACGGCCTTCGGCGTCAGTGTTGAGGATTTCGACTGTCTGGCCGCTCATCGTAGTGACGATATCGCCAGGGCGCGTCGCGGTGCCGCTCGGCATGTTTTCGGCGCAGGCCAGGACGCACACGACGTTGATCGGCAGTTGCAGCTCAAGCACGGCGCGCAGGGTGCCGAACACGCTGGCGGCGCCGCACATGTCGAACTTCATCTCGTCCATGCCGGCCGCAGGCTTGATGCTGATGCCGCCGGTGTCGAAGGTAATGCCTTTGCCGACCAGCACGAACGGCTGCTCGCTTTTCTTGCCGCCCGAATAGTTCATGACGATCAGGCGTGGCGGCTGGGCGCTGCCTTGGGCGACAGCCAGAAACGAACCCATGCCCAGTTCCGCGAGTTTTTTCTCGTCATGCACTTCGACTTTGAGGTTTTTGTAGGCTTTGCCCAATGCCTTGGCCTGCTCACCCAGGTAAGTCGGGTGGCACAGGTTCGGCGGCATGTTGCCCAGATCGCGAGTGAACGCCATGCCGGCAGCGATAGCCTGGGCGTGAGCTGCCGCGCGTTCGACGTCGGCAACGCTGAGCTTGTCGGTCAGCAGGGTGACTTTTTTCAGCGCCTTGGGTTCGGCTTTCTGGGTCTTGAAGCGATCGAAGACGTATTCGCCATCGGCCAGGGTTTCGACCAGCAGGCGGGTCTTGCCATAGGTGTCACGGTTCTTGACGGCCAGTTGGTCGACGGCGATGACCGCGTCGGTGCCGCCCAGGCCCTTCAGAATCGACAGCACGCCGCTGATGACTTTCTTGAATTGGCGGTCGGACAATTCTGCGTCTTTACCTGTGCCAACCAGCAGCACGCGTTCGGCTTTCAGGTTGGGCAGGTTGTGCAGCAGCAGGCTCTGGCCGACCTTGCCGGCCAGGTCGCCGCGCTTGAGCACTGCCGCGATGGCGCCGCCACTGAGAACGTCGATGGCTTTTGCAGCGTCGCTGAGCGCGCGACCTTCGCCCACGGCAACCACCAGCGTGGCGGTCTTCAAGGTTTCTGGGCTTACGCTTTTAACAACCAATTCCATGTCGGGGTCCCCGAATAAACGATGAGCTTTGCGAAATGAATGACGTGCGCGGCAGGGCAGAGGTGTCTCGCATGACGATGCCAGCGACAAGGCCCGCAGTTTGACCCCCGCGCACGACCCCTGACAACCCCGTAAAACTCTCCGGTAGGGCCGCGTGTAGGACGCATGCGTGCGAACTATCCAGAGTGCGCAGTGACAGACCACCTCAATCACAGGATAATGCCGCATATTTTTTTGGTGGTTCCCCTGTTTATCGGGTCTAAGCCGTACCGCCGCTGATACCTTTTTCTTGTCCGGCCGCTTGCGCCTGGCAACCCTGGAGTGTCTGGTTTGATTGTCTTCCGTTATCTATCCCGAGAAGTGCTGCTTACCTTGAGCGCTGTCAGCGCCGTGCTGCTGGTAATCATCATGAGCGGACGCTTCATCAAATACCTGGCCCAGGCGGCCTCCGGTGCGCTGGATCCGGGCGTGTTGTTCATGATCATGGGCTTTCGTCTGCCGGGCTTCCTGCAGCTGATCCTGCCCTTGGGGCTATTCCTCGGGATTCTCCTGGCTTACGGCCGGCTGTACCTGGAAAGCGAAATGACTGTGCTCGCCGCCACCGGCATGAGCCAGCAACGCTTGCTGTGGATGACCATGGCCCCGGCGGCGCTGGTTTCGTTGCTGGTTGCCTGGTTGAGCTTCAGCCTGGCGCCCCAGGGCGCTACGCAGTTTTCCCTGTTGATCAACAAACAGGATGCGATGACCGAATTCGACACCTTGGTGCCGGGCCGCTTCCAGACCCTGCGTGACGGCAGCCGGGTGACGTACACCCAGGACCTGTCGGATGATCGTTCGAAGCTCGGCGGGGTGTTCATCTCCGAAAAACGCATGTCTCAGGACAAGTCCAAGGATCGCGGCATTACCGTGCTGGTCGCTGAAAAAGGCCACCAGGAAATCAAGCCGGATGGCAGCCGCTTCCTGATTCTGAAAAACGGCTATCGCTACGACGGCAATCCGGGCGAAGCCAATTACCGCGCCATCAAATACGACACGTACGGCGCCTTGCTGCCCAAGCCGGACATCAGTGACGAAATCACCGACCGTGATGCGATCCCGACCAGCGAACTGTTTGGCAACGATACGCCACGCTACAAGGCTGAATTGCAGTGGCGCGTTTCGCTGCCGATCCTGGTGTTTATCGTGACCTTGATGGCCGTGCCGCTGGCCCGGGTCAACCCGCGCCAGGGCCGCTACCTCAAGTTGCTGCCGGCGATCCTGCTTTATATGGCGTACCTGACCATCCTGATTGCCGCCCGTGGCGCCCTTGAAAAAGGCAAGCTGCCCATGGCGCTGGGATTGTGGTGGGTTCACGCGTTGTTCTTGTTGATTGGCCTGGGACTTCTGTACTGGGAACCGCTGCGCCTGAAAATGGCGAGTCGTCGCAGCGCACCGGAGGTGACCCATGGTTAAGCTCGATCGTTACATCGGCAAAAGTGTATTTGTCGCGATTCTCGCCGTGCTCGGGATCATTCTCGGGCTGGCCTCGCTGTTTGCCTTTATCGACGAAATGGGCGACGTCAGCGACAGCTACACCTTGCTCGACGCCAGCAGCTTTGTGCTGCTCACCGCACCGCGCCGGCTTTATGAAATGCTGCCGATGGCCGCGCTGATCGGCTGTCTGATCGGCCTGGGCAGTCTGGCCAGCAGCAGCGAACTGACCATCATGCGCGCTGCCGGTGTGTCCATCGGGCGTATCGTCTGGGCCGTCATGAAGCCAATGCTGGTGCTGATGATCGCCGGCGTATTGATTGGCGAGTATGTGGCGCCGGTCAGTGAAAACCAGGCGCAGGCCAATCGCTCGCTGGCGCAAGGCACCGGCGACGCGCAAAGCGCACGGCATGGCTTGTGGCATCGACAGGGCGAAGAGTTCATCCACATCAACACCGTGCAGCCCAATGGCTTGCTGTATGGCGTGACGCGTTATCGCTTCGACGATCAGCGCCATATGCTGACGTCCAGCTTCGCCAAGCAGGCCAATTTCAAGACCGATTACTGGGAGTTGAAAGACGTCACCACCACGTTCTTCCGCGACGGCAGCACCGAGGTGATCAATACCCCGCAAGAGCGTTGGGATGTGGCCCTCAGCCCGCAACTGCTGAGCACTGTCGTCCTGCCACCTGATTCCTTGTCCATCAGCGGTTTGTGGGGTTATGCGCACTATCTCGCCGATCAGGGCCTGAACAGTGGCCGTTACTGGCTGGCGTTCTGGACCAAGGTGCTGCAACCGCTGGTCACCGTGGCGCTGGTGCTGATGGCGATTTCCTTCATCTTCGGGCCGCTGCGTTCGGTGACGCTCGGGCAGCGGGTGTTCACCGGGGTGCTGGTGGGCTTCACCTTCCGCATCGCCCAGGACCTGCTCGGCCCATCGAGCCTGGTGTTTGGCTTCTCGCCACTGTTTGCCGTGCTGGTGCCGGCGGCGGTGTGTGCGATTGCGGGGATATTGCTGCTGCGCAGGGCTGGGTAGCGGTCCAGAACATTGCGATCAAAAAAGCCGACTTCGAGTCGGCTTTTTTGTTTCTGCGCAGCCTTCACTTCTGCTTTGGAATCCGCACCAGCTGGCTGTTCGAATACATGTCATGCCAGCTACGCTTTTGCTTGTCGAACAGCGACCAGATGAAACCGAGCCCGACGCACAGCCACGACGCGATGGACACCACGAAGCGCAGCAAGGCCTGCCACAGGCTGATCCCGGTGCCATCAGCGTTCTGCACGCGGATGCCCCAGACCTGCATGCCCAGGGTCTGCCCGGAATGGGTCCAGAACTTGGCAAAGAAGCCGAACAGGACGAAGAACAGAATAGTCGACAGCAAAGGATCCCCATCCAGGGAACCTGATTCGGACAATGCGCGCAATCTGGCTTCGCCAACGAAAGCCATCAGCACCAGCTTGTAGATAAATGCGGTCATCATCAGTAGCGCGAAGCACAGCAGGGCGTCGTAGCAGATCGCCGCAAGCCGCCGGCCAAGGCCCGCAGCCGGAAATTCACCTTGCGGTCGCAGCAGATGTTTGGACATGGCAAAGCTCTCGGGCATAGGGAGGACCGACATTTTACGGAATTACGCCCATAAAAAAGCCCCTGATGTCAGCATCAGGGGCTTTTTTAACGAAGAGATTTAAGCTTCCGCTTGAACTTCATCCGCCTGCATGCCTTTCTGGCCCTGCACTGCAATGAAAGTCACCTTCTGACCTTCTTTAAGGCTTTTGAAGCCATTGCCCTGAATAGCGCGGAAGTGCACAAACAGATCCGGCCCGCTTTCTGGAGTGATAAAACCAAAACCTTTCTCGTCGTTAAACCACTTGACGGTACCGCTCTGACGATCGCCCATTTTCTTATTTCCCTGGAGCTTGAATTTAAATGACAGCTTCTTTCGTATGAAAGAACTCGGCTGGTTGCAGGAAGTAAGAAACGCAGAGCGGGATGTAGCAAAACTCAGAGCTACTGCCCAGGTCCCGATTCCAGCGACCTATGCAAACACAGTCAGGAAACTCTACGCTATCTCTTGTAACAAAAACAAGCCCCCGCCAAAGCCCGGTTTTGCGGGCTCAAAGGGCATGTTTTAAATTATTAACCAAACAGGCAGGATCGATAGTTTTTAACTTTTATGCGCACTTTTAGGGTGCGTGCGATGTGCTCTAACGGTGCTGACTTAAACAACGCAATGCAGTTGTATAACTAAGCGGTCTATAGTTATACAACCACATTTTTTTGACGGCGGTAATTAGCCGCGGAAGTAACGTTGCGCCACGAAAGGCATTTTGCTCACTACCATGGGTACTTTCTTGCCGCGCACGATTGCCCAGACAGGTGTTTCCAGTGCGGTGAAATCCTTGTCCAGATAACCCATGGCCAATGGGCCGCCCAGGCTTGGCCCGAACCCACCGCTGCAAACGGTGCCGATGCCGTTGCCGTCGGCATCAACGATTTCCGTGCCTTCTCGGACCGGGGTGCGCTCTTGCGGCAGCAGGCCAACGCGCTTGCGGGCCGGAGCCGATTGTTGCTGGGCGAAAATCTGTTCCGCGCCAGGGAAGCCGCCAGCACGCGGGCCATCGGCGCGGCGCACTTTGGAAATCGCCCAAAGCAGTCCCGCTTCGATGGGCGTGGTGTCGGTGTTCATGTCGTGGCCGTACAGGCACAGACCGGCTTCCAGTCGCAGGGAATCCCTGGCGCCAAGGCCAATCGGGGCAACTTCCGGTTCAGCCAGCAAGCGACGCGCGAGCGCCTCCGCCTGATCTGCCGGGACCGAAATTTCGTAACCGTCTTCACCGGTGTAACCGGAGCGGCTGACGTAGCACTCGACGCCCAGCAATGTGACGCTGGCGAATTGCATGAAGGTCATCGTTGCGACTTGCGGCGCCAGGCGCGCCAGGACCGTCACGGCTTGTGGACCCTGCAAAGCGAGCAAGGCGCGCTCGTCGAACAACGGCTGGATTTCACAGTGGCCGGCCAGGTGCTTGCGCAGGTGGGCGAGGTCTTCGTTCTTGCACGCGGCATTGACCACCAGCATCAGCTGATCATTGCCGAGGTTGGCGACCATCAGGTCATCAAGAATGCCGCCGGTTTCATTGGTGAACATCGCGTAACGCTGCATGCCCACCGGCAGATCGATGATGTCCACCGGGACCAGCGCTTCCAGCGCCTTGGCGGCTTCGGCGCCGGTCAGGCGGATCTGGCCCATGTGCGACACATCGAACAGGCCGGCTTTTTCCCGGGTGTGCAGGTGTTCTTTCATCACGCCCGCCGGGTATTGCACCGGCATGTCGTAGCCGGCAAACGGCACCATCTTGGCACCGAGCTCGCGGTGCAGGGCGTGGAGCGGGGTAGTGAGCAGTTGTTCGGTGGTCATGATCGATTTCCTTGGAAGGGGGGCGATGCCGAGGGCGCGGGGAATCCGTAGGAGCGGCTTTAGCCGCGAGATACGCTCTCCCGGCTAAAGCCGGTCCTACGGATCAGGTCCGATCAGAAAATTACGCCTCTTGATAGCTCTCGATGGACGGGCACGCGCAAATCAGGTTGCGGTCGCCGAACACGTTGTCGACGCGGCCAACCGGCGGCCAGTATTTGCCATCGATCAGCGATTCAACGGGATACACCGCCTGCTCACGGCTGTACGGGTGCGTCCACTCGCCAACGATTTCCGCCGCGGTGTGCGGGGCGTTTTTCAGCGGGTTGTCTTCCTTGTCCAGAGTGCCGTTTTCCACCGCACGGATTTCTTCGCGGATCTTGATCATGGCGTCGCAGAAGCGGTCCAGTTCTTCCCTGGATTCGCTTTCGGTCGGCTCGATCATCAAGGTGCCAGCCACCGGGAACGACATGGTCGGGGCGTGGAAACCGAAGTCGATCAGGCGCTTGGCGACGTCATCGACGCTGATGCCGCTGGTTTCTTTGAGCGGACGCAGATCCAGGATGCATTCGTGGGCCACCAGGCCGCTGCTGCCGGTGTAGAGCACTGGATAGTGTTCTTCCAGGCGACGGGAAATGTAGTTGGCATTGAGGATCGCCAATTGCGACGCGCGCTTGAGGCCTTCGCCGCCCATCATGCTGATGTACATCCAGGTGATCGGCAAAATGCTCGCGCTGCCGAAAGGTGCCGCACACACTGCGCCTTCCTTGCGCGCCATGGTGCCGTGGCCTGGCAGGAATGGCGTCAGGTGCGACTTCACGCCAATCGGGCCAACGCCCGGGCCGCCACCGCCGTGGGGGATGCAGAAGGTTTTGTGCAGGTTCAGGTGGGACACGTCGCCGCCGAAC
>Ga0247814_10000653_pt1 | contig 25537 bp, 17 predicted proteins | sample UWRJL179409R1_FD_179947 | JGI IMG/M metagenome (GOLD analysis project Ga0247814, IMG submission 179947) | Plant litter microbial communities from Arlington Agricultural Research Station in Wisconsin, United States - UWRJ-L179-409R-1 | ecosystem: Environmental > Terrestrial > Plant litter >... | reverse complement strand
ATCGTCAGCTCACCTTTGAGCATCTCCACCAGGTGTACCACGAGGTTCAGGCCAAAACCATATCCTTTTTCTCCACTGGTTCCTGAGGTGGTAACACCTTTACCGGAGAGTATATTATCAATCTCCTGCGGACTAATTCCAACACCGGTATCACTGACCTCAATTTTTAAGATTTTGTCCTGGTCATTGAATTCTATCCCCAGTGAAACATTAATTTGTCCCCTGACAGGCGTAAATTTGATGGCATTGGAAATCAAATTACCGGTAATCTGCATCAGTTTGTCTTTTGAAAAATTGATATCCATATGCGCTGGATCCGCAGTAATAGTCAACTTAACATCTTTATAAGTTGCCTGTGAACGATACAGATGTTCCAGTTTATCCCTGAACATCCCCAGATTGAAGTCATTATCACCCAGCCGAACTTTAGTGCCATCACTTAAAATTTCATCGGCAAGTTCAAGCAGCGTCCTGCTGCTGGTTTGGATCATCCCGATATACTCACCCAATTCTTCACAATTTGCAATCATTTCGCTGGAAGACATGAGTTCTGATAGCCCTATAATACCAGATATCGGACCGCGAATATCGTGAGCTGCTTTCTTGTTAGATTCTTCAACCACCTTAATGTACGCTTCCATCTGTGCTATTTTATGGAAAGACTTCAGTCTTTTAACTACATTTCCGGCGATAATTTCAAGCAGTTCGACTTTCTCCCTGGTCATAGATTTCAGAGCCGAATCCATTACACATAATGAACCAATATTGATACCATCTGCCACCTCCAAGGGTATACCATAATAATAACGAAGCCCCAAAGGTCCGGCTACCACGTCATTGGTATTGAAACGGTCATCTAAACGCAGATCGGATATTTCGAAAGGTTTGCCGCTCATAATCGTATGCTGACAGACTGATTCCTCCCGGGGCATCTGCTCCACCTCTACTCCAAAGCTGGATAAAGACCACATGGTAAACGAATCAATCAGATTAATAAGCGAGATCTCAGTTCCGGCAACTTTCGCTGCAAGATAGGTCAGGTCTTTGAAACTTTCCTTTAGATCAGTGTAATCCAGATCAAATTCCGAAAGTGTTAACAAGCGTTCCATTTCATTATCTGGTATCGGTTCGTTTTTATAGGCCATAAAAGGAGTTGAGTTCAATTCATATAACGCAAATTGTCAGCTATTAGTTTGGTTTGATTTGCTCCCCAAAGCCTTTTATGAGAAGTCATCAGTTCAAAAAAAAGGGGAATGAAATTATTTATTTCATAATTATTGCAACAAAACATATTTATGTTATTTTTGAAATAAATACAATCAATATTAATATACTAACATATAGAAGCTAGTATTACAAAAGTATATTAACATCATATTGTAAACTATTTTACGAATCTCAATCCATAATTATGAAAATTGCAACAGGTTCAGATCAAGCCTTGATCTTTTTCAATCACATTGTCAACCGACTATTATCAAGCACCTATATGGTGAAAAAAAAATTTAGTGCCGGCATAACTCCTGAAGAGAAGATATGTATCATCAATGCACTGCAGGAACATATTCATGTATTTGATGAAGACAAGCCATGGAAAGAGGCGGTAAGAATGGTTCGAAGGATTGATTATGACAGCCAAAACAACAGCATTACCGTACTGGTCAACCTGGTTTTCATCCAAAAACTCAAAAAGAATACACTGCAAAATTGGCCATATCAAATTATAAAAAAGGTCGGTTAATGAGCAGAAAATCAATTTACGTGGTCTTTATGGGTATGGCATTACTAGCAGGCTGTAAAGCCACCGGTGCGGGGGAAGGAGAATTAACAGGCCATTACAATGTTAAATTCGATAATACTAAAATTCCAACCGGCATGACTTACATTCCGGGTGGCAGAGCTACACTCGGCTTATCTGATGAGGACCTGAATTTCACACAATCCAACCCACCCAGAATGAAATCTTTCAAGGCTTTCTTTATGGATGAGACCGAGATATCCAATGCAGAATACAGACAATTTGTGAATTGGGTACGCGATTCCATTGCGGTTACCAGTCTGGGTGCGGGTAAAGCACCAGAATACTTCCTTAAACCCCGACCAGCCAAAGGAGAAACGGCTGCCCCGAACCCAAATATCAATTGGGCAAAGGTAGGTAACGGATCAGCTTTATGGAGCAGTTCAAAAGGCGGTCACAACAAGGATTTATCGGAATTGTATTACACAGGCGAAGATGCAATACCCGGCAGGGCAGAAATAGATGTACGTAAATTAAAGTATGCTTACAATTACCTCAATCTTGATCTCGCCGCCGAAGGAAGGAAGGACCCTTCAAAAAGCCGGAGAGATTTTATAGAGATTTATACAGATTTTCCCAACAAAGAAAAAAGTAATGAATTTCCTTCTATAAATGTTTATCCGGATACTATGGTTTGGAAAGTAGACTATTCTTATTCCCAGAATGACCCTATGGTGAGGTCCTATTTCAACCATCCTTCTTATGACAATTATCCGGTAGTAGGAGTATCCTGGGAGCAGGCACGCGCATTTAGCGTATGGCGGGGCAGATTATACGAGAGAACCGCAGCGATGAAAAAACTTCCCTCTACTGCTGTTCCGGAATATAGATTGCCCACCGAAGCGGAATTTGAATATGCTGCCCGTGGCGGAAGAAATCTGGCCAAATATCCATGGGGAGGCCCCTATATGCGTACAGCAAAAGGTCAGATGCAGGCCAATTTTAAAGTGGGTCGTGGAAATTATCTGGACGATGGCGGATTGTACACGGTAAACGTGAAATCTTACCTGCCTAATGATTATGGACTGTATAATATGGCGGGAAATGTAGCAGAATGGACAGAAACGGCCTATAGCAGTTCATCTGTATCCATGCTGGCAGATTTCAATCCCAATTATACTTACAATGCGAAAGCAGGCGACAGTAAATACCTGAAACGTAAGGTCGTAAAGGGCGGTTCATGGAAAGACATCGGTTTCTTTTTACAGAATGGCGCTGCCACGTATGAATATCAGGATCAATCCAGGTCCTACATTGGCTTCAGATGCGTATATTCATATCCGGGAGCCGAACTTTCTTATAAAAAATAGCCTATGAAAAGAGGGTGAATCATTCCTCATGATCACCCTCAAATCTCCATTCAATGGGTAGCTTAATTCTATTTATTCTTTTCTTCAGCGCCCAGCAATTCAGCTAATTTTGCAACTAGTCTATCGCCTCTAAGCCCTTTGGCAACAAGCTTTCCGTTTCTGTCAACCAAAAAGTTAGCGGGTATTGACCTTACTTTATAGGCTCGGGCCACTTCGTTATCCCAGGACTGCAGATCTGATAATTGCGTCCATTCCAGTTTATCATCTGCTATGGCTTTCAGCCAGGCATCACGTGCACCCGGACCATCGAGTGATACACCCAAAATAGTGAATCCCCTATCTTTAAAGCGATGATACGCAGCAATCAAACCAGGGTTCTCTTTTCTGCATGGCGCACACCAGGAAGCCCAGAAATCAATCAGTACGTATTTCCCTTTCAGATCAGACAGGCTTACGGGTTTCCCGTTTACATCATTTTGTGTAAATGCAATAGCAGCCTGCCCTATTTTAGTCCGCTGCCCGTTTGCGAAAATCTCCGCAGCAGCCCAACCTGCTTTTGTATTTTTTACCGATGGCGATAAAGCTAAGAATGCCTGCTCCGCATCGTCAATAAAAACTTCACTTTCTGCCATTGGTGTCAGTGCAGCAATGCTGAGATAAGAATCCGGGTGAGACCTGGCAAAAGCCAATTGAACATCAAACAGTTTTTTACTCGCCTCGGTATACTGTTTTGCATAAGATTGCAGGAATCGATCATCCTTTTTTTGCTCTGTACCAGCATTCCTTAATGCTGCGCTGATTTTAACCATCTCCTCCAGAAGAGGCTGAGATGACTGTCTATATACAGCATCATCAGCATTAAGTATAGAACCAGATAGCCTGGCCGACTTAAATGAGTCAACCATAGTAATAACAATTGTTGTCGGCTCCAGATAGAATGACAGTACATCGCTTCCCACTTTTTTAATTTCAGGGCTTAAAGATAATGTAGCTTTTAAAGGCTCCTCAATATTTCCTGAGAAGGAAAAAAAACCCGCATTTACTGTGCTGGAGTCAATTATCATTTGATGTCCGCCCTTGTAAAAAAGGTATAACTTAGTGCCACTTTTTAATCCTGACGCATTACCTTTAACACGGAAGCTTTGCTGTGCAAAAATTGATAAAGGCAATACTAACACAAAAAATAAAAATACTCTTCTCATGTTCAACAATTTAAAGCTCACTATATTGAACATCGATAACTTTCCCGAGACCAGTGAATGAATTGGTATAAAAAGTAAGATTCCCCATTAGTGCGGGCGCCTGATAGAAATCAACTGTTCCAGAAGTAGTGGGATTCTGCTCATCATTACTTCCCACAATAATACCGAAGCCAGGACAGCCTAGCCTTGCTAAGAAATTAGGTATTGAACTTGGGGTAAATACAGTAAGGGTATTTCCTTTTAGCATTGAGATTTTCCGGCTACCATAATCTTTAGCCACTTTAACCACCTTATTATCCATATCATATTGATAAAGCTTATTTCCACTAACGTAGAACAGATAACCATACTGTTGGTCTAAAACAAACTTATCGGCCGTCGCAATGCCAGTCAGCCTATCAGTGATATCTTCAAATGAATTCACATTTATGGTGATAGCTGCAGTAGCAGTCGGATAAGGGAAATTGATTCTCGCTAGGTAATAGTGACTATTATTATCTTTCAAAATGGCAGCTACCTGACCACTAAACACTGCTGTTGAACCCATCCACACCAAATCTTTACCAACCGATGCCAGATTGAGCCCTTGTCCGGAAACATTTAATACCGTAGCGGTGCTGGATGAATAATTACTTCTCATGAAACGTTTGCCCTCGGTATCAAAGAACATAGCATGCATAAATGTATTATAAGGAGCAGCAAAGTACTCAGATATAGGGAAAGTTCCGGCAGTGCCAGCTATACGATTAATTGGCGTCCCATATAAAGAATAGATATAATGGTAGATATAAAGCTGATGGTCTTTATAAGCATAAGCACCACCATAAGTTCCAGGGTAGATTTTTGAAACGAAAGCAGGTTCACCAGACACCGTCTCGTTTGCAAGAGAGTTGCGCAGCTTATTCCAGGTGAAACCGGTAGTAATGTTAAACCACTCCGTCTCTTTATCAGTATTGATGTACAAACGGTAATCTAATGATGTATTAATGGCATCTCTGTTATGAAATGCAGCCAGTGAAACAGGCTTCCCATCCAACTCCATAGCATTGCCGGTATTCACATCTTTAATCAGGGAAGTGAAGTCGCGATAGATGACCGGAAATGTATTCCAGCTATCTCTGTTTTCTTCATAATAATCTAGTCTCGCTTTGCCAGCGATATCATTCAGAACGAACCATCCTGCTGGTAAAAAAGAGTCATATACTTCCAGATTAAGACTTTTTTGCCATGATATTCCCGTTGATTTCTGTTTAACGACATAATATAAACGATATTTTCCTACAGCCAGTGGAAGCACAATATCAAGATTTTTTCCGTTATGAATCAGCTTTTTTGCTGTAGTATTGCCTGCATAGGCATCCCATTCAAACGTAAAATCATTTTCATTAAAGTTTGTACCATGTAAAAAATTCAATTCTGGTGTGATAGCAGCAATTGTACCGATACTGTACTTGTAGTCATCTACTACATTGCCTATAGCCAGTGAATCTATTGATTTATAATCATAGTTTCCTACATCCTTCCGGCATCCGGCAGAAAAAATAGCTGTCAGGCCAGCGCAAATTAAAGCAAGGAGCATTCCTTTATATCGTGTCTTCATTTGAATATTTTTAATCATTTTTCCCACTAGTTAGCTAATTGTCCCATTTTAATTTCCGAACTATTTTCATCCAGATAAATATGTCCCGCAGCAGCTTCTTTATTGAGCCAGTAGTACATATACCTTCCATAAGACAAGAGTAAAGTAGAGGTTAGCGTGTTCGCTGCCGGATCATAAAAGAAAGCAGGTTGCAGATTTAATACTTCCATCATCAGGTCTACTTTTTTACGGGAATAAGCGCCAAAGTAAGATATAACTGCTGCTCTTCTCGCATAGGTGGTCCAGAGGTAAGATACCCCCGCAACATCATCCATCAGTACTTTATATTTTAAATAAATCTTTGAGGTGTCGCCCAGCTTCGTCGTAAATGCGCTATTCTGTTCCAGTAAAAGATCCAGTCTATAAGCATTACTGGCCATATCAGCAGTTCTGTGAATCTTAAGCAAGAGGGTATCCACTACCATTCCTGCACGGATCACCGGCGGGCGAAGGAAAGTATAGTGCTGATTCACTATTGCCGTCGTCGAATCCGTGACTTTTAACTGGAAAGGACGGTCATGATCACTTGGAGAACCTGTAACGGCGACCGGAATAGACACTACGGAATCCGTAATACTATAGCCCACAAAGCCAAATGATATGTTTCTGATCAGTGCACTTTTTGCAGCGATCGCTTCTTTGAAGTAGATACTACTACCATTGGTAGGTTCATCATACAATTCAAGGCCTTTTTTACTGCACGACTGGACAAATAAGCCCAGGGTCGTTAATATGAATAAACTATTTCTGATCTGCATAATAGATTTTATTTAACGTGAACTAAGCTCTGATTCAGGTATAGGGAATATATAACTGGTAAGTGATATAGGATATGTTCCCGTTCCGCTTACTGTATTTGGACTGGCAATACTGGTAAAGCGATTTCTTTTATAATAATACCACAACTGCCCTTCACCGTAGAATTCTTTCAGGTATTCCTTGGTCAGTTCATTTTTTAGATTATTATAATTGGTAATATCTACGGGCAGATTTCTTTTTTGTCTCACCGTATTCAGATAAGCCAATGCCTGGGCAGGGTCAGTCTCGCACTCTGCAGCGATGTAATACACTTCGCTTAGTCTAATCAACGGAACTGTAAAACGGCGGGTAAGTGAAGTGGTAGACATATCCTGGTATTTGATGAAAGTTCTGAAAGTAACTGCTCCGCCAGAAGGAAATGGCCAGGAATACACAAAACGGTAATCTCCCTGGTTCCCTTCATACACAGATTCCACAAAATTGTTAGATCCTGTAGAAAGTATGCGTAATTCTGATATAGCAGAAGAAAACAATGTATTCTGCAGTTCATACAGTTTATTATTAAATGTTCCGAAAAGAACTTCAGTAGAGAATATCCGGTTGGCATCAGCCGCAACTCCGGTGATCTCTGCATGAGCAATCCACGGAAACTTGGCTGAAACGGCAATCACTTGTTTGGCCAGAACCAATGCTTTTGCTTTATCAGATTCACCACCACTCCACAGGAGCGCCCTGGCTTTAAGCGCCATCGCAGCATATAAGTTTAAACGGTAATTATTATAATGATCTACTCCGGTCTCCACGGTAATCGGATCTTTTTGCAAATAGCTAATAGATTGCTCCAGGTCCTCAAGAATGGCTCTTAATACCTCATTTGCAGGTAAAAAATCTCCTACATTTTCACTCACCGTCCGGTAATAGGGAATGGAACGCGCAGTAGGGTTGCTGACATATACCGGACCAAACATACGCAGCAAATCAAGGTAAGCCAGTGATCTGATCGCTAAGGCCTCTCCCATATACTGGTCTTCCTGTGCCTGGCTAAGCACCCCTTTATATTTATTCAGGTTACTGATAAACTGATTGGTATTCCCGATCAGACCATATAATCCTTTCCAGATTTCCTCGATTGATGCTTTTACAGCTTCATCATCATAATTATGGTGGATATAATTGTAGTACTTTGCGTTCGTTGCGTAAGCATTGTAACGATGGGCAAACAGATCCAGTTTGTCGAGCGTGAGGTTCTGACCATAAAGTGCATTTGAACCTAATTTTAGATACAGGGCATTAAGTACTTCGGCAATACCACCACGAGTAGAATAGATCTGCTGTTCAGTCAATTTATCTTCTGGTTGTACATCAATCCATTTAGAACAGGAACTAATTAACAGCGTTAGCAGCAGTAAATAATTTAAGTGTATTAGTTTTTTCATGTTTCTTATTTTATAGTAGCTGATAAACTGAGTGAAAAAGATCTGGCAAATGGATAATCTACACCACGCTCTTTTCTAACGGTAGACCAGTAAACCAGGTCATTGGTATAACCATTTATCCTGAGGCTGGAAATATTCGCTTTTTCCAGCCAGCTGCTTTTTTTGAACTCATAACCCAAACTTACAGACTCTATAGTAAGTGCATCTTCACGTTGTACAAATCGGGAAGACATATTCGTGGTGCCTGTAAGAGAAATGGCTTTAAACTGTGCCTGATCTCCTGGTTGCTGCCATCTGTCATATAAAGCGCGAGTATCCAGGTTATTGTTAATGATCCTGTTCAGTGAAATATTTTCCACCTTATTAAATAGTGCATCGTTCCAGACATCCCTGTTAATGATGTAACGGGCATAGAGGGAGAAATTCAATCCTTTGTAAGTTAATGTAGTACTGATAACGCCCTGCAGATCGGGTCGACTATTACCAACCTTTACTATATCGTTGTAGCTATAGGTAAAAGTTTGGGAGCCATCTTTTTTCTGAAAAATTTCGCTGCCACTGGCCGGATCAATACCTAAGGAAGGTACCGCCCAGATATCATAGTAATCGTATCCGTCATGATAACGGGTTAGGGAGTTCAGCGATTGCAGGCTTTCATTTAACCCTGACAGGATACCATTAAAGCCATTATATTTTTGGGTCATTGTGGTTCCGGTTAAGCCCACAAACCAAATAAATCGCTTTTCAGGTTGATACACTGGTGCATAGCGCACAGTACCTTCCAACCCGTTGGTGGTCATATTGCCTGCATTAATTGGGTAGTTCGCCAATGCAGTAGAAGATGGCAGATTAATAGCCAATACCAATGGATTTGTATATTTCCGATAGGCATTCAACTGCAGGGTAAGCCTGTGATTAAATATTTCTCCATCGACACCTAAATTAGTCTGATAAGTATTTTGCCACTTCAGATTCGCATTACCCAATTTAGTAAGCTCCACTCCCTGACCGAAATAATTATAATTAGACAGGTAGGTATAAGTAGAGGTAGAACTTGCAGAAGTAAAGTTCTGATTACCCGTTACCCCATAAGAAGCTCTTAACCTCAGGGTATTAAGCCATTCCGCGGACTGCATAAACTTTTCTTTATGCAGATTCCAGCTTATACCTGCAGAAGCAAAAGGCTGATAGCTGTTCTCTAAACCAAAAGAGGTAGATCCATCATATGTGAAAGAGACATCCATATTATAGCGCTCATCATACGAATAAAAGCCATTAGCAATTATAGAATTGCGTCTTGCCACGGCATTAACTGCTAAAGGATTACCATTTTCCTGGTAACCATATGCAAAACGCGGGTTACCATTTGTTGAGTTAGGAAAGCCTTCTGCAACAAATCCTTTCAATTTGTTGCTTTTATCCTGAATCTCGGCCCTTAAATTAGCCTGATAGGCATGTTTACCATTTTGGTTAGCATAAGAAGCCATCGCATTAGCAGTATAAGACAGTCCAGTGACTTGCTTATAGGTGTATGAACCTTTTTTCAATTGATCCGCATCTTCGAATTCAGTAAGCAATGGGGATTTAAAAGTATTGGATGCAGTAGAAGTATTAGAAACCTGCAACGAACTTTGTAACCTGAATTTTTTCGACAGGTCGTAAATTACCTGTAGATTATTCGTAACGGAAAGATTGGTTGAATAATCAAAACTATTTGAACCAGCATTATACAAGGGGTTGCTTACATTAATAAAACTTGCCGGGCTAGGATTATAATAGTTATTGGATCTCGAATCATAGAAACTAAAAACATAGGGTTCCGATGCGCCTGGTTTTTCATAATAGGGATTCATATTTACCCAGGTAGAAAAACTGCCATAATTAGATTCATCAGCACGGTAACCGCTTACATAAGCATTGTTGTTCACTTTCAATTTCTTCGTACGGTAAGTTAAGTTAAGGCGCGCACCCCAGTCTTTTCTTCCTGATCCGATCATCGTTCCGCTGAGATTCCTGTAGTTACCACCAGCGCTAAATGTCAGTGCATCCGATCCGCCCTCGGCATAAAAGGTATGGCGCTGTGAGAAGCCTGTCTGCAAAGGATCGCTTAACCAGTAAGAATTAACACCACTAGTTACCTTTTGCAGTTTTTGAGAGTACAAAGGGTCGTAATACATATTTTGCAATTCCGGATAACTTGCAGGAGCGGTATATACTCCGGATAGCTTTTCAAACTGCAATTTTTCTGCTGCATTCATCATGCTATAAGCACTCAGGTCGGGATTCTCTATCGTCAAGTCCGATACATAACTTAAACGGATTTGTCCGGCTTTAGGCTGGATGGTCTCGACCACCACTACTCCATTGGAAGCACGGGAACCATAGATCGCTGTTGAGGCAGCATCTTTTAACAAGGTAATTGAAGAAACCCTGTTCATATCCAGGTCTACAATAGTGCGCAATGCTGCTTCAAAACCATCCAAAATAAAGAGTGGCTGATTGGGATCATCAGAAAATTCATCCCTAAGCGATGAAGTAGTAATGCTGGACTGCCCACGTAATTCTAAAGTGGGCAGCACATTTGGATTAGAGCCTGCAAGATTGTTTTGAAGAATCAACATGGAAGGATCCAGGGAGCGCAAACTCTGGATCACATTGACATTACCTGTGCTCTTCAGCTGTTGTCCACTATAGACCGCTGCCGCGCCGGTAAAAGTTTCTTTCATCCTTACTGTCATACCTGTTGAGACTACAGCAATCTCCTTCAGTGTGTTTTCGCTCTGCTTTAGCGTAATCGTTCCCAACTGAACTTTAGCTGACACCCTTGCTGCCACATAACCCAGATAGGAGATTTCCAGCATTGTGCCTTCGGCAATATCATTCAGCTGGAAGTCACCATTGCCATTAGTACTTACTCTTTTGTTCATAGGTCTGCCATCTTTATCTAAAACGGAAACAGTTGCACCTGCAACAGGCTCTCCTCTTTCGTTGGTTACACGACCGCGGACAGTTGTCAGAACCATAGTTTTAAACTGATGACGTGCATTGTTCAACGCATCTTTTGCCGTAATATTAACGAGTTTGTCTTTGATGATATAGTTTAGGGGCTGACCTTTAAAAATAAGTGGCAGCAATTCAACAAGGTCTTTGTCGCTGCTCTTGATGGATACCGGCATTGCGCTTTCCAGATCGTGATTATTGTAAATAAATGCAAAACCACTCTGTTTACGCAGCTCCTGAAATACACTTTTCAGGGGAGCATTGGTCACTTCCAGTTTTATTTTTTGTGCATGTGTATAGGCCGTTGCTTCTAAGGTGAGAAACAGGGTTAATAATAAAGTTAATCTCATGATTAATTGATAATACAAGGGTGTCTCATAAGCAGGACAGCCGCTTGAGCCGGATATATGCCTTGGAATATTGTATAGTATCTTATAATCCATACATTTGTGTCGTTGGGTTAAGGAATTGGTATATGCTTCAATTATTTATTAATCTGATGACCCGACATTTTAGCTGTAGATGTTCGTAGCATCTACGGCTTTATGTTTCAAGCCCTCCTGGGTAGGTTAGCTTTTTATCATGATTCTCCTTCCATTAATTTTAAATGTAACATGTATTTGTTCTTCGATTGCCTTTAGAATAGTGGGCAATGGAATATTTCTAGGTATTTCACCAGACAAGGTCTTATCCGAGCCGATACTTCCCTTGTTTACAAATTCCACATTATACCAGCGTTCCAGCTGTCTGAAAATTTCCTGTATATCACTGTCGTCAAGAACGATAATATCATTTCTCCAGGCAATAAAGTTGTCAGCATCAACTTTGCTGATACGGAGATTCCCTTCCCTGACCATAGCCTGATCTCCCGGTGTAAGTATTTTTTGAATTCCCTTTTTTGTGCGCAGGTTGATGCGGCCGCTAATAAGCGTGACAACACCTTTATCCGGAGTATAGGTATTGACATTAAATGCTGTGCCCAGTACGGTGACAGACTGTCCTGCGCTTTTTACAATGAAAGGATGTTTGCGGTCGTGAGCTACCTCAAAATAAGACTCCCCGCTCACTACTACCATACGTTCCTCCCCCTTGAATGTACTAGGATAGCTAATCGAACTGGCGGCATTCAACCATACTTTAGTGCCGTCAGAAAGCGTAACTTTATATTTGCCGGCTCTGGGCACAGACAGCGTTAAAGATTGTCCACCTACATCTTTAAGTAATATTGATCCATCTGCATAACGGACCTGGTTACCTCTGAAATCTATTCCTTCCACCTGCTCATTTAACACCATGGATTTACCATTCTCAAGCACCAGTGTTGCTCTGTTTGTTCCGGGTCGGATAGCTGTTTGGGTGACAGTAAGTGAAGACCGCTCCGCTTTTTTAATATGGCTCCCATAACGGTAGACCAATGTGCCTGTGACTAAGAAAACAACTGCAGCAGCAACATAACGCCAGTAAGCCGCAATCTGAATAGTATGTGTCTGCTGCAGTCTATTAATGTTTTGCATTACTTTATTCTCCAGGTCGTCCACAATTCGATCTATCTGATCTTCTGCAGACTCATTATTCTCATCAAAATGACTTAATTCTTCCCTGATGCTACTTTTAAGTGCCTGTGCAGATTGCGGATGATCGATATAACCTCCCAGCTCTCCAGCTTCTTCAGTCGTGAGTTGATCCTGTATATGTTTTCTAAAAAGAAGTTGTAGCCTTTCGTTTTTCACTAAATAGGGTATTACATTTTATATTAACCCTATACGTTCAGGCGGAAAAAACCAATGATATAAAATTAAAAATATTTTTAATCATCTGAATATCAGTAATATAAATTACAAACCAAAAGTCAATATAGCGAATCACTCCAATAGTTATTTTTCGGGATCAGGCACTTAATTCAGTTTCGAAAAGATATACTCAGCCACCAGAAACGCAATAATTGCAGAATCAGCTTTAAGGTATGCTTTCAAAAGACGGTTTGCTTTAGTAATATGTGAATTAACCGTAGCAGTTGATATGGAAAGCAGCTTACTGACCTCTTCGTAACTCCGCCCTTCCAATTTGCAGAGTATAAATACCAGTCTGGATTGTTCGGGGATTTGTGCAATCAGCCTGTCTAGTAATGCGCGATTTTCCTCTCTGAATAAACATTCTTCAATATGACTATACGCTTCCTCAGCATGCATATGTCTATACGATGTAAGAAAGCGTTTCTCCCGGTTCGCTTTTCGTATGGTATCAAATATCAGGTTCTCCCCGATTTGGAAAAGATATGCTTTTATAGGTAAAGCTTCATTTATTTTACTGCGATGCATCCATACCCGAACAAATAATTCTTGCAAAACCTCTTCTGCATCCTCGGGCGACTTTAAAATGTGCAGTATCCTTTTTGCAAGCATCCTCTTGTATGTCTCCATTAACTTTCTGAACGCAAGCTGATCTCCATTCTTCAGTTGCCGTAATAAATCCTGTTCTTCTGTACCCACACTTAGCAGCATCTTCAAATATTATATTGAGCAAAACAATCGACCAATTTACGTAAAAAAGTAAAATTATCAAGCTCAATACGTTGCATACATGGCAGACAACAATCAAAGTGTATTTACCGATTTATGTATTTTAATTAACACGAATCCCTAAATAAGACATTTAATAACACTACTAAAAATATTATTTCTTTCTATAGCAAAAATAAAAATAACAGATATCTTAAAGCCAAAAAATATATAAAAAAAGAAAAATGGTTAAATGTAAAATTCAAAATTAATTACATATATAGATGTAAACAACCTTATACAAACCAGTTGCACATTTCTAATAACCGCTTACCAGCTAATCAGTATTCTGCCATTCGAAGTAGATATATTTACACCGGAGGATAATGCACCTGCTGCCACTCCGCCGATATAGCCAGACCCACCACCACCACCGCCTTGATATCCGCTACCTCCGCCATAGTAGCCACCACCACCCCCGCCATTACCAACCGTAAAATTACCATCCCCACCTTCACCCAAGGATCCTGCCGCACCTGCGGTAGCAGCTCCGGCACCACCAGCAGTTTGCGAACCTCCCTTTCCGGTACGCGTTGCACCTAGAGTAGAATTACCGTCAGCACCTAAAAGCCCCCCGCCATTCCCCCCGATACCGTATGTTGTATTTCCATTGATCCCGGAACCACCACCACCTCCCGCAACAATGATCCTGTTGACCAATGCAGTCCCGCCAGACCGGACATCAGACGCACCCCCACCGCCACTGTTTGCACCAATTCCGGTACCACCGCCATTGAACCCTCCTGCACTGAATGCATAATTCCCGGCAACCGGGGCACCCCCAACGTAAACGTATAGAATCTGACCTGGCGTGACATTTAATTGACCTGTAGCCAATCCTCCTTTAGAGGCAGCGTTGCCTCCTGTAGCACCATTTACGGTAAGACTAATGGAAAGGACGCCGGCAGGCACTATAAAAACTTGTTGAGCACCGGTATAATCAAAATTGATCGAACCTGAAGTAGTAAATGCTGTCTGAGGACCATAAGTAGTACCGTAAGCATTTGTCGCCACAGATCTGATGTAATAAGTGGTTCCGGGAGTAAATCCATAGGTAGTATTCAGATAGCTGCCCGTACCTGCATTTACATAAACCACAGTATTTGACATTGTAGGCGTTCCGGTAGTGTTGTAGACGAAGCCCCGCATAGTGATCGCAGAGCCACCATCACTGTCTACCGAACTGCTCATATTGACGTAATTCGTATTAACATTACTGATCACAGTAGCTGCAACCACTGGCATACCATTACTGGTAAAGGTAGTTACCGCACCGTAAGCAGTCCCCTTGCTATTAGTAGCATAGGCCCTTACATAATAAGCCGTATTTTGTGTGAGACCAGATAAGGCACTTATAAAATCTCCGGTACCTGTCCCGTTAGTTGTTTTGGTAGATAAATCCACTGTAGGTAAACTATTGGAGGAACTCCAGACCACACCACGAGCAGTAACAGGTGCACCACCGTCACTCGTTACAGTCCCGCCGCCCGCAGCTGCAGTCCCATTTTTTGTTATAGGCAGGGTAGTGACTATAGGAAAATCAATTGGTAGAGTCACAAAACTTACCTGGCTGCCATAAGCTGTACTGGCACTATTTGTTGCGTAAGCGCGCACATAATAAGTCACCCCGGCATTTAACCCTGTTAATATACTTGAAAAAACACCTGTACCTCCGCCATTTGTAGTTCTTGAATTTGCGATGGTCGGCAGTGTAGTCGTAGCCCAGCAAACCCCGCGTACGGTCACCGCCGCTCCTCTGTCCAAAGTCACATTGCCTCCTGAAGTTGCCGTAGTACTCGTAATTTCTGTAACAGTGGTTGTAGCCGCCAGAACAGGAACCATCGGAGAGCTGGTGGTGATCATTAATTGATTACCATAAACAGTTCCTGCAGCATTAACTGCAAAAGCCCTTACATAGTAATTTGTATTAGGTGACAAACCCCATAAGGTGCTTGAAAAATTACCTACTCCCGCACCGGTAACGGTACTGAAATTGGACACTGTAGGTGTAGCCGAAGTATTCCAGCAAACCCCTCTTGCGGTAACAGGCGAACCACCATCAGATATGACCGAACCACCAGCAAATGCGCTATCCGGCTTAGTACTTACTGCAGCGGAGATAGCCGTAGAAACCGTGGGTAATACTGCAGATGAACTCGTTACCCCAATAGTTACCCATGCCGGCAAGCTGATATCATAAACCTGAAATGCCCGGGTAGTGGTGTTGAAAATGATCATATCCGCCTCCGGACTGGTGATCAGATCCCGCTGCGCGGTAGTGTATTTGTTGATTCCCGAAGAACTGGCCTGATTTACAAAATTAATCCATACCCCGGCCTGTCTCACATAAAATTTCTGATCGGCTGTATTATAGACCATCATACCATTAAGCGGTGTGATTACAGCAGCTAAAGAGGTTACCCTTGGAAACAAAATGGCTTTATCCAGTCCGTCTACCTGTAAAGCTACACTGCTATTTGAAAAAGTCGCGACACCAATAGCAACACCTTTTGAATTGAGTACGTTCTTACTATTCATATTCAAATCCTCGGTCGCCCGGTGATTACCCAAACCATCGCCCATCCGTTGTTGCGCAGGGAGGTTGAAACTGCATAACAGCAGTACTAAAAAAAGTATATAATTGTAGGAATATTTTCTGATAGTACTTTTAATCATAGAACAAGAGTTCGATAGTATTGAGTTGAATAAAAATAGCCCCGAATTCTTGAACAGAATTCAGGGCTATTGATTATTAATGGATTGAATTACCGGTTGCCGTTTTTCTCTTCATCTGTACGCCCGTTAGTCGCAACCATCGATGAGTTGGCCAGATCGCTTTTTGCAGTTGCCAGTCCTTCTACCAGTTTTTGAAGATTGGCCAGATCAGCTTGTAATTTATTACGCTCTGCTTCTTGTTGTACCAGTTTTTTATTGAGGATTTCATTTTGCTCTACCAGACCAGCAACTAGTGCCTTATTTGCTGATTCCAGTGAAGCTATTCGCATTTGTAAATCTGTATTTTCTTTAGTTAAACTTTTCGTACGGCTCACCAGGCCCTTAATCGCAATCATATTCACCCCGTCAAAATCTGCTGATGAAATTAAAGTATCACAACCAATGGTTCCATAACTATCCGTTCCGAAAGCACCATAAAAATCCTGCGCCATGGGCCCATAGTGACGAAATGTTTTGGCATCCTGGGTTTTATAGTTCCAGCTGCCAAGTTTCATCGTATCTATTTTCAATAGAAATGATTCTGCATCAGCAGTCTCAAAATTTGTTTTTAGTCGTTTATCAGAGGTTGTTGACCAGGAGTTGGAACCAGCACCTAACCTTGAACCAGTTGATCTGTTGGCCGCAGTGTAAAACACATATCCACCTGCAAACCGCCCTAACATCTGATTATCTCCCTCTGCACCAAATGGGTTATTATAGGAATCTCCAAACATCACCACCCCGGTACTGTTCGGAGTTAAATAAGATCCAATTCCTACGGAATTTGCCTGAGTAACATTAATGTTGGAGCCTATTGCTATGGAATTATTTCCATTAGCCGTCACAAATTGCCCCAACGCTATTGACTGGCTTCCACCAGCAACTGCTGCAGTTCCAAGCGCAACAGAATTATACCCCGTTGCATGACTCTGAAAACCACCCGCCAGCGTTTCCTGATTCTCGGCTGAACTATAAGAACCATAGACGAAAGAATTGAGTCCGGTGGCAGAAGTATTCTGACCCGTAGCCTGGCTATTTTGTCCGGTAGCAGAAGTATTTGATCCGGAAGCTACGCTATTTGATCCGGAAGCAGTAGTGCCACTTCCGGTAGAAAGACTATTTGAACCAGCAGTACCCGACCCTGTAGACTTTGCAGTGAAATTAGCAACCACATATGCTCTGTCAACGAGCGAACGGTCATCGTATGAAGCACTATAATCACCCTTATATCTCAAAACACCTGCAGGAATTGCGAAAAATCCCCTGGTCGTGTCTGCAGAAGTATGAAAACGATAACCACCTGCAAAACGTGCCACAAATCTGTTAGCCACATTGAAGTTCATAGCGGTAGCAGTTGAATTATCACCCAAACTCATTGCTCCGGCACCAGTAGAGTTTACATAATTTCCGATAGCAACTGAGGAAGCTGCACCGCCATTGACATTTCTGCCGAGGGCCACGCTATAGTCGCCGCTCGCAGTGGCAGAATTCCCCACCGCTACTGAACCTATCCCAGAAGAAATAGTATTATTACCGATAGCAGTAGTATAATTTCCTGTTGCATTTGAACTAGTACCCATTGATATTGCACCAACGGATGAAGCTATCGTATTGTATCCCATCGCTATTGTATAATTGGCTACTGATCCATCGTCCCAGGCTGTTCCAGTGACCGACCCAACCCGGAAAGCCGCCTTTCGCGGATACCACATCATACGTGTACCTGCCCCGGTTACAGGAATTAATCCTGAACCAAATGTCCCCTGAGCCACAAAACCACTGTCACTTTTAAATGTTTTTTGTCCTAACACAACCTGCTGCAGGTAACGGTCAACATAGTTTGTTTTTAATGCATAATTATTGACAAGATAACCCCTATCCACCAGCGATCGGTCATCATAGACGGCACTATAATCACCTTTATATTTCAAAACACCAGATGGTCCTGCAAAAAAACCTTTTAATGTATCGGCAGAAGTATAAAAGCGAAAACCACCAGCATAACGCGCCACAAACTGATTTGCCCCCCTGGTAGTGGCCACAGTAGTCGTGGAATTATCACCCAGTATAAAAGATCCGGGATTTGAACCTGAGGTTACATAACTTCCTATAGCTACAGAACCCAGGGCACCAGCAATAACATTGTTACCCATAGCAATTGAATAATTTCCTATATTGCTGTCATCCCATTGCACATCACTAACACTGCCCACTCTGAAAGCTGCTTTTCCTGGATAGAACATCAGCCTGGTGCCGGCACCTGTCTCAGGTATAATTCCCGTACCAAATGTACCTTTTGCAACAAAACCACTGTCACTTTTAAATGTTTTCTTCCCTAATATCACTTGGGGCAGGTATTTATCTACGTAATTAATAGCCGCATCAGCATATGCAATCCAACTGTTGTTTTGCCTGTAATAAAATTTCGCTGTCGCCAGATTGTAAACAATCATTCCATTTACCGCATTTGCTACAGGAATTGAAGGATTAGTAGGGTTCAACAGATCAGTTACCCGAGGCACAAGTATCGCCTTGTCTAAACCATCAACTTGCAACGCTATTGACGAATTAGATAGCGTGGTGGCAGTACCAATCAGCATTCCTTTACTATTTATCAAAGTTGCTCCATTGATATTGTGAGATTGCATTTCAAGATTCTTTATTGCCTTATGTGATCCAAGGTTGTCACCTAATCTGATCTGGGCATACAAAGGGTTTCCTACCAGCAAAAAACCGGCTGTTACGAGTCTTAGAAATTTCTTCATATCATTAATTATCATGTTTAATTTAATTTAGTGTGTTGACAAGCGTATAAGTTTTATGCCGATAAACAATCCTATTTTCTCACTCGTAAATCATCACTGTAACCGCCTCCAAAGCGTAAACCGATGGTTATTTCATGGGTAGCACCATTAAAGCCAGCAACCTTACTCTGCCCAAAACCGAATTGATAACTATAGCCTATATTCAGGTTTCCGGTTTTAAATGAAGTTAGCACCCCTAATTCATTATTTGTTCTGTAATTGAACCCTAATCCCAATGCATCCTTTACCCATATTTTACTGGAAAAATCTGCTTGCAAAGGAACATTTGCGGTATACGCCATAACAGCGGCATTGTCCCAGGAGAATTCATCCGTAAGCGCGTGCGTATAACCAATATTAAAAAAGTAAAAGTTCTTATAATTTGCAACTCGATTTACTGATCCCGTCCCCAGATCTTCGAAGCTTAAACGAGGCAAGGACACGCCGGCATAAAATTTACCTGGTATATAGATCATCACGGCAGCACCTATACTGCCTTTGTTTTCCCTGATATCCGAATTCACTAAGGTTGGATCATCCGGATCTAATGCTGAATAAGCTGCATTATATCGCCTGAATCCTGCATTCATAGCGGCTGACAAATACAATTCGTCATCCAGTCTCACTGCTTTAGCAAAGAAAAGACTAAACTCTGTCAGGTTTTCCACAGCTACTTTATCGCTTAACAGATTAAAGCCTACTGTTGCATTTATATTGTCAATCGAGGTAAAGCCATTTGCCATAAAAGTTGACGGCGCCCCCTCTACATTCATCCATTGTTTACGGCCAAGAATATTCACTTCACTTCCACCTCTCGTTAAGGACCAAGCAGGATTCATAGGAACCACATTATCAATATATTGCGTATAAGTAAACTGCTGCTGCGCGAATGTCAGGTTAGATCCACCAAGCAGAAAAATGAACAACACAGCATATATTCTCGTCATATTCGTCATTTTTATAGGTTAGTATTTAAGTACAATGTATCCTGTTTTACGCTTGGTCTTTCCATCTTCCTGATAGCTTAAAGAGTAGAAATATGTTCCTTGAGGCAAGTAATCTGTTCTTCCAATTACCTTACCTTCAAACGTGCCGTTTACTTTAGCTTTACCCAGGAAGATAACCTGAGAGTTATCATAATTGGCCACGTCAAATATTTTAGTACCATTTCTGTTTACAATCACGAAATGGTTATCCGGATAATTTTCTATCCCTTTAATGATCAACACATCATTCAGGCCGTCACCATTTGGCGTAATCACAGTGGGAATACTCACTGTTTCCCCATTGCGGCTAATTACTTCAACCAGCTGTATTGCTACAGCAGCTTTGTAATTTGCATTACCCGCCTGCGATACGGTTATAGTAGCCTTACCCAGATCTACCGGCGTAATGGCATTACCGTTTAATTTTACTACGTAAGGATTAGAATTGGCAAAAGTTACCGGAAGCCCCTTATCCGAATAGGCACTCATTGCATAAGCAGCATCACCTTTATAGAGTACAGGAATAATATCAAAAGTAATTACCTGACCAGCTTTATCTACCACCAGCGCCTGATTGACACTAACCGTCGTACCTTTTATCGTTGCCTTGATATTTGCAGTACCTGCACCAACAATCTTTACTACATTACCATTTATAATCTGCGCAATGTTTGAATCACTACTTTCATAAACAACTTCACTACCGTCACTTGCAACTGCATATAACTCAAAATCAAGGTCTTCATATACTTTATTATCCAAAGAATTAAATAATAAGGTCAGCTGAATGACCGCTCCGCGAGGTTGTAAAAATCCCTGTGTAAGCAGCAGACCACCCGGTAAAACTGCTGTAGTAGTCACCGCGGTTCCGCCTACACTCCATTCGGCTATTTTATCTCCTGCAGCTCCGCTCCCACCTGTTGTGCCAAAAACCTGACTGCTGACTGTCTGTGCAACTGTGTCGGTACAAAGCAGAAGAAACAAAAACCCGAAGAGATATTTAAAATTATTCATCATATTAATTTGAACTGTAGATCAGTGTGATAGTCGATGATTAAGAACCTGTCTGGCGATAGCGCGTCACTGTAAAGCTTTTTCCTGTCAATAATGCTGTTGCACTTACCAAAGCAGTTCCGTCAGCATTTTCCTGCCTCATGTCCGCAATAGTAACTGTTACCTGGTTATCACCTGTGGCCGTAGCATTGATGATAGATATATATTCCAAACCAGCAGTGCCAGTAAAATCTGCAGCATCAAAATTGACAACTACACCATCATTGATCAGAATACTTGGAACAGTCAAAACAATTTTTGTAGATTCGTTTGTACCTAAGGTCAGGGCAGGGATCGCTATCTTTTGTTTCAGAAATGCATTAGCAGCAAGTACTGATTTTCTGACTTCTCCGGTAGCATTATCAACCACAAGCACCTGCTCTGTTGCAGCTCCCGAGGCAGCTACTGCATCGGTAATAACTATACCGCTAACTGGTGCAGCAACAGTACCGATATTACCAGTTAAAGTAGTCAGCCCTTTAGCTACAGTCAATGCACCATTAAAAGTCGATGCCTGAGGAAGCAAAGTAGTTCCCACCGTCAATGTACCGTTGAAAGTTTTGTTACCGCCAAAAACCTGTTCTCCTGTTGCGGTAACAACACCCGGGTTAACAGCATCAGCCGGTGCAAGTTTCAGCATTGTTTTCTGTCCTACCGGCGTCAGTGTATAACCAATTGAATTTCCGGTAGCTTCAATACCTGCATCACTTACCTGTAAAGCCTGAGCAAATGTTGTCCATTCACCGTCCTGAAAGAGGTAAAATGCTTTTTCTGCGGTACTATACACAATCATACCATTAACCCGGTTTGCCAGGGGTATGGTTGTCAAATCTGTAACGCGGGGCACTAAAAGCGCCTTATCTACACCGTCAATCTGCAAAGCAATATTGGCATTACTTACATCTGCAATACCAATGGCGATAGCTTTCGTATTGAGGACAGCATTATTACCCATCTGCAGATCTTTAACAGCCTTATGATTGCCCAGATTATCTCCCATTTTTTGATTTTGCGCCCGTGCAAAAGATGAAAATGTTGTAATAAGGCCAAGCACACCTATTAATCTGAGTAGATTTTTGTTCATATAATTTGAATACTAGTATTTTGAAAGGTTACACTAACCAGGTCGGAGAAGACCGACCTGATTCGTGAAGGGTGTGTTGATGTTTAAATTATATTGCAGTAGGTGCAGCATTATATTTGGTCACGATCAGGTTAGCTCCGTCGATAGCAGGAGCGGTATAAGTACCTGTCGTAGGCGCCGGATTCCTAAAATCTGCGATGTTAACGGTTACCGTGTTATCTGCTGTTGCTGTTGCAGAAAGAATAGTTAATCCTGCAAACCTCGCCACATCCGCCGCGGCAAAGTTGACTACAATCCCGTCGTTTGCTTTAATTCCCGTTACCGTTAAGGTAACTGTGATACCTGAATTTCCTTCCGCATCAAAACCTGCAGAAGCACCTGTTGGTACTGCTACCTGATATTTAGCTAATGACGTACTGCTGAACGTGCCTTTTTTAATATTTCCTGCAGCATCAACAATCAAATAAGTTTGTTCTTCTGTAGCCAGGGCAGTCACAGGATTCACCAATTTGACAGCAGACACTTCTGAGCCAGGAGCACCTGTAGAACCATTTAACGTAGTTGTACCACCCACCACAGTTAAATTACCATTCAATTCAGTATTGGCAGTAGTAGTAGCAGTACCTACAGTTAGGTTACCAGCCGCAGTTACCGTAGCACCCAAAGCAGTTGCACCGGTAGCGGTTAATGTACCTCCTAATGTAGTTGCACCCGTACCTACAGTTAATGTACTTGCACCATCAACAGCCACATTACCTAAGAAAGTCTTGGCACCACCAAAAGTTTGAGCGGCAACACTTACGATACCAGGATTTGTGCCATCAGCAGGCGTTAACCTCAATACCATTTCCTCACCTTCCTGCGTAAGGGTATAACCATTTGCAGTAGGCGTAGTACCAATGTCAGTTGCCACCTTCAGTCCAAGGGCAAAAGTTACCCAGGCACCGTTTTGATACAGATAAAATTTATTGTCTGTGGTATTGTAAACGATCATACCATTTAATGGGGCAGCAATGTCAGTATTAGCAGCAACTGAAGAAAGCAAAATTGCTTTTCCTGTTGTACCAATTTCCAGGGCAATACTACCGTTAGTTAATGTTGTTTTTCCAATAGCCAGACCCGCTGCATTGAAAATTGTTTTACCTTCCATTTCAAGGTCTCTGGTAGCCTTGTGGTTACCCAGGTTGTCTCCGAATTTCTGCGCTTTCGCAAAAAACGATGTAGCAGTAACTAAGCCCATTACGAGCGTTAATTTTAGTAGTGTTGTTTTCATTTTGAAATTAATTTAGAGTGTTTAATTATTATTTACCTGCATTAACAAGATCTTATGAGTTCTTCCGCTGATGTTCACCGGAATGGGTTGATAGTTAGCCAGTCGTACGCTGACTTCATTAGCTGCACTTACCCAGGTGGCTAAAATTGAATACTCTGTCTCATCACCTATGTTAGTAAGGAAAACAGGATCACCGATACTTGCTCCGGGTACGGTTAACTTTAAAAGCGCCACTTGGTTTGCGGCGATGGTACTTGTACCATCGAGTAAAGTGGAGAAGCTGATGTTAGATAAAGTGCCGGAAACCAGCTTTGCATCGGTAGCACTTTGCCATTTCACTACTTTGTTTGCATCTGTCATCAGGAATGAATTGGCCGTAGTTGCCGCTTTAATATCAATAGTCATAGGTTTTAAAGCTGCACCTGTATTATTGCTAAGTGCTATTACATCTGTACTGGCTGTTGTTACATCCTCTGCTACAGCACTTGGCACCGTTGAAGGCACCCACGATGTCCCGTCAAATTTCAGTATCTGATTTGCTGTTGGCGCAACACTACTAATGGTAACTCCTTGTATTTTAATAACTTTCGGCGCAGGGTAAATTCCCGATAAATCGCCCGCAGCATTCGGATCCATCTTCATTGAGTTCAGAAAATCTGCTTCTGTACCTGTATTTCCAGCATCAAGCCATACCTGATAAACAGATTTACCATCCGCACCGGTAGCTCCTATTGCTCCTTTTATGGCGTTCAGAAAGTTTGCCTGGGTACCAGTATTACCGGCATCCAGCCAGATCTGATAGGCTGATTTACCATCGGCACCAGCTACACCTGCAGCTCCAACCGCACCTTTTATGGCGCTTAGAAAATCCGCCTGCGTACCTGTATTACCGGCATCCAGCCAGATCTGATAAGCTGACTTACCATTCGCACCAGCCACACCGGCAGCTCCTGCTGAACCAGCCGCACCTTTTATAGCGTTGAGAAAATCTGCCTGGGTACCTGTATTACCGGCATCAAGCCAAATCTGATAGGCTGATTTGCCATCAGCTCCGTTAGTTCCAGCACCGCCGGCATTCGCGGCATATAATGCATAGGGAACGCTTAACAGCTGCGAGGCCCCGGCTGAAACAAAATTACTTCCGCCATCCGGATCAACATCAACTTTCAGGTATTTTAATCCGCTGCCCCAGTTGATGGCAGAAAAAGTTCCGCTTGTACCTAATGTACCTGTAGAACCGATAGCCACATTATATAAACCCAGCGCACTGGTTACCACCTGGCGGGTTTCAGCATACTGGACTGCACCAGACTCAGACCCATTGAGAATTGAAAGCCTTAACATGATTGACTTATTAGCAACCGGGCTTCCATCAGCATTTCTTAATGCGCCCTGGTAATTAAATTGCTGGGGCGCCTGACCTTTTGCACCAAGTGCCATGCCCAAAAAAATCACTGGTAAAAAGATGAGTAGTTTTATATTCATATTAATATACACTTTGCATTTGATACATATTGTTTCAATAAAGTTTTGAAACGCGTTCATTCACAATAAATCAACGACACAAAGATATGCAATGAAACTATTAATTGCAATTAAAACGATATTATTTGAAATAATTTGTTTACAAAGACGTTAAAGCAAACCTCAAATATCTCATAATATTGATTATCAGATAATTAAAACACTTAAACAGAGTAGTTTTGAGATGAAACTTTATGTTTCACTTATTAGTAAATAGAGAGAGACCTATCCAAAAACAACTAGAGGTTGTATGTAAACGAAAAAGTTTCCCATCCGCAGGCTAGTATGAGCTAATTTGCAGAAGGGAAACAAGTTATGTAAGTGGAATATTAAGATTTAAAGTAATTGGGACATTGGACGATCTTTAACCAGGCGCCCTTCATACCAAAGCACAAA
>Ga0247814_10000652_pt1 | contig 25541 bp, 24 predicted proteins | sample UWRJL179409R1_FD_179947 | JGI IMG/M metagenome (GOLD analysis project Ga0247814, IMG submission 179947) | Plant litter microbial communities from Arlington Agricultural Research Station in Wisconsin, United States - UWRJ-L179-409R-1 | ecosystem: Environmental > Terrestrial > Plant litter >... | reverse complement strand
GTGTGTTCATTGCTCCGGCCTGCTTATATAGGAAGGTGACAAATGCGTATCGATAGATTGACCAGCAAATTACAGTTAGCGTTATCTGATTCCCAATCACTGGCGGTCGGCCTCGACCATCCGGCCATTGAGCCTGCACATTTGATGCAGGCGTTGCTTGAGCAGCAAGGCGGCACCATCAAGCCGCTGCTGATGCAGGTCGGCTTTGACGTCAACAGCCTGCGCAAGGAATTGAGCAAAGAGCTCGACCAACTGCCGAAAATCCAGAATCCCACCGGCGACGTCAACATGTCCCAGGATCTGGCGCGCCTGCTGAATCAGGCTGATCGCCTGGCCCAGCAAAAAAGCGATCAGTTCATCTCCAGCGAACTGGTGCTGCTCGCCGCCATGGACGAGAACAGCAAGCTCGGCAAATTGCTGCTCGGCCAGGGTGTCAGCAAGAAAGCCCTGGAAAACGCCATCACCAATTTGCGTGGCGGCGCGGCAGTCAACGACGCCAACGTCGAAGAATCGCGTCAGGCGCTGGATAAATACACCGTCGACCTGACCAAGCGCGCCGAAGAAGGCAAGCTTGATCCGGTGATCGGCCGCGACGATGAAATTCGTCGGACCATTCAGGTGCTGCAACGCCGGACCAAGAACAACCCGGTGTTGATCGGTGAGCCTGGCGTGGGTAAAACTGCCATTGCCGAAGGTCTGGCGCAACGCATCATTAATGGTGAAGTGCCGGACGGCCTCAAGGGCAAACGTCTGCTGTCGCTGGACATGGGTTCGCTGATCGCGGGCGCCAAGTTCCGGGGTGAGTTCGAAGAGCGTCTGAAGTCGCTGCTCAACGAGCTGTCCAAGCAGGAAGGGCAGATCATTCTGTTCATCGACGAACTGCATACCATGGTCGGCGCCGGTAAAGGGGAAGGCTCGATGGATGCGGGCAACATGCTCAAGCCAGCCCTGGCCCGTGGTGAGTTGCATTGCGTCGGCGCGACCACGCTCAACGAATACCGCCAATATATAGAGAAGGATGCGGCCCTCGAACGGCGCTTCCAGAAAGTGCTGGTGGAAGAGCCGAGCGAAGAAGACACCATCGCGATTCTGCGTGGCCTGAAAGAGCGCTATGAGGTTCACCATAAAGTCGCCATTACTGATGGCGCGATCATCGCAGCGGCCAAGCTCAGCCATCGCTATATCACCGACCGCCAGTTGCCGGACAAGGCCATCGACCTGATCGACGAAGCGGCCAGCCGTATTCGTATGGAAATCGACTCCAAGCCCGAAGTGCTCGATCGCCTTGAACGTCGCCTGATTCAGCTCAAGGTCGAATCCCAGGCACTCAAGAAAGAAGACGACGAAGCGGCGATCAAGCGCCTGGAAAAACTTCAGGAAGAGATTGTCCGCCTGGAGCGCGAGTACGCCGATCTCGAAGAGATCTGGACGTCGGAAAAAGCCGAAGTCACCGGTTCGGCGCAGATCCAGCAGAAAATCGAGCAATCGCGTCAGGAGCTGGAAGCGGCACGTCGGCGCGGCGACCTGAACCGCATGGCTGAATTGCAGTACGGCATCATTCCGGACCTGGAACGCAGCCTGCAAATGGTTGATCAGCACGGCAAGCCAGAGAACCAGTTGCTGCGCAGCAAGGTCACTGAAGAAGAAATCGCTGAAGTGGTGTCGAAGTGGACCGGTATTCCGGTGGCGAAGATGCTCGAAGGCGAGCGCGACAAGCTATTGAAGATGGAAAGCCTGCTGCATCAACGCGTGATCGGCCAGGACGAAGCGGTAGTCGCCGTCTCCAACGCCGTGCGCCGTTCCCGCGCCGGTTTGTCCGACCCGAATCGCCCAAGCGGCTCGTTCATGTTCCTCGGCCCGACCGGCGTGGGTAAAACCGAGCTGTGCAAAGCGTTGGCGGAATTCCTCTTCGACACTGAAGAGGCGATGATTCGCATCGACATGTCCGAATTCATGGAGAAACATTCTGTGGCGCGGCTGATCGGTGCGCCGCCAGGCTATGTCGGTTATGAAGAAGGCGGTTATCTGACCGAGGCGGTGCGTCGCAAGCCTTATTCGGTGATCCTGCTGGACGAAGTCGAGAAGGCGCATCCGGATGTGTTCAACATCCTGCTGCAAGTGCTCGAAGACGGACGCCTCACCGACAGCCATGGCCGCACGGTGGATTTCCGCAATACCGTGATCGTCATGACCTCCAACCTGGGCTCTGCGCAAATTCAGGAACTGGTCGGCGATCGTGAAGCACAGCGTGCGGCAGTCATGGATGCGGTAAGCACCCACTTCCGGCCGGAGTTCGTCAACCGTATCGATGAAGTGGTGATCTTCGAGCCGCTGGCTCGCGACCAGATCGCCGGTATCACCGATATTCAGCTGAGTCGCTTGCGTGCTCGTCTGACCGAGCGTGAGCTCACGCTTGAGCTGAGCCCTGAGGCGATGGACAAGCTGATCGCGGTCGGTTACGACCCGGTGTATGGCGCACGACCGCTCAAGCGCGCGATCCAGCGCTGGATCGAGAACCCGTTGGCGCAGTTGATCCTGTCGGGCGGCTTGATGCCCGGTTCGAGCGTCACCGGTACCGTGGTCGACGACGAGATCGTGTTTGGTTGATAAATAGCCAGGCCGCTTGCCCGCAAAGATTTATCGCGGGCAAGCGGCGGCCTTTGATTGTTGCAAGGGTTGATTGGGCGCAATCCCCTGATTTGTCTTGTTCCAATGGCGATCTGAAAAAAAATCGCAAATCATTGTCTTCAAAGCAATTTAGGGGGTTGACACCTGTTTTTAAAATTGTAGAATAGCGCGCCTCAGAGACGTGAACGCAGCGATGCAAACACAGCGAAGAGGACGAATTAACACGTTAACAGCGCGTTAATTCAAGGTTGTAAAGTTGTAAAAGTTGCATCTGAAATCGATAAGTTCCGCGATAGCTCAGTTGGTAGAGCAAGTGACTGTTAATCACTGGGTCCCTGGTTCGAGTCCAGGTCGTGGAGCCAGATTTCACTATGTAGCTGTATCGGGGTATAGCGCAGTCCGGTAGCGCGCCTGCTTTGGGAGCAGGATGTCAGGAGTTCGAATCCCCTTACCCCGACCATTTTTGGGTCGTTAGCTCAGTTGGTAGAGCAGTTGGCTTTTAACCAATTGGTCGTAGGTTCGAATCCCACACGACCCACCATTTTTGGCCTCAACAGTAATGTTGGGGCCGAATCTTATAGATCTGATGCCATTAGCATCAAATCGCAGACGGCTGGTTGAGGCGTCTTTAAAAAGTTTCAAACGGGGTATAGCGCAGTCCGGTAGCGCGCCTGCTTTGGGAGCAGGATGTCAGGAGTTCGAATCCCCTTACCCCGACCATCTTCACAAAAAAGCCTGATTTAAGCCTTGTGCTTGAGTCGGGCTTTTTTGCGTCTGGTGACTGTTGGGGCGAGGCTTGCCCGGGAATCAGGCACCTCGGTGGCCCAGATCCAACGCGTCATCGTTCTTCGCGGGCAAGCCTCGCTCCAACAACCAAGCGCCTAGCCAGCCCTTTGTGCAGCCAACTCCACCCGATTACGCCCCTGCTGCTTGGCGCGGTACAGCGCGGTATCGGCGGCTTTCAGGAAGTCGGTAATGCTGGAATGCGCATCGGGAGTGAATACCGCGACGCCCACGCTCACGGTCAGACTCTTGAACGGCGACATATCGTGCGGCAGCTGCAATTGCTCGATCTCCCGGCAAATTGTGTCAGCGAACGCCCGCGCGCGTTCTTCGCCGGTTGATTGCAAGATGATGGCGAACTCTTCTCCGCCGTAGCGCGCCACAAAGTCGCCGTTGCGACGCACATGGGTCGTCAACTCTGCCGCCACCCGCCGCAGCACCTCATCCCCGGCCTGGTGGCCGTAGCGGTCGTTGTATTGCTTGAACAAATCTACGTCGAGCATCGCCAGCATCAGTTTCTGGTCGTTGCGGCGTGCGCGATTCCACTCGGTGGTCAGGGTTTCGTCGAATTGGCGGCGATTGGGAATGCCGGTCAGACCATCTGTGGCGCTGATCGCGGCGAGTTGTCGGTTCGACAGTTCCAGTTCGTGAGTGCGGCTGCGCACCCGCGCCTCAAGCTCAAGTTCGCGCACCTGCATTTCCTTGAGCAAAATGGAAAAGCCAATGCCAATAAGGCCCAGGGTGAAAATAAACTCTTGGGCGCGCAGCACTTCCAGTTGCATGGACAGACCGCCGAACGGCTTGAACCCCATGCTCATCATCAGGGTGATCGACAGCGACACCAACGCGACGAAAACGGTGGTCAGGCGGATACCGAACCGAAAGGCGATGACGGCCGCGCCCGGCAGCAGCAGGGTCGGCGTCACGGTTATGTCGTCCAGATTGCCGTCAAAATGCTCGACGATGACCGTGGTTACCACCATCAGCGTCAGGACCAGCAAGGCCTTGTCGAACCGCGTCAGGCGAATTTTCTGCAGTGCTGGCTGAGTCAAGGCCAGCAGCAGCGGTGTGTAGATCAGCAGGCCCAGCGCATCGCCGAACCACCATAAACGGACCAGCGTCAGATAGTGGCTGGTGGCGCCGCCGACTTGCTGGAGCACGAACGCCGCCATCAGGCTGGCGAGCAGCGCGCCGATTAGCGGGCCGGCGAGGACGAACTTGACCAGGTCTTCAAGACGCTGCAAGCGCGAAGAGGCACCGCTGCGTTTCATCAGCAGGTAAGCGACGACGACTTCGGTGAGATTGATGGCGCTGAGCAAAACCGCTTCGTACCAGCTGAATACGCCAAGATTGGCCAGCACGTCGGAGCTGAAAGTGATGGCGGCCAGCAGTGGCGCGCGCTGCCCTCGAACCCGCAGCAATGCCGCGAGCAACACCGCGTTGGGGAGCCATACGACAACGACGTTGTCCGGTGTGACCGCGCAAAAAAAGGTCAGCTTGACACTGGCGAAATGAATCAGCATGAGCAGCGCGCAGAACAGCAAGCCAGGGCGCTGCCAGAATTTTACGGGTGGAGCGATCATTCACCGACATCCAGAAACGGGTGACGGGAATCATTGTCTGCGCCGCTGACCTTGTCAATTGGATGGCTCGCAGCGGCATTCCGCAGGACCGGCTTTAGCCGGGAGGACGAACTCCCGGCTGAAGCCGGTCCTACGGTGGATGTTGGCTACCCGGCAGCGCAGGACGTTACATCAATGCAGCTTCATCCGCGGTTCAGTGCCTTTGCCGATGCGGCTGCCGAGCATCAGCATCAGGGTGCGGAAGGTGCCGTACAAGGCCATTTGATGCATGCGGTACAGCGAGATGTAGAACATCCGCGCCAGCCAGCCTTCGAGCATCACGCTGCCCATCAGGTTGCCCATCAAATTACCCACGGCGGAGAACTTGGACAGCGAGATCAGCGAGCCGTAATCGGTGTACTTGTACTCGGGCAACGGCTTGCCTTCGATCCGCAGGCGCAGGGATTTAACCAGCAGCGAGGCCTGTTGATGCGCCGCCTGGGCGCGGGGCGGGACGTTGCGGTCCGAGCCTTTTTGCGGGCAGGCCGCGCAGTCACCGAAGGCGAAGACATTGTCGTCGCGGGTCGTTTGCAGGGTCGTGCGCACTTGCAGCTGGTTGATGCGATTGCTTTCCAGGCCGTCCAGTTCATGCAGGAAAACCGGCGCACGGATGCCGGCCGCCCAGACCTTCAGCGTGGCCGGGATCACCTGGCCGCTGGCGGTGATCAAGCTGTCGGCGGTGACTTCACTGACCGCCGCATTGGTCAGGACCGTGACGCCGAGTTTCTCCAGCGTGGTGTGGACCGGGCCGCCGATGCGTTCGGGCAACGCTGGCAAGACTCGCGGGCCTGCCTCGATCAGCGTGATACGCAGGTTTTCCGGCTTAATGCGGCCCAGGCCGTAAGCCGCCAGTTCGTGTGCCGCGTTGTGCAACTCGGCGGCCAGCTCCACCCCGGTCGCACCGGCGCCGACGATGGCCACGGTGATTTCTTCGGTGATGTCGGTTTGGCCGGCATGGGCGCGCAGGTATTGGTTGAGCAGCTGCTGGTGAAACTTTTCTGCCTGCACGCGCGTGTCGAGGAACAGGCAATGTTCTGCCGCGCCTTGGGTGTTGAAATCGTTGGTGGTGCTGCCAACCGAGATAACCAGCGAGTCGTAGTCCAGGCTGCGCGCGGGCACCAGTTCCTGGCCGTTTTCATCCAGCGTCGCAGCCAGATGCAACTGGCGTTGCTCGCGGTCCAGGCCCGTCATGCGTCCGAGCTGAAACTGAAAGTGGTTCCACTTGGCTTGTGCAACGTAGTTCAGTTCGTCCTCGTAGGAATTCAGCGAGCCCGCCGCCACTTCGTGCAGCAACGGTTTCCAGATGTGGGTCAGATTGGCGTCCACCAGCGTGACGCTGGCCGTGCCTTTCTTGCCCAGGGTTTTACCCAGACGGGTAGCCAGCTCCAGACCGCCGGCACCTCCGCCAACGATGACAATACGATGGGTCATAGGGATATCTCATAAGGTTTAAGGAATTCGGGGGGGAAGGCGGAATCTGCGCGAGCGCGAAAAGGCAGCTCATAGCGTCAGATAACTCAACAAACGGCTCAACAGGCCCAGGCCAACCACGACAAACACCACCACGATCAGGAGCAGCCATGGCCGAAAAGGCCGGCGCTCGACTTGATGTTGGGGAGCTTGCAGGTACTCTTCGACACGCTGTTGGTCTTCAGGGTTCAGACGGCTGGACATAAAGCCTCTCTGTAAAAAGCTGCCTCGTTGAATAGAACGGCTAGTCGGCGATGAAATCCAGTGGTTCGACGCTCAATCCGTCATCAAGACGAATGATTCCGCTCTGGATCACTCGGGCAGTAATGCCCCCATGCCCGCGTACCGCTTGAAACGTGCCATGCCCAAGCCGTTGTTCCAGGCGGGCGCAGGGTTGGCACCAACCGGTAGTTTCCAGAATAGCCTGACCGACCTTGAAGCGTCGGCCTTTGAGGCTGAACAGATTGATGCCGCTGATCACCAGGTTGCGCCGCAAGTCCTGGGGCACGATGGGTTGCTCGGCGGCGCGCCCGAGCAGCGAGCTGACTACCGCCAGATGCTCCCACTGAATCAAGGTCACCTGGCGCGCGTTGCGTGGGCCGGGGCGCGAATGGTCGCCGGTCAGGCCTGCTTCACGCCGCGCTTCCACGGCCTCCAGCTCGATCATCTCGGCGCGGGATTCGGGACGCACGCCGATCCAGCGCACGCGGCCTTGCTGGGGCACATCAGCCAGCAGTTCTTGCAGTGGGCTCATAAACTGATTCCAACATCGAAGACAACGCTGCGACCCAGATTGGTCCGCAGAAAATCTGGTGCGCCGGGATGGGCAAACAGCACCCTGGCAAACGTGGGGCCGACCAGTGACAGCGACCGCCAGCCTTGGCGCAGGTATTCGGTGGGCGGCGGGAAATGACTGTTCAGATCCAGCACTTCGCGCTTGAGACTGGCGAAAGCGATGATGTCCAGCTCACCGAGATCCAGGCCGCGTTCGCGATAATTGTGGGCTTTTTTCCGCAGGGTCGGACCCAGGCGTTGCAGCAATTCCGGCGCGGGAATTCGCTTGGGCTTGGCTTCACGCCGCACCAGCTGGCTCAGGGAAAACGCACTGCGCCGCCGCGCCAGTTCCTCGCGCCACTCATCGTTGAGGCGCCGGCCTTCATCAAGGACAAAGAACACCTCGAAACAGGCGTCGCGAAACAGCACATCCGGCGGTTCCTGCCCGGCGGCGGCGAAGTCTTCATTGCGATGGGGGATGTTCAAGCCCTGCAGCAGGCGCTGACAAACCCATCGCTCACGCTCCCACTTTCGCGCATTGGAGAGGAACGCGTTGGCTTGTTCGGCCTGGATCGTGAGCAGGCGAAGGTAGTCTGAGTCATCCATAAGGCCAAGCTTAGCGTTCAATTCGCGATAACTGAAACGATGTTTAGTCGCCAGGCCCGGCTTGCTGCAGGACCGGCTTTAGCCGGGAGGGCAATTGACGGTCTCGCGGATAAAGTCGCTCCTACGGCCGATTAGCGGGCAAGTCGGATCGCCGCCCGCTCGCTCCAACAGATTTAGGACGGCCATCTCGGCTATCCTGTGGTTTTAGCCAACCCAGGAGAACTGACGTTTGAAGCTCTGGCCAATCCTGTTATTGATCTTGCTGCCATTGACCGCGCAGGCCATTGAAATCGGCGACCCTGTGCCGTCATGGTCTCTGCTGGATCAGTTCGACCAGCCTTACGCGATGGACCAACACAAAACCCAGACGATTCTGGTCGCCAGCAGCATGAGCGCCGGCAAGACCATGGAAAAGGCTCTCAAGGACAAGCCCAAAGGCTTTCTCGAAGCGCGCCGTACGGTGTTCATTGCCGACATCAAGCCGATGCCCGCGCTGATCACTCAGTTTTTCGCTGTGCCAAAAATGCGCAAGGTGTATTCCTATCGCGTGGCGCTGGACCGCGAAGCCTTGATTGCGCCAGGTTACGGCGGCGACGCCAGCAAAGTGCAATGGCTGCAACTCAAGGACGGCAAGCTGGTGGAGCGTCGGGAATTCAACGGCCCGGACGAATTGCGGGAGGCGCTTGAACAACCATGATCGGCGCGCAGGTCTTGACTGCGGAAACCATGACCACAGCCTGGCTGCTATACGTGCCGGTGTTGTGCTGGGCCATCTGGCGTTCGCCCTGGGTTGAGCTGTTCACCGACAGCCGCCGTCAGCATTTGCTGTTCGGAACCGTGTTCGCGCTGTTTTTGCTCTGGCTGGTGCGGCGGGATTTCGACACCGGCGTGTCCTATCACTTCATCGGCATGACCGCCGTGACCCTGCTGCTGGACTGGCCTTTAGCGCTTGTTGGCGGGCTGGTGGCGCAGTTGGGATTAGTGGCGCTGGGTCGCCAGGATCTGGCCGCACTAGGCGTCAACGGCCTGCTGTTCATCGGGCTGCCGGTATTGGTCACCGAAGCCTGCGCGATCCTCGTCGAGCGGGCGCAACCGAAAAGCCCGTTCGTGTACATCTTCTGCTCGGGGTTTCTCGCTGCGGCGTTGGCGGCATTGCTGTGCCTGTTGCTGGCGCTGGGGCTGTTGTGGTTTGAAGGGCTGTTCGAAATGCCGATCTGGCTGTCGGATTTTATCGGCTACCTGTGGCTGATCATTTTCCCCGAAGCCTTCATCAACGGCATGATCGTCAGTGCTCTGGTGGTGTTCAGCCCTGAATGGCTGGAGACCTTCAATCGTACGCGTTACCTGTCGGCGCCCTGGAATGAAGGGCGCTCAGACGACGACACCTGAGCCGTGCTCGGTGCCGCGTTGATCAATGGCCGCGTTCGGGCAAATCACCGGAAAACAGTTCGTCTTCCGCATCCGGGCTGACCGGAATCGCATGTTCTTCCGACGCCCACGCGCCCAGGTCGATCAACTTGCAGCGCTCGGAACAGAACGGCCGGGAAGGGCTGGCGGCGCTCCATTCCACAGGTGCGCCGCAGGTTGGGCAATCGACGGTTTTTGCTTGGCTCATGACTGGCCTCCAGACAACGTTAAATAGAAATGATGCAGCCGCTCGACTTCGCTTTGCAGCCAGGCGTGATCGCGGTCGTTGACCAATACATCGTCGGCATGGCTCAGCCGCTCTTCGCGACTGGCCTGCACCTTGAGAATCGCCTGGACCTGCTCTTCGCTGGAGCTGTCGCGCAGCATGGTGCGCTGCACTTGCAGCTGTTGCGGCGCGTCGATCACCAATACGCGGCGGGTCAGCTTGTATTGACCTGACTCGATCAACAGCGGCGAAACCAGAATCGCGTAGGGCGAAGTCGCACTGGCGAGATCACGCTGGATTTCTTCGCCGATCAGCGGATGCAGCAGGGCTTCCAGCCAGCGGCGCTGCTCGGCATCTTCGAAAATCAGACCGCGCAGGGCGCTGCGGTTAAGGGTGCCGTCGGTTTGCAACACCGTGGGGCCGAAATGCTCGACGATTTTCGTCAGCGCAGGCCGGCCCGGTTCGACTACCCAGCGCGCGGCGTGATCGGCATCGACCACGTGAACGCCAAGGCCGATAAAACACTGCGCAGCCGCGCTTTTGCCGCTACCGATGCCGCCGGTAAGGCCGAGAATCCAGGGTTTGAGCACGCTGTTGGTCATTTGAAACCGGCAAACTGCAAATAAGAGGCGGTTATTTGACCACCCCAGAGCAAAGCGATCCAGCCCGCGATGGCCAGATAAGGACCAAAGGGGATTGGCGTGCTGGTCGCGACGTTGCGCATACGCAGCATGATCAGGCCCAGAATCGCGCCGACCAGCGACGACAACAGGATGGTCAGCGGCAAAATCTGCCAGCCGCCCCAAGCGCCGAGCATGGCGAGCAATTTGAAGTCGCCCTGGCCCATGCCTTCCTTGCCGGTGACCAATTTGAACAGCCAGAACACCGACCACAGCGTCAGATAACCCGCCACCGCGCCCCACAGCGCATCGCCCAGGCTGGTGAACAACCCGAACGAGTTGACGATCAGCCCCAGCCACAGCAATGGCAGCACCAGCGCATCCGGCAGCAACTGATGGTCGGCATCGATCAGGCTCATCGCCAGCAAACCCCAGGTCAACACCAGCATCGCCCCGGCCTGCCAGCCAAAGCCGAAATGCCAGGCGATAAATGCCGACAACACACCACACGCCAGCTCCACCAGCGGGTAGCGCTTGCTGATCGGCGCCTTGCAGCTCGAACACTTGCCGCCCAAAAACAGATAACTCAATACCGGCAGGTTTTCCCAAGGGCGAATCTGATGGGCGCAATGCGGGCAGCGCGAATGCGGCAGGATCAGGTTGAACGTTTCCCCCGCAGGCTCGGCGGGCAGACCAAGCATTTCCCGGGACTGCGCCTTCCAATCCTGCTCCATCATTTTCGGCAGGCGATAGATCAGGACGTTGAGGAAACTGCCGATTAACAGGCCCAGGATGAGTGTGGACAGGATGAAGGCGAGGGGGGAGGTGGCCAGGAAGTCGAAAATCAACATGGTTAAACGACTTGCCCCAGTTTGAAGATTGGCAGATACATGGCAATGACCAATCCGCCGACAAGAACACCAAGCACAGCCATGATCATCGGTTCCATCAGGCTTGTAAGGCTGTCGACCATATTGTCGACTTCGTCTTCGTAATAGGTTGCCACTTTGTCGAGCATATTATCGAGAGCGCCGGACTCTTCGCCGATGGCGGTCATTTGTATCGCCAGGCTGGGAAATACACCGACTGAACGCATTGAGAAGTTGAGTTGCATGCCGGTGGAAACGTCTTGACGGACTTTCATTACGGCGTTTCGGAAGACCACGTTGCCAGTCGCGCCGGCAACGGAATCAAGCGCTTCAACCAGAGGTACACCGGCTGCGAAGGTGGTGGCTAGGGTTCGTGCGTAACGTGCGACTGCCGATTTATAAAGTAATGGCCCTATGATAGGTAACTTCAGTAAACCTCGGTCGGTGTTATCACGGAATTTTTGCGACTGTTTATAAGCCCGCTTTAGAAGAAAGTAGGTGGCAAACATTGCTCCAAGAATGATGAGCCACCATTCCTGAACGACGTTGGACAGGCCAACCACCATCAAGGTAAAGGCTGGTAAATCCGCTCCGAAACTCGAAAATACCGATTCAAATTGCGGTACCACTTTGATCAGAAGGATGCCCGAGACGATGAATGCAACGACCAGTACGGCAATCGGGTAGGTCATTGCTTTTTTAATCTTGGCTTTGAGTGCTTCGGTTTTTTCTTTGTAGGTGGCGACCCGTTCCAGCAGGGACTCAAGTGCGCCGGCTTGCTCGCCTGCGTCAACGAGGCTGCAATACAGTTCATCGAAGTATTGCGGCTTTTGCCTCAGCGCAGTGGCAAAGCTATTGCCCGCAGCAACTTCTTGTTTGACGTCATTGATCAGCTTGCGCATGTTCGGGTTGTCAGAGCCTTCAATGATGATGTCGAAGGACTGCAGCAGCGGCACACCGGCTTTCATCATTGTCGCCATTTGCCGGGAGAAGAATGCAATGTCCAACGGCTTAATTTTCTTGCCCTGGCCAAAAATCGAGACGGATTTTTTGCGTACCTTTAACGGGTTGATACCTTGCTTGCGCAACTGAGCTTTAATCAAGGCAACATTATGCCCGGTCAGTTCGCCGGTCATTTTCGTGCCTTTCTTGTCCGTGCCTTCCCATGTGTAAGTGCCGACTTTTACTGCTTTGCTGGCCATGGTCAGTCCTTGGTCACGCGGTTGACTTCTTCGAGGCTGGTAATGCCTTGCATGGCCTTTCTCAGGCCCGATGTACGCAGGTCATTGAAGCCGTCCTTGCGCATCTGAATGGAAATATCCAGGGAGTTGCCTTCTTCCATGATGATCCGTTCCAGCGCCGGGGTCTTCTTGACCACTTCGTAAATACCGACGCGGCCTTTGTAACCGCCATTGCAAAGATCGCACCCAACCGGCGCGTAAATTTTGAATTTGCCGATCTGGTCTTCCGGGAAGCCTTCCTTGATCAAGGTTTCCCGGGGTATATCCGCTTCTTTTTTGCAATGTGGGCACAACTTGCGCGCCAAACGCTGGGCAATGATCAGGTTAATGGCCGTGGCGATGTTAAATGCCGCGACGCCCATATGGTGCAAGCGAGTCAGGGTTTCCGCTGCACTGTTGGTGTGCAGGGTCGACAATACCAGGTGGCCGGTCTGCGAAGCCTTGATGGCGATTTCGGCGGTTTCCAGGTCGCGAATCTCGCCGACCATGATGACGTCGGGATCCTGACGCAGGAAGGCGCGAAGGGCCTGGGAAAAGTCCATTCCTTGACGCGGATTGACGTTGACCTGGTTTATTCCTTCAAGGTTGATCTCGACCGGGTCTTCGGCAGTGGAAATATTGATGTCCACGGTGTTGAGAATATTCAGGCCGGTGTATAGCGATACGGTCTTACCCGAGCCCGTCGGGCCGGTAACCAGAATCATGCCCTGAGGCTGACGTAGAGCTTCCAGATACAGTTCTTTTTGATCTGGTTCATAACCTAGCGCGTCGATACCCATCTGCGCGCTGGTAGGGTCAAGAATCCGCATTACGATCTTCTCGCCCCACAGCGTCGGCAGGGTGTTGACCCGGAAATCGATCGCCTTGGTTTTCGAGATACGTAGCTTGATCCGCCCGTCCTGCGGTTTGCGCCGCTCGGAGATATCCAGGCTGGCCATGACTTTCAGGCGTGCTGCGATGCGGCTGGCGAGATGGATCGGTGGCTTGGCAACTTCATGGAGGATACCGTCGGTCCGCAAGCGCACCCGGAAGGTTTTTTCGTAGGGCTCAAAGTGCAAATCGGAGGATCCGAGGCGGATGGCATCCAGCAACATTTTGTTGACGAAACGTACCACCGGCGCATCGTCTGCATCGCCCTTGGTGGAAAGAGTGCTTTCTTTGCTGTCGTCGGTTGTTTCAATTTCCAGACCAAGATCGACATCTGACAAATCACCCAAGCCGCTATTGGAGTCGAAAAACTTCTCGATAGCATCACTGAGCTTATCGTCCTCGACCAGAATGGCCTCTGTCGTGAGGCCGGTGTTGAACTGAATATCAGTGATGGCCTGATGATTGGATGGGTCAGAAATCCCGACAAACAACTTGTTGCCACGCCGCCACAAGGGCAGCGCTTGATGCTGGCGAATGAGTTTCTCGCTGACCAAACCTTTGGGCTGGCTGTCCTTGTCCAGGCTTCTCAGGTCAAAAAACGGAATACCGAATTGATCGGAGGCCATTTCCGCCAGAACCAGCGCCTTGACCAGCTTGTTCTGCACCAGATAGCTGACTAACGAAACCTTGTCACGGCGCGCTTGCTGAAACGCTTGCTGCGCAGCTTTTTCATTCAGAAGCTCGGCAACAACCAATTGTTTGGCCAAACCGGTGAGGACGACATCACTCATAAAACCACCAGACACAGACAGTGCGAGGTTTATAGCGTAGTCGGGCGTTGCTGCCAATGATGTGAGGCAATGTGACGTAATTTGTCAGTTTGTGCGTAGAAGCTCACGCTAAATACATTGGCGCTGAGGCTGACGGAGCAATAGAAGGAGTAAACATTCTGTTGGCACGACCTATGCTTTTGTCCCAGCAGGCAACATCTTATTGACGCAGCGGAGCAGTACCCATGAAGGCACAAAAAGGTTTTACTCTTATCGAACTGATGATCGTTGTTGCGATCATCGGGATTTTGGCGGCCGTTGCGCTGCCTGCATATCAGGATTACACCGCTCGTGCTAAAGCGTCCGAGCTGATCCTGGCAGCAAGCGGTGCGCGTACATGCGTCACCGAAACTGTGTCTACCAACGGTGCAGTTGGCCTTGCCGCCTGTGCTACCGGGTTTGTGCCGACCACATATGCGACGACACTTACAGTGGATGACACAACCGGTGTAATCGTGGTGGGCGGTACTATCAGTGCTACCGCTACAGCGGTTACATTGACGCCGACTATTCCAACCGCTACGCCCAACGCTATTAGCGCTTGGACTTGCACCGGTACACCAGCAAACTGGATGCCGGCTTCCTGCAAGGCAGCCGCAGTAGTCACTCCGTAATCCATCTCAATGCTTAGCGGGGGAGTTGAATTTATGTCTTTTGACTCTCGGCTACTATTCTGATGTGGCGCCGAAATAGCTCAGCCCGGTAGAGCAGCGCACTCGTAACGCGAAGGTCGCAGGTTCGATTCCTGTTTTCGGCACCAGCTTCACGATTTACCCGTTTCACGCTTCACCTACCTACACCGCCGCAAACGAAAAGCCCCGCACATGCGGGGCTTTTCGCGTTTTGGCGATTAATTCTGCCGCGCTTTACCTTCAGCGAATCAGTCCCTTCATTGGTGCATATCTTTGTTTCAGAAGAGCCTTGCTACATTTCGAAGGTGTCGAGACGGATTGGGTCGGGCGTACGATCACGTCGCCAGCTCAAACCAAGGGACGCAATCGATTATGGAGAAGGTCAACAGCTGCGACATTTTTTGCTTTTATCATGAGCAGATGGATGCTCAAGCTCGATCAATAGGTGGAGCGTGTGGGAACTCTCTTCTGGCTTTCCCTCAATGGCAATGCAGATGAGATCCGCTGCCGAAGAGCTGATTTGGGCCGAGGCCATTGCTTACGCTCGCTCGAATAAAAAGGCGATAGCGAAGCGTCATGCTAATAAAGATCTATACCCTTCAGAAGAAGAGCCGGTTTCGGTTTTTATGGCTGGATCGCCTGGGGCCGGCAAAACAGAGGCTTCGATTGCACTACTGAATCTCTTTACCGATACCTCCATCCTGCGAATCGACCCGGATGAACTTCGTAGCGAATTTTCTGGCTACACTGGAGGGAATGCGTGGCTATACCAGGGCGCCGTATCGATTCTCGTAGAGAAGATTCTGGATCATGCGCTGACTCATAGGCAGTCATTTCTGTTGGATGGAACCTTCTCTAATCTGGATGTTGCCAGAAAAAATATAGATCGCTCCTTACGCAAGGGGAGATTTGTCCAGATCCTCTACGTATACCAACACCCGCTGCTCGCATGGAGTTTTGTCAGGGCTCGCGAGGCGGCGGAAGGTAGAAGAATCAGGCCGGAGCATTTCGTCGATCAGTATTTTGCCGCGCGTGACGTCGTGAATACTCTTAAGCTAGAGTACGGCGGCGACGTCCATGTGGATTTGCTACTGAAGCACATCGACAATTCAGGACGCCTCTACAAGTCAGGTGTAGACAAGATCGACTACCATATCCCTGAGCGTCATACGCGGGCTGAACTGACGGCCCAGCTCGGGACATCATCAGGGGAGCAGCAATGAATTCGATCAAGCCAGATTCCTCAAAAGGCGCAAAGAGTCCCTTCGCGGACTTTATTCGCAATGCCAAATCAGGCCAAAAAAAGCGCGTCTACAATGCGGTCATGACCGAAGCTATCAAGCAGCAGAACCTTGTAGTGGAAGCCGAAGCGAAGCGAACTTAATTCGCAGCTTTTGAAAAAGCCCCGCAGATGCGGGGCTTTTCGCGTTATAGCGTTCGTCAGTCACACATCACTTCCAACCTGACCTCCTCGTCAAACATTCACCTGATACAACCCAAAATGCCGCCCGTCAACGCAGCGCACATCTGGTCCGTCGATAAAAGCCATGTCGTGGCCTTCATGGTCGACGAGGCGTCTGGGTGAGCAGAGGACGAGGATGCCGATGTCGCCGCTCCAGTCGCGGCGCGGGTCGTGTTCGAGGTAGGCGTAGACCCGCCGGTTCTGGATGCGCCAGACGGGATTTTTCTGATCGGGGTCTTTTACGTCGTAGGTGGCGGCAGGGTCGAAGACGAAGTTGGCAGTCATGGCAGTGTCCGTTTTCAGGCGTGGCCGACTGCACGTAAGACCAGGTCTGTTCAGTTGTTGGAGGTTGATGTCTGGTTGGCGGTTAGCCAGATGCATTCGGCCAGTTGCAATGACAGGTCGGCCGATTCTCCATTGGCCAACGCTCTGCAGGCATTGCTTGCCCATTCTTGGTATTCGGCGAAGGTGAATACGCCGGTACGCTGAAGCTCCAGCAGCCGTCCGCAAAAGATGCCGATGCGGAAGATGCGGGTCGCGACTTCGTCGGGTTGCCCCAACTCCTCCAGTGCCATATGGAGTTCAAGTCGTCGTTGGGTTTTCAGCGATTCATCCAGGTTGTCGTTCATTGCCGCGACCCCAGTCTGGCGTAATACGTGCGCACATCTTCGGTAGAAGTTAGTACAAATTCGTGCAAGTACAGCGCCGCTCGTCGCCGCTGTCGGCGTCTCTCTCCCAAGCGAGAACCACTTGTCAGCAGAGCCTTACATCGCCTGCAAAAAAATCATCTGTGGCTACACTGGCTGCAGGTCTTCCAGGCAGCCCAGCGGGCTGCATCTCTAGGACAGGCCTCGCGGGTCGTTGTCGGAATTCGAGGGTTTCTCTGTGTCGCTCCTGATCTCTTTGATGATGACGGGAACGATCCGGTAGGCATCCTTCACGTAACGCTTGCCCAGCCGCCGTGGCTCATGAATGAAACGATGCAGCCATTCAAGTGACAGGCGTTGCATCCATTCCGGCGCGCGCCTGACTTTCCCTGAAAGAAACAGCAGCGACGCGCCAACGCAGAGGCCAACCCCGACCGCCGCGCGACCTTCGAACACGCGCAGTGCGAGTATTTCCTGGCGCGGCGAGCCTACGGAAAACACCACCATGCGCGCCGGATGTTGATTGATGAAATCAACAATGCGCTGGATTTCCCGGGCGTCGTCGATGAAGCCCATCGGCGGGTTGTAGTGGCGGAAGGTGATCGAGGGATGCATCTGCTGCAACGTGGTGATGACTTCCAGTTCACAGCCGATGACCGTCACCGTCCAGCCGCGCTCCTGCGCAATCTGGATCATGTCCCGCGTCAGCGTACTGCCGGGAATCGCTTCGGCGATGTCGGCGTGCAGTCGATTCAACAGCGGGAAAAGTACCCGGCTGTCGCACAGGCGATAGGCGGCGTAGCTGTAAGCCTGGCGCAATTCCTTGTCGTGTTCGAGCATCACCACGTGGTCGACGTTTGGCGTCACGACGTAGCGAAACGACCTGCTGCTGAGCACGGTCAGTTCGCGGACGAGATCCTTTCGCTGCCGATGATAGAACTCGATGCCGAATACTTTCATAACGTGGTCCTTGCGCTTGATCGCCGTAGCTCACGGATTTTCCGAAGGGACTTGCCTGACGCATCTGCCTGGATGCACCCAAACAAGGGGGTCAGCTCACATGCTCGATTCACTGGACACCGCCGCAACGGCGACGCTTGCAAAGCCATCGGTGACAACGCCCGGCGGCATCGACTGGACGGGCAAATGGCTGCTCGTCGTCGTGCTGTTGCTGCTGTCCTTTGCGGCCAATGCGCAAAAGGCCGCGAGGCAAGCGCCGATGGTCTTGATCAACGTCTCGGGTGCGGAGTTTTCCGAGGGCGTCTGGCCGGGAGAGAACGGCACGCATTATTTTTTCCCGGACGAAAATTATTTCGATAAATGGCAAGCCAAAGGCATCCGCGCGATTCGCTTCCCCATGCGCTGGGAACGTTTGCAGCGCAAGCTCGGGGGCGAGCTGGACGAAACCTATGCGTCGCTGATCGACAAGATGCTGATCCAGGCTGAGCGGCGCGGGATCAAGGTCACGCTCGATGTGCACAACTTCGGCCGTTATGAAAATGAAGTGCTGGGCAGCAAGAACGTACCGATCACGGCTTACCGGGATCTGCTGCACCGGGTGTCGCTGCGCTGGCGGGATTTCCGGGCGCTGTACGCCTACGACATCATGAATGAACCCCATGATGAGGCTGACGAGCATTGGCCCAAGGCCGCGCAGGCGGGGATTTTCGCCATACGCGCCAATGACTGGCACCGCCCGATCATCATTGAAGGCCGCTCCTGGTCAAGTGCGACGCGTTGGCCCCTGCACAACGATGCCTTGCTGGACCTGAAAGATCCGTCCAACAATCTGATTTATTCCGCCCATCTGTATTTCGATGAAGACGCCAGCGGGCGCTATCAGAAAGTCCTCGGGCAGCGCTTCGATCCGGACGTTGCCGTAAAACGCGTCCGGCCATTTGTCGAGTGGCTGGAGAAAAACGGCAAGCGGGGCCAGATCGGCGAAGCCGGATTCCCGGCGGATGACCCGCGCTGGGGGCAGGCCATGGACCGTTTGCTGGCCTACCTGCAAGAAAAATGTGTGCCGCTGGCGTATTGGTCGGCGGGTTCCGCGTGGGGCGATTACTCGCTGTCCATTGAGCCGGTAAACGGCCGTGATCGTCCGCAATGGCCGGTGCTGGCCAAATACCTGGTGGCGCCGCATTGCACGGTGACCCGGCGTTAGGTTTTGGCCAGCTCCGCAGTCCTGCTGCGCTGCGTACCGTCGGGCAGCCAGCTAGCCCTCGCCGCTGCCGGCGAATCTTGGGTGCGGGCGTAATAAACGAACGCAGCGATGGACAGCCCGGTGATTTCCCCGCCATACATGATGGTGTTGGAGAAGAAAAAATTGATCCCGTTGAACCAGAATGTCAGCTGCAACGCGTTGAGCAGATCGCCTTTTTTCCGGCAATAGGACATGAAGCGCAAGAAGCCCAGGTAGTAGATCAACGCGATAACCGGCGTCAGGAAACCAAATCGGTAATAGACCCCGAGCAGGCCGACATCCGACAGATAAAAATAGCCGTTGTACAGCCGCGAGAAACCGCCTTGCCATTGCAGGGACAGCGCGCCCATGCCAATCAGACCGTTGCGCGCCACTTCCTCGACCACGATTTGCGTGGTGATATTCCGCACGCCCGGCTCCCGTGCCTCGAACAACAGCGCATCGAATCTGCTCAGTTGCGCCGCGAAAAAATCCGGCGCGAGAAAAAAAGCCGCCAGCAGCACGGCGCTTGTCAGGATGCCGAGTTTGACCAGCAAGCCGACCCGGCTGCGAAAAATCCAGATCCCCGCCAGCGCCCAGATCAGCATGGTGTTGCGCGTCTGAATCACCAGCCAGAGATACGACGCGAATAACAGTAACAACGCGATGGCGAACCACGACATGGATCGCTGCAGGCGATACATCAGCATGAAGGCGCAGGCGCTGACATACGGCGCGCCAATGCTGAAGCGATTGGGACGCAAGGGATTGATGCCGTAATCCTTTTCATCGACGGTAAAGCTGACGTCGTTGTTTTCCGGCAGTACGCCCCAGTAATACAGATAACCCACCACCACGCAGGCCACGGCGCAGCAGAGCATGAACCTCTCCAGCTGTTCCTGGGTGGGATGGGCTTTGATCAGCAAAAAAAGCATCGGGAAGAACAGTAGATAAAGAAAGCTGCGGCGCTCCTCCAGCAAGCCAAAGCCCAAAGGCTGGCCAAAGTTCAGCGCCGCCAGCAGCGCTGAAAGCAGCGGCAGGACCAAACCAAAAAATAGTATCCACAGGCCTGCGCGCGATTGCTGGGCGCGGCTCCAGGTCAGCAATAAAACCAGAGCGCCGAGCACGATGGCGACGATAAACAATTCGCGCAGATACGGGATGCCGGCCTTTTTATCGTCGGTCAGGAACAGACACGCCGAGTTCATCAACAACAGCAAGAACAGCAAGGCGCGATAGGCAAAGAGTTTGCGAATCATCGGAGATGTCTCTCAATGCAATTCGATGAAGAGAGGGCTTTTGTGGGAGAGGACTTGTCCTCGATTGCCAGTCCAGACGACGCCGATCCGCATGCCCATATGCAGTGCCGAAACTACAGCTATCGAGGACAAGTCCTCTCCCACAGCGACGCTCCAACGGGACCTGCGCTGCTCAACGCCAGGAAAACACCAAGCCTTCGCCGATGCCCTTGATCCCATACCGAATGTTTTTCAGGTTGTGGCGGTTTTGCAGGGCGGTGATTGCCGTCAAGGCCAGCGCCGAAAACAGGTAGCAGGGCATTGAGTGGAATTTTTTGTTGTACATGATCGCGGCGCGGTTTCGATAGAAATGGAACATATGGCTGCGGTTCTGGGTGCTGGCGCTGTCGCCGTGGCGGGCGAAGCTGCGTGTCGCCACCTGACAGGTAAAGCCCAGGCCGGCGGCGCGGCGTTGCCAGTCCACTTCTTCGGAGTACATGAAATATCGCTCATCCATCAGGCCGACACGCTCAATGACGTCGCGCTTGATCAGCAGCGAAGCGCCCATCAGGTAATCCGGTTTCGGCAGTTTGCCAAGGTGCTGGCCCAGTTCGTCGCGCCCCAGGTTCTTGCCGACCAATCGGGCCTTGCCCAACCACGGATAAAGCTGCCCGCCGCCGACACACTGGACGATCTCCGGATGATCGGCATAGACCAGAATCGACGCGCAAAACCCGCAATGGGGGTCGCTGTCCAGAGTCGACAGCAGCGCTTGCAATGAGTCTGCTTCGACGGTGATGTCGTTGTTCAGCAGCCAGATGTGGTCGTAGCCAGCGCGGAACAAGTAATCGATGCCCACGTTGTTGCCGCCGGCATAGCCATAGTTGCCTGCATTCCTGATCAGGCAAGTGCGGTGTTGGTCTGAATGTTCGCCGATCTGCTCCTGCGTGCCGATCCAGGTATCGCCATCGGTTCGCGTGCTGAAATAGTCGGTCAGGCGCTGGTAATCCGCAGCCTCGGAATGGTTGTCGACCACCACGAGGGGAATCGCGCAGTAAGCGTCCACTGAGCGCACGCATTTGATGGTCTGTTCAGCGCCGTTCCAGTTGAGGATCAGCGCGCATACGTTAGCCGTGGCCATGTTCGGATGACTCCTGCGCAGACGAGGGATCGCGAAGCGACGGATCTTGATTTCGACGCCAGCGCCGGGCCTCAAACAACACCACGACGATCAGGCTCAGGTTGATTGCGGTATTGGCGGCCGCGAAAGCCATCACCACCGCCAGGGCATTCTTGAACACCAGCGCGCCGACAAATACCGCGATCACTCGCAATGTGGTGCTGACAATCTCGAACACCAGAAAGCGTTTTTGCAGGGTCAGCGCCGGAATCGCCACTGCGCAGGGCCCTGCGATGAAGCCAGCGAACTCCGCCAACGCCAGCCAGCGGGCATATTCACCAGCGGCCGCCCATTGCGCGCCGAACACCAGCCCGAACAACCAGGGGCCGGCCAGCGCCAGTGTCGCAAATGGCACGATGCCCACCAGCGCCATGCCGGCCACGCCGCGCACCAACAGTCCGGTCACCGCTTCATCGGCGTGAATCGCCTGGGTAATGCGCGGGTAATAAACGCTGCCGACCGCCTTGCCGATAAAGTTGCTCGGCATGCTCAGCACTTGCAGGCACAGGGCGAAGAATCCCGCCGAGACTGCGCCGAAGGACGCCGCCAGCACCAGCGTCGGCATGTGCACGGAAAGGGCATTGATCAGCACCTGCGGCGCGCGAAATAGCGGGAAATCCCGATACTGCCCAGCGAGTTTGGTCAGGCTGGCGGAGGTTGACGGGTGGGCCGTTGCGAGGTTGGTTGCGGCGGGTTTGAAGGTCATGCCCAGCAACAATAATGCGCTGTGGATCAGGTAATACAGCGCGCTGGTCACCACCAGCACCGGGGCCGAAGCCTGCACCAGTCCGGCCAGGCTGCGCGTTGCGTTATAGACCAGTGCATGCAAGGTTGCGCCGCGCGCGGTAAGGCTGAAGCGCTGGGTGCGATACAACCATTGCTGGGTGATTTCCAGCACGGCGGCGCTGAACATCACGATGGGCAGCAGCATCAGGTAAGGGGTCAGAATGTCGATGCCCAGCGCGCTGGCCATCGCTGGCCCCTGAACATACAGGAGCAGCGCGGACAAACTCGCAATGCTCAGCGCCACCCACAGCGAAAGGCGGATCAGGCCCCGAGCGTCGGTGTCGCTTTTGGGCAGGACAATCGCCATGGGGTACGTCAGCGCACACGCCGGAATCAGGATGATGGTCAGGCTCTGGAAGGTGCCGACCACGCCGAACGCTTCCGGGCCGTAGATGCGCATGATCACCGGAATCAGCGCCAGGTTGATCGCCTGCGCGCCGGCGCTGCCAGACACCGCTGTAGCGATGTTGCGCAGCAGGCGTGCGCGGGCCGCCTGTCGCCAGCGCCCACGCCAGCCGCTGTCTCGACCTGGCAGTACGGCAGCGCCTGATTCCGGATCAGCCATGTCCGTCTCCATCTCAATAGATGTTGCGCGAGAACAGCGTGAACGGCGTCTTGAGCAGGATTTTTATATCCAGCCAGAGCGACCAGTGATTGATGTAGTCCAGGTCCTTTTCCAGACGCTCTTGCATCTTTTCCAGGGTTTCGGTTTCGCCGCGAAAGCCGCTGACCTGCGCCAGGCCGGTGATACCCGGCTTGATGCGGTGGCGTGCGGTGTAAGCGAGGATTCGCGCGCCGTAATACTGGTTATGCGCAATCGCGTGCGGGCGCGGGCCAACCAGGGCCATTTCGCCGCGCAGCACATTGATCAACTGGGGCAGTTCGTCCAGCGAAGTGCGGCGCAGAAAAGCGCCGACCGGCGTGACCCGTGGATCATCGCGGGTCGCCTGTTGCACGTGATTGTCCTCATGCACGCGCATCGAGCGAAATTTCCACACGTTGATCACCTCGCCGTTGCAGCCATGCCGGGGCTGGCGAAAAAACACCGGGCCGGGTGACGAGAGCTTCACCGCCACGGCAATCACCGACATCACCGGCAGCAGCACCAGCAAGGCGAGCAACGCGAGGCTGCGGTCGAACATTTCCTTGCCCAGAGTGGCGGCGGGATGAGAGCTGCGCGGCGTTTCGTTGAGGTAAATCGCCGGGAACTGTTCGATCTGGGAAACCGATTGATTGAGCAGCAGCATGCTGCCGAAATCCGGCACCCAGACCACGTCGACATTGAGGTCCAGCAAGTTCAGGTAGATGGATTCGATCTGCGTGATCATGTTCAGCGCCAGGGCGATGTACACGCGGCGCACGTGATCGCTGATGACCAGTTCCCGCAGCTGCGCCAGTTCGCAGAGCACCGGAGGCTGGCCGCCTATCGACGAAACATCGGGTTCGGTCGCGACCAGTCCAAGCACCGGAACCCGCTGCCGCAGCTGTTCCGCCAGGGTGTAGGCCATGGGGCATGTGCCGATGATTACCGAGACTCGTTCCTTGCGCAGCCAGCGCGAATGCAGGCTGACCAGATAACGCAGGGGCAGGTACGTCGCGCATTGCGCCAGATAACCCGCGACGGCGACTTCGTAGAGCAAGCCCTTGTCCAGCTCGCCAGGGTCCAGGCAAGCCAGTGACAACACCGCGAGCGCTGCGACCAGCAGCAGCCAGCCGCCGAGCAGGCGCAGCAAACCCATCAGGTAGCCGAAGCGCTTGTGATAGACGTGCAGCGCGCTATAGATCGGCACCGAAGCGAGCACGCCGACGATGACCAAAACCCGGTAGGCGTAGGGAATCGCGCCGGTCGCCTGATAGACAATGGCGCAAGTCACGAGCGTGGTCAGACCCATGGCGCAGGCCCATTGCGCCCAGAACGTCAGGCCGCGTCGATTGACCGACGGATGTAGCCGTTGAGCAAGCATGGTGGATATCTCCCCGATAGGTGGCATGGCGCAGTTGCTCGCCCTCGGCAGCGGCGAGTCATAAAACGCATGCAGCGGCCAGAATGTGCAGGCGATAACGTGCTCAACCGCGTCATGACGACGGCGGCCCAAGATGCGCAATTACGCCTTACTGGGTGGTTTCACGAGGCAGATAACGGTAGTGCTGGCTGTATCCCTGGCGTCCTTTCAACGGGGTAATCTGATTGAGCACCACGCCGGTCAGCGGAGCGCCGTTTTGCAGAAGTTGGTCGATGCACTGATGCACCAGCGGAGCGGGCGTGCTCTCGGACTTGATCACATAGATCGCCGCGTCGGCCATGGCGCAGAGCACCGCTGCATCGCTGACCGCATCGCTGGCCGGCGAGTCGAGAATGATCCGGTCGTAATGCTGCCGAGCCCATTCAATGAAGCGCCCGAAGTTGGCCGAGGCCAGCAGTTCCAGCGGGTTGGGCGGTATTTCGCCGGCGGTGAGAATGTCCACCTGGCCGACACGGTGGATGCAGGTATCTATTTTTGCCTGACCGGTAATCAGGCTGGCGAGGCCGGGCTGTCCGGCGTTCATGCCCAGATTGCGCGCCAGGTTGGGGCGGCGCAGGTCGGCTTCGATCAACAGCACCCGTTCCAGTTGGCCCAGGGCAAACGCGAGGTTGACCGCAATGGCGCTCTTGCCTTCGCCGGGCAGGGTCGAGGTGATGACCAGCAGGCTGCGGCGCTGCTGGGCATCGCCGAGCATGATCCCGGTACGCAAGGTGCGGATGGCTTCGGTGAAGTCGGCGTCGTCATTGCGTTCGAACTGCCGGGAAATGCTGCTGCGATTTTTCTTCTGCAACAGGGGCACCAGGCCCAGCACGGGCAGGTTGAGTTTCCTGGCGATGTCTTCACCGGACTTGAAGCCATTGTGCAGGGTGTCGCGCAGCAGGAAATACACGCAGCCGAGCACCAGCGCCAGCAGCGCGGTGATCGACGCAATCAGGGGTTTTTTCGGTGCGCTGGGTTCGCTGGGCATGATCGCGGGGTCAACGATGCGCGCGTTGCTGACGCCGATATCAGCGGTCGCGGTGGTCTCGCGCAGCCGGGTCACGAAGGTGTCGTACAAGGTGCGATTACTGTCCACGTCCCGTTGCAGCTCGCGCAGCTTGAATTCCTTGCGCGAGATGTCCTGGATCTGCGCCCGACTGGTATCCACTGATGAGCGCAAGGATTCTTCATTGGCGCGCGCCAGCTGGTAATTACGTTCAAGGCCCGCCACCACCTGATCGACCTGACCGCGCAGACTCGCCTGCGCGGCCGCGAGGTCCGAACGCGCGGCGATCATTTTCGGATGGCGATCCCCATAACGGCGTGACAGTTCGTCGACCTTGGCTCTGGCTTGCGCTTCGTTGGCCTGGAATTGCTGGATCACCGGATTGCCGATCACCGCGGGCACGCTGGACAGGTTGGCCAGGCTTTTCGAACCGAGCATCGACTTCACCTGGGCGTACTG
>Ga0247814_10000650_pt1 | contig 25590 bp, 22 predicted proteins | sample UWRJL179409R1_FD_179947 | JGI IMG/M metagenome (GOLD analysis project Ga0247814, IMG submission 179947) | Plant litter microbial communities from Arlington Agricultural Research Station in Wisconsin, United States - UWRJ-L179-409R-1 | ecosystem: Environmental > Terrestrial > Plant litter >... | reverse complement strand
CAAAACATTTTGCTCTTTTTCTATAGTTAAAAAATAAGAAAACAACACTTGCAATCATTCCGTATTTTATCAAATCTCCATCAATAAATAATTGGAGTTTAGTATTAACGCATAATAACGCTCCCAGAACAGCTAAAGTATAAAGTCCGGTTATGCCATTAATTCCGTCCATAAAATTATAAGCATTTATTAGGCCGATAGCCAAAACATAACTGATCACAACTCCCCAAATCGGCATCAATGTAAAAACTCCTAAATCAAAAAAAATTAAAGTTATAGCCAGAAAGTGAATTGAAATTCGGATTTTATTTGATAAATTTTGAATATCATCCCAAAAACTCACAAGACTTACCAAGGTTATTCCAGTAAAGAAAAGATAATTGCTTTGGCTATTTTGTATGAAATAAAGTAACGCCGAAAACCAAAAAATAATTCCGCCTCCACGTAAAGTTATTTCAGTATGTGAACTACGCAGATTTGGTTTGTCTATAATATTATATCGATCTGCTACTTTAAAGTAAAGAAGCATCAATATCATTAAAATTAGTCCTAAAATTGTGTATTGCATTATTTAATAAAGCTTTTTATTGTTTTTTCTAAACCTTCGCGTGTTGAATTTGGTAACTTTTCCACTCCTATAGCCATTTTTATTTTCTGATTTGAAACTCTATAATTTTCAGTCATTTTTTGAATTGTTTCAGAATTTAGTGGAAATTTAACTAAATCCCCAAGTTTTGCAATTCCGTTTATTAAGAGCTTTGGAATCGCGATATTTAAGTTTTTTTTATTTAAAACTTCTGCTATTATCTCAACTAATTCATTTGTTGACAACACACTATCATCTGAAAAATTATATATACCAGAATTAATGTTTTTATTGTGAAGAATTTCCTTAATTATGTAATTAAGATTATCGATTCCTAAAAAAGACCTTTCATTATAAAAAGCTCCTAAAGGATATGGAATTCTTTTTTTAACTACATTATAAAGAAGATTCAAGTTACCTTTATTTCCTGGTCCATGTATCATACAAGGTCTGATAATAAAAACCCTTTTCCCTACTGGAATCTCCTTTGATAAAATATATTCCTCAGCTTTTAGTTTTGATTGTCCGTAAGGCGTTTTAGGATTTGGAATTACATCTTCATATAATACATCTTTTACATCATCTGCAACAGCTTTAACGCTGCTGAAATAAAAAAAGTCATTAATTTTGCTTTCTAAAAAAGCATCAAATAACTCCTTGGTTAAATTTGTATTGATTTTAAAATACTCTGATGAATCACTTGTATTTTTTGTATCATGTGCTTTTCCCGCCAAATGTATTACAGCATCTCCAAAAAAATTACTTTTCCAATTTGATTCTCTAAGTGAAACCGAATTTGCAACGAATGAATTTACATTTAAATAGCCTAAAAGATTTTGACCGACAAAACCAGAAGCACCTGTTATTATTACTTTAATCATCAATTTTAAATTTTCAACTCGGCAGAAATCAAATCCCAGACCTTTGTTTCTTCAAAATTACCATTTACAAAAATTCTACCTTGTCTTCCATGTTCTAAAGCTATTTCTTCATTTTCCATGTAATATATAATTTTTTTCGCTATATCATTTACGTCATAAGTTATATAAATTCCTGTTTTGTTATCAATTATCGCTTCTGTACACCCTGTTGCTTTTGTTATCAAAACTGGCAGTTCCATAGAAGAAGCTTCTAGAGCTACTGTCGGAAAACCTTCCCTATAAGTTGGCAAAACAAAAATATTCATTAATGAAAAAAAAGGAGATGCATCTATTACAAAATCTATGAATATAATTGATGGATTTTCCGCTATTACTTTTTTTGAATAACTCGAAATTGAATCTCTCTCTTCTATCGGGCCTACTAATAAAAGTTGTGAGTCTGGAAATTTTGAATTCACTATTTCCCAAGCAAGAATTAATTCATCAATTCCTTTATCTTTTACTAACCTACCAATATAACCAACAACATTGTCTTTTCGAATATTATATTTCGATCTTAATTCGTCTAATTGATTTTTGTTTTTGTAATCCGGATTAAATTTGGTAGAGGTATTTATACCGTTGCATGTCCCCATACCTAAAACAATATTTTTTGAAGCTTTATTTAGTCTGTCTCTTTCGCTAATCTGTTTAACTGAATTACTAACACAAACTACTTTTTTAGCAAAAAATCCTGTTAGTCGGTCAATGTTTTTCATTAAAAATCTTTTAAAACCAGTACTGGTTTCATAAATAATTCCATGACGAAAATAAATTCTTTCTTCTGTTCTTGCTAAAAATGCCGCTGTCATTGCTACCAAACCTCCTTTAGGAGTGTGACCAATTACTGTACTTATGTTGTTTTTTTTTATATACTTGTAAATACTGATAATCGCTTTTAAATCTTTTAACGGATTAATTGATCTTGTAATTTCTACTTCGAAAGGAATAAATTTAAGAGTATTCGATAATTCATGTAATTCTTTTGAACTTGAGCACGCTAAATGATAATTTTTACCATTTTTACTTCTCAAATAATTAAACTGATTTCCAAAAAAATGATTTATTACAAATGAAACAGTTACTACATGCAGTATTTCATTATTTATTTTGTTTTTATTAGGTTTCATGTTTTTATTAGTGGAAACAAGTTTGGGTAGTCTTTTCATACTTTAAAATAATTATTAAGAAACTGCCTCAATTTAATTAGTGCTTTATTTATAACGATCTACAAATACGTATGATAAATTTTAAAAAAGAATAATTACAATAAAAAATTAATTCAAAAACATTAATTCTTCGAGATTTAAAAAGGAAAATAAAGTTTGACATTTCCCCTTTTTGCATTTTCCATAGATGAGAAGATAATCCTGAATCACCAAATTCTCTTTTTTTTAATTGATTATTAGCTAAAATAGAATTAACATAAATGCATTTATGATCATATGCTATAGTAAGCCATAATCTATAATCTTCTGAATATTTTTGTTTAATATTGAAATTATATTTTGAAAACACTTCAGTTTTCACTAGCACAGTTGGCGTAGAAAAATAGTTTTTGAACATTAATTTATTAAAAGAAATAGTTTCGAATTCTATTTCTTCTTTAAACTTCCTCTTTTCAAACCCAGCACCACATAAATATATTTCAGGATCTTTTTCAAAATAACTTAACTGAAGTGCTAATTTATTTTGCTTCCATTCATCATCAGAGTCCAAAAATGCAATATAATCACCTTTTGCAAATTTAACCCCGTTATTTCGTGCTGAAGAAGGACCTTGATTAATTTGGTTATAAAGATTTATTCGTTCGTTATTTGAATGATTTAAAGATTTCAAAAAAGATTGAATTAAATAAAAAGTATCATCAGTAGAACCATCATCTATTATAACAATTTCCCAATTTTCATAAGTTTGCCTTAAAACTGATTTTATTGCGTTAATAGTTAATTTTCCAGAATTGTAGGCGGGTATTACTACTGAAATCATTTAATAATTAATTTAATTTATTGGAAAGCACATTTTACTTCCTCATTAATTGAAATAAATTGTTACAATATATTTCCCAAGTACAGTCTTTCTCCACTCTTAATCTTGCTTTCAATCCCTCTGAACTAATTATTGATTGTTCCCCATTAAGAAGATTATCAAATAAAGCGTATAATTCTTTTTCATTATCCTGCTCTATTAACCATCCGCCACTACCCTCCTTAACGGCATCCGATATGCCTCCAGTTTTCGTGCCAATTACTGGTATTCCACAGGACTGCGCTTCCAAAAAAACTAATCCAAACCCTTCTACATTTACGCTTGAAGGATTCTCTCTTGTACACAATATGAACAAATCATTTTGATTATAAAAACAAGGCAAATCAGCGTCCTTCACAAATCCATGAAATTTGACAATTTTCTGAATTCCTAAATCATTTACTAGATTAATCAACTCTTTAAGATATTCTCCAGTTCCTCCAATATTCCATTCTATCTTATCCGGGTATTTCTGATTTATTTTCAATAAAACATTAGCAATAAAATCGTGTCCTTTAAATTGTTCTATTCTAGAAACAGTACAAATTTTTAATTTTTCAGAGTTCGATAGTTTGTTCTTATCAGGCTTAAAAAATTCATGATTAACAGCTAAAGGTAATGTTACAACGTTTGAATCCTTAGATACCTTTGTTATTAGTCCCTTAGTATATTCGCTATTAGCTATAATTAATCTTGATTTTCTCAAAACAAAATTAGCATAATATTTTATCCAAATTCTTTTTCTAAAATTTGAACTTCCGCTTAAAAATTCTGTACCATGACCTAGTACAAATACATTTTTAAAGCCCGCCATTATAGCCAATAAACCCTCAGGATGCCAGGTTCCACAAAGAATATCATAATTATTCTTATTTTTTAATTTACTTAAATATTTAACGGCTTTAATTTCACAAAAAAGACGGTTTTTGGGAAGTTCAATTATATAAACATCTTTTAAGTTGTAAGGGAAATTTTCGCCATCTTTTTTTCTTGTCAAAACAGTTACAGTATTATAATAACTTTTCATTCCAACAGCTATTTCTTGGCATAGTCTTGCAATTCCACCATTTGAAGGTGGAAAATCATAAGAGAATATTATAAGATTCTTATCTGAAAACATAAATAGTTGGAAGATATTTAATTCGTAAAATTTCTAGTAAACGATTCATTAATAAATAATCCTTTATAAGGGAAAAATAATTGTGGATATTCCGAAATAGATTGGTGAAATATAAAATAAGCATAACAGAAAAACAAAACTAACAAATAAGCTCTTTCTTTTTTAGAAGGAAACAGTAATAACTGGCTCGCCATTAGGAAACATTCCATCGTATTAAAGTAAAAACTGCCTCGTCCAACAAGTATTACAAATGAATTTGAAAACATAAAATAGATAATAAGACCAAAGGTAAATCCATTAAATAATACTCTGTAAGTTGGAAATTTTTTTACAATTTTATCGTAATTTATAAAAAATATGAAAAAAAACAGAAGACGTCGAAGAAGTCCAACAAGACTTAAAGTTGTTTCGGACATTTTATTTTCACTGTACATTTCTGCCTTATCTGCTACTGCGCCTCCCAGGTAACCACTCAAAGTATCAAATAACATATTTGGCAAGCTAGATTTTCCAATTATAATAGCCAGAACTAATGCTAAAACAACATAGTATTTTTTAAAGTCTTTATTTAAGAAAAAATATACTAAAAATAAAAGTGCCGAAGTATGAAAGAAAAAAGCAATAAGTACACATAAAAAGAACTTAATCATCTTCTTCTCTAACAAAAATTTTAAGGAATAAAGACAAATTGCTATTGCAATAAGCTGCTTGTTAGATCCAACAATCCCCATTGTCGATGCAAAGAGGATTAATAAAGAAACAAAAGGTAGAGGGCTTAAAACTTTATTAGCCTTGAATATAAAATGATAATATACGAGTGCATGAATTACTAAAAAAATACTATAATTATCAGTAAAAGACCTAACTGTAAAGGCAAAAAGGCCATAACCTATCTCATAACCCACTAAAACATTGAATAGTACTATCTGGTACGAGGTCGATTCTAAAAAATGCCTAAAATAATCAGCCCAGTCAGTTCCTGTTTCCCAACGTGTCCCAATTAGAAATACAACCCAAATAAATAAAAAGAAATACATTTTCCTTTTTACATTTATTGCAACATTTGTTCGAACTTCTATAAATGAGAAGACAATAAAAAAAAGAAAAGTTATTAAATATACTACCACTAATTATTAATTATTTGTATTTCAATTATAAACAATTTAAAATAGTGCTTATTCTATTTTCATAGGTATGCTCCTTAAGAAAATGTGTATGTTGATCTAAAGCGAGTTGATGTCTCTCTTTTTGGTTTTCTAAATAATAGTGAATTAATTCTACCGCTTCATTAATATTTTTATAGGTAAATTTTTCGACAGGAATTACAGAATACTCCGAAATAGCCGGTTTATAATCACAAATTTGGAAAGCGCCAATACCAGCAATTTCAAAAAATTTTGCATTTACAGAATTTATTTCGGCATAATGAAAATTATTAAAAACAATTTTAGAGCCAAATAATATTTCTGATTTACGACTACCAGTTATATATTCATTCCTGAAATTTGAAACAATTTCAGGTCTAGGAAATTTTTTATCTGGCGTTCCAAATAAAGTCATATTAATTCCACTCTGCACCAGATGACTTACCATTTTTGCTCGGTAAGGATACATAGTACCGAAAGTTACTACATCTATGTTTGTTCCATTTTCTATTTCTTTTCTATCTCCCGAAGGCATTACATGCACGCGGGGATTAAATGATTCTGGTAAATAAAATGTATTTAAACCCATTTTATTTTTCATAAAATCGACGATAAAGCTATCTTTTGTAAAATACGCGTCATATTTTGAAGCAAAAATTTGTTGCTGCTCAAAATTTGTTATCGCATCTGGATTAATGTGAACAACTGGAACATTTGGAAGGTTTTTTTTTAAGATATCAATACAAACAGGGTGTATAAATCTATAAGTACAAATAATCAGCTCTGGTGCTTGCTCAATAATTTTATATGCAATTTTTTTAAAAATGGATTCATTATAGTTTTTCAATAATTTAAACCCCCAATAATTAACTCTAAATGGAACATTAACTATATCCTTAATATCTATGTGAAAAACTTCATTTTTTAAAAATTTCAAAGAATCATTTAAGTGAAACTCTAAACTATCAAAATCTTTGCTTCCTAATAATGCTACTTTCATTTTTTATTGTCTAATTCTTCTTTTAAAACTTCTAAATATTTTAAACCATACTTCAAATCAGGTTCCATGTAATTTCCTTCAGCCCATTCATTCCATGATTTTATAAAAATAATTTTATGCTCATCATCTTTGTTTTCTACAGTTTTAATTGCATCTTTTAAATGCGTTCTAAAATACTCAGGGGTAGAATTTGTAATCACTAAACCTTCTCTGCCACTTCGTGCAGTATGATCCCATCCTGGAATGACACTCGGATAAACATGATCCAGAGAATCAATATGAGGTTCGATAAAATATTTACTCATTACTTTATACGAAAAAGCATTAGGAACTCCTCTAAAAAATTTGTTTAGTCTTTTTATCACTTTTTGAAAAAAGGTACGATGATTAATTAAATAATTATTTATTCGTACAGTATTAACTGCATCTACGCCAGTTTCCATAATTGAATTTACATCAGCATTGGAATTATTTATATGCCCTACAAAGTAGATTCCTTTTAGCCCATTTTCAATTGCAAGCTGTCTCCAAGTTTGTATAAATATTTTTATTTCTTCACTATCCAATGGTTTATAAATCATAAAAAGAGGCTTGCCCTCAACAGTAATATATCTTTTATCTTTAAGGGCGTCTAACACTTCATAAAAATGAGCCTTATAATCTTCTACTCCAGGGTAAAATTGTTCAATTAAGATATTTCTATTCGAAAGACCATGTGCAAAACCTTTCCATGTGTCATTTGCCCATGCTAAACAGAAAGGAAAATCTGGTTCGCCAAATTTTACCACTTCATTAAAAGGTCTTTCTATTAATCTTTTTCCGTTTCCAAACCAATAGTGCCAATAACAAAATCCTTCCACTCCATACTCTCTTGCCATATCGGCTTGAGCCTTTCTTGATTCTGCTACTCTCAAATCATAATATCCTAAATCTGCAGGTACTCTCGGTTGATAATGCCCTTTAAACAGAGCTTTTGCTTTACCAACATTTGTCCATTCTGTAAATCCTTTTCCCCACCATTTATCGTTTTCCGGGATCGGATGGTATTGTGGCAAATACAATGCAATAACACGTGCATTTTTTTTCATAAAATAATTATTTTTTAATAAATCCTTTTAGTATTTCAAAAGGATTTACTGACAAGATTTTAGATAAGATTAAGAGGGTTACAATCAATACAATTATTTTTAAAATAATGGATAGAATTATATTGTCCAAATTTATCATGTATACAAATAAAAAGGTCATTAGACAAACCACTAAAAAGCTTACAACTGGTGTATTTCTTTGTATATCTAATTTAGCATACCATATTAAAATTAAGCATTCAATAGCTAATACCAAACTCGAAACTAAGGCGGCAGCAACTAAACCAAATACTGGTAATAAACTAATATTTAAAACAACACTTATTACAGCACCAAAAATGCTAATCCCCGAATTTATTTTTGTTTTTCCTTTTGCCGTAACAACAGTACCATATAGCATTTTTACCGACGAACAATAAACTCCTATAATAATCATTGGAACATAAAAGTAAGCTCCATGAAATTTTACTCCAGAAAATATTTGAAAAAATTCTTTTGAAAAAAGAGATAACCCCAAGCTACCAAATAATAATACGTAAACAAAATTATTTCTTATTCTTTCAAATACACGCGAAAAGTTTTCGCTTCCCCAGCTTTTAAAAATAAAAGGTTCAAATGCTTTATAAGCGCCATAAGAGAATATATTAAGAATTAAAGCCAATGTAGATGCTGTACCATATATACCTAAGTCATTTAAATTTAAATATTTATCAATCAATATTCTATCTGAAATGGTAGTTATATAGTAAGCCAATGATCCGGGTACCAATGGTAAAGAAAATATTAATATCTCTTTGATCTGCTTCCAGTTAAAATTCCAAATAATGTGTTTTTGAGTAATTATTAGGAAAACAACAGCGTAAATTATACTTAACACTAATAAAGAATATAAAACTCCTAATGCAGAATAATTAAAATATACTACTAATACTAAAGTTAGAGCTAATGTAATAACACCCCTGGAAATGTTTACCATTGTTAAAAAAAGAGGTTTTTCTAACAATCTATATAATGCAGAAGGAAGAATTGAAAAAATATTAAAAAAGTTCGTTAAAACCCCTAATATTATATAGGGATAAAAAGAGATTTTACTATCTAGTAATTTAAAAAAGTAACCTCCAAATAAAAATAGCAGCGCAACGATGATCAGATTATATGCTATAATAAAAGTAGAAAGATTTCCTAACAGTTTCTTTTGTGCAGCTTCATCTTCACATCTATAAAAATGCACTAAATAGTACGTATTTGTGCAAAGAAAAGACACAACCATTAAAAAAGTTGAAAGTGCATTTACATAATTTAAGATTCCATAATCTGTAGGAGTCAGATAATGAGTTAATACTGGAAATGCGATAAAACTTAATAATCTTGGTATAATATCACCAAGAGCATATATGGTAGTATTTCTAATTAATTTTTTACTTTCAGCCATAATGTTATTTAATCAACTCTTTTAATATGGCAGGATCAAAATCTTGAATGTAATCGTGAAGTAAACTATAGTCGGTTTTTACGTTATTTCTAAGCATATTTTCCAGGTCATCTTCTTCACGAGCGATCATAAGTTTTTTTTCTGTGCCATCAAAAGGAGGAACTAATTCAAAACCCGACATATTACAATTATTATTGTCAACTGGGTCAAAAACTAAATAATTGACTCCTTGAATTAAAGAATCTAAAACAACAGTCGACGATGCTCCGATAACTAATGATGATCTTGAAAGCGATGTGTTTAAATCTTCTTCATCAATAATATAAAACTCTTGATCCAAAAATGCATGAACCCACTTTTTGTTAAGAGAAGGGTGTACTCTGTATCTAACTCTTTTTACTCCCATTTTCTTTAAAACCGATTGCACTTTGTATAAATATAATACAACCATACTTTTATCACTGATTACAGTTTTATCATATTCATGCTGATGCCATAATGCAGAAGAAAGAGGAACAACTAAAATATCGGAAAGACTAGACTTAAGTTCTTTTTGTTTTTCTAAAGTTGTAAATTTTGGGTTACCTACAACTTTAATTTTAGATGATTCAAATCCAGCAGCTATGTAATTGTTCTTAATTTTTTCACTCCACACCATCAAATAATCAGATCTATTATCAACATCTTTTGTATAAATCCCTGGTAGACCATGTGTAAAAACAAACGAAGGTTTTTCTAACTTTTTAAAAACATCAATAAAGTATTTACTGTAAAAATATTGATCCGTATATAATAATAATGCTCTAAAATCTTTGGTACTATATTGATCAAGAAAATGATTCTGAAAATTCTCTAATTCAAGATGCAAACCAAGATCAAGGTAATTAAAAAAATCATCTTTCTTTATAAGTTTTTGAATTTTACTATGCCAATTGTAAGTTGTTAGATCGCCATAAATATTCTTTTTACCTATAGGATGCCAAATTGGAGAAAATGAAGTGAACTCTAAGTTAGACAAGACGTTTCTATCTGAAAAACTAACTGTTGATAATATATTTATTTTTTTTATTTGATTTTTTTCTGAATTTTTTAAAATAGCAGTAGAATATTGTAGAAATCTTATAAGTTTTTCTTTAAAATATATTTTTCTGTTTCTATGATAATTCTCTGCAATGTGTCTTTCAGAATTATAAATATGCCAATCTAATTCTGATTTAAAGAAATCAATATATTTTGAGGATAATTCATTACCGGAATTATCTCTTAAATACTTTATAAGATATTTGTCCATTTTAAATTTTATAGAAACAGAATATTAATTTTAACAAGATGTTTAATTTTCATGGGAAACTATTGGTTTTATAACCAAATTAGGACTTGAGCCAAACACCATACAATTATCAGGAATATTAGTATCTTTAATATAAGTATTAGCTGAAATTATTACATTGTTACCAATTTTCGAATTACCCAATACCTTTGTATTTGATAACATTTTTACATTTTTACCAAATGTTGGAAATATTCCTTTATTATTTCCAACTGTACAGCCCTGAGTAAATAAAAAATTGTCACCAAAAGTTCCTCTACCAATTACTGATCCAAGAGGGTGATCTAAATGGAAAATATCTGGAAGATTTACTTCATAGAAAAGATCACATGAATTTAACATTCTATTTAAATAATATACTTTATCGCATACTAATCTATTTTCATTATTCTTTTGAAAAATCGAGTTACTTAAAAAGTATAGAAAGATACACCATTGGCCAGAATGAAATGGGTTAAAGTAAGCTTGATTATTTTTACTGTAGTACTTATTAGAAGTATTGATAAAACAATGTTCTAATCTTTTCTTCACATTCTCTAATGAAAATCTAATTATATCCTCTTCATTCTCTGTTAGTTTGAAAATTTTAAGCTGATTAAAAAGCAAATTTAAAACATACTCATCACTAAAATCACATAATAGCATTCTTTTCAATTTTAATTTTATTTATATTCATCAAGATTTATCTTAGCTATATAAATAGATGATCCATTTTTTGTTTCATGCGAAGAATATAAACTCATCCAAAGAACATTATCTTTTATTACCATTCCTGGATATCCACAATCACAACAACCAAAACGATAGATAATTTTGTATTCGTTGGTTTCCAAATTATAAATCCCTATTAATACTTTTTGAAATGCTCCAGTAAAAAGTACATACTTATTATTCAAAAACACAAAGTTAGGACCCGTAAAATTTGTAAAAGGCAATTCTGCAAATGTTGTAAATTCATTTTTTTCAACATTGTATTTTTGAAATAATGCTGATGCATAGTTTCTTCTCACTAACGCATACAAATCTCCATTCGTATTTGTATTTATCGTTGCTTCTGTTGGTAATGCAACATTACTATAAACAAAATCATCGCTTTTAAACGAAAGACCATCATCACTTTTATAGAGTCTATAAATATCCGACGCATTGTATCCAAAAGAGTATGCTTTACCATTTAACCATGTTATTTTCCATGGCCAAGCTTCATTCCCTTTTATTTTTGAAGTTGTTTTCACTTTATTATCAAGTGTAACATTTTCGATTTTATTCCATTTGTCAGAATAATTCACTCGATAATCACTGAATTTAGAAATAGCTTTGCCTTCATAACTAGAGCCATGAAAGTAGAGCATCAATTTATCTTTGTTTAATGAAAATTTTGGATCACGTAAATCAATTCCATCAATAGCAATTTCTTTGATTAGTTCCCATTTTTTTCCATCTGTGCTATTTAATAATTTGATAACACCATCACGTCCAAAAATATGCTTATCGGATTCTCTATATACTAGGAAAAACTGTTTATTAAAATAGACTAAATCTGTAAAAGCGTTACTTAAGCCATCAGAGTAAGTAATTCTTTGTGTTATTTTATCACTTTTATCATTTTTATCATTTTCATCCTGTGCAGTACATGATGAACAAAAAACTATTACAAGCAGTAATAGATTAAGTAACTTTATCTTCATAAAACTATTATTTAATAATATATTCCCATTTTAGTGCGTCACCTTTTTCTAAGTTTGAATTAATCTTTTTACCTAAAATATCTTTAAAAAACTTTGGATGCATTCCAAAACCAGGTCTAATTGATCTAACATTTTTATCAGTAATTAGCTCTCCTTGCTTAATGTCTTCAACAACATACAAAGATCTAGAAAAATCTTTGCCTTTGGCTTGTTTCTCTGTTAAGGAATAATCAACAATTCCTACAGCGCTTTCAGCTTCTCGGACTGCTATAACCATTTTCGTAAACTCTTCTTCATTCATCGAAAAAGACGCGTCTGGGCCGCCGATTGAACGATCTAAAATAAAATGTTTTTCTATAATTTTTGCCCCAAAAACTGTTGCAACAATTGGTACGGTTGCTCCCATTGTATGATCAGAAAGTCCACTAATTACATTATATCGCTCAGCCAAGTCTCTAACCATACACATATTTGCTTCTTCTATTGGAGCTGGATAACTAGAAGTGCATTTAAGTAAAGCAATATCATTATTTCCCATCCTTCTACAGGCATCAAGTGCTAACACAATATCTTCTTGTTCTGCAATTCCAGTAGAAATTATAATTGGTTTTCCCTTTGATGCAGTATACTCAATTAATGGAATATCTGTTATTTCAAAGGAAGCTATTTTATAAGCAGGAACATTCAAATTTTCTAAAAAATCAACTGCTGTTTTATCAAAAGGTGAAGAAAAACATACTAATCCTTCTTCTTCTGCAACTCTAAATAATTCTTTATGCCATTCCCATGGTGTATATGCTTCCTGATATAATTTATGTAAATTTTGTCTATCCCAAATTGTACCTTTGATTATAAAATCATCTTTATCGCAATCTATTGTCATTGTGTCAGCTGTATAAGTTTGTAATTTTATACAGTTTGCACCTGCACGTTTGGCGGCACGAATAGTTTCTAATGCAGTTTCTAAACTTCCATTATGATTTGCAGATAATTCTGCAATTATAAACACGGGTGACGTGCTATTTATTTCTATATTTCCTAATTTCATATTCAATTAGTTGATTGATCTTATTAAACAAAAAGCTTCTGCAAAGTTCGAGCCTACAACAACTCCCCATCTTTGAGCTTGGATTTTCAGTGCCTCTGGTGAACGGGGATGCGGATATTCTCTACGTTCAAATTCATAACTTTCCATCCCTTTGATTTTTGCTTCAACATCTTTCTCTGATACACTGAAAAATAAATTGGGCAAAAAATGCTTTGGATCTGTAGGGGATCTCCATTCAGTTCCTGAAGGAGTTTCAAAAGTTATAATTGTTTTAACTTTCTCATCTCTCATTGGCCGGCAGCAAGTAATTATAGATTCAAATGTTCGTTGGTGGTCAATATTAACATCTCCTCCATGATGTGTAAAAATCACATCTGGATTAAATTGTGTTTTCTCTTTTTCAACTGTCTTTACAATATCAAGTAGTGCTACTGAATCAAATCGATTATCCGGAAAATCATAGATACTTGTACTATGATATCCGATTGCAAATTGCGCCTTTTTGATATTTTCTCTGTGAATAGACAATTCACTTTCCCAAGCTTTAACATCTCTATTGTCTGCTCTGGAAGTTATACCTTCTCCTAAAATCACAACATGCGTTTGCACATTGTATTCGTTAATTAATTTATGAAATGTTGCTCCCAGACCTAATAATTCATCATCTGGATGAGCTACAACAACCATTATTCTTTTATTTCTTAAAGATTCGAACATTCGCATTAATTATTTTTCCAGTTTCATCAAAACCAGCGTTATCAAATTCAAATTTCATTGTATCTGTTTCAATAAATGCCTTAGGATATCCATCACAATCTAGCATTCTAATGTAATCATATATTTTATCTAAATCAATTATATTAGTAAAATTACCTTCTTCCCTTTTTCTTCTTTTAAATTCTACCACTTCACCAACTTGTGGTATAGCAATAGACTTATTTTTAATAATATCGAAAATCATCTTACCAATTATTTCAGAAGCACGAAGGAAAATTTCTGTGGCTGTCCCACTAAGATCTAATGGTTCTTTAAGATAGATGTTTCCTGTATCCAAACCTTGTTCTACCCTTAAAGCCGAAATTTTTGTTGATTTGTGGCCCCTGACAATTAAATTTTGTAACGGACTACCACCTCTTCCATATGGCAAGTCTGTCATATGAAAAACAATACATTCGTACTGTTCATATATTCCCTTTGGAATAATATGGGACCAGTGAGGAATGAAAATTTTATTAGGTTTAAATTTTTCTAATGTCTCTAGATTAAAATCCTCTTTTGAATCAATTAATAGCCAACTGTCATTCTCAAAAGATTCTTGTAATTTTTTAAAAAGGTCTTTATGCCAGCTTTTTTCTGACAAAAAAATATATCTAAGCATATTTTAAGCTAATTTTTGATATTCAAAAAATAATAAATCTGGATCATTTGTAGGCAATTGTTTAAATCCTAGTTTAACAAAAACTGAATATGAAGCTTTATTATCTTTTTTCACTATCGCTTTAAACTTTACATTGTCAATGTTTTCAAGTAAAAAACCCACAATTTTTGTTCCCAATCCTTGACCTCTATAATTACAATCAATAGAATAATCAATCTGCCAACAGTCATCAATTTTATCAATTCTTATTTGTCCTAGTGATTTATTTCCTTGAGTTAAAATAAAAATTTTTGTTTCAAGACTTTCAATTTTGTTTTTGAGCCATTTTAAATGATTTTCCCATATAATTAACTCTTGATTAAGAGCATTTTTTCTAACAAATATATCATTAGCCCAATTAAATAGCAATTCTGCATCATTGTACATCGCCTCTCTTAAAAAAAAATTATCATCTAAAGTGGGAACATGTACATTTTTAAATTTTGAATGAATAACTACATCAATAAACTTACCATTAAAAAAACAATGATTTTTTAAAACAGCTTCTTTATGATAACCTTCCTTTTCTATCACTTCATATAGATGAGGTCTCAAATCAAACGCATAGGTATATATTTTATGAAAGTTTAATTCATTAAAGGCAACATCTTCTATCATTTTTAAATAGATTGACCAATATTTTTTGAAATTGTCTTTTTGTGACTGGGTATCAATCACAAAAGATATTTCAGCATTCAAATCTATCCAATTAATGTGAACCAATCCTCCGTATCCTATGCATACTTCATTTTTCAAAAAAGAAAACAAAATCTGATTTGGCTTTTCAAGTTCAAAAAGTCTAGCTACAACTTCAGAAAAATATTTATCTTGATCTTCTATTGTAAGCGGTTTATCTTGACGTAAATGATAAATTTGTTCATTTCGCCATTTCATTATTTCAAAACGATCTTCATAACGAATCGGAACAATTGAAAAATCTCCTTGAGAGTATACTTGCTTATTTAGTACTTTGTAACAATTCATATTTTAATTCAGCCAATTTCCAATCTACTTCATTGTCAACATCCTGACCTTCCATTTCAGAAATAATTATGCTTCCACTATTTTCAGTTAAGATCTTTTTTTGTTCTAAGCATTTATTTGTTTGCATCCAATAAAACTGTCCTGCATCATGATAACTCTTTTCCAAATCTTGAGATCTCGCTAAACTAAATTCAGGATAGAAAAATTTAATTTTATCTTCTTCAAATTTTAAGCTTCTTTGTATTGGGAATCCAAATGGTATAACGGGAAAAACGCTGTCATAATTATTTGTTTCCAGCATTTTATGACTTTCACTTAGCTTATTAGAAGTAACAAATGGTGCGCAGGCATAAATACAACAAACTACATCGTAATGTTTATTTGTGTCTTTGTATTTTATTAAAACCTCCTCAATAACGTCAAAAGTTGTTGCATAGTCATTTGAATTTTTTTCTGTACGCATAAATGGAACTTTTGCCCCATATTTTAATGCAATTTCAGCAATTTCATCATCATCTGTAGAAACCATTACTTCATCAAATAATCCAGAATTAAGTGCTGCTTCTATAGAATAAGCTATAATAGGTTTTCCTAGAAAAGGTCTAATGTTTTTTCTAGGAATTCGCTTACTTCCTCCTCGTGCAGGAATTATACAAAGATTAGACATTTAAAAATTCAAGTGTTTTTGTGATAACAAATTCTTGTTCTTCAGCTGTTAATGTAGGATACATTGGAAGGCTGATACACTTTGAATAATAATCTTCTGCTTTACTTAAATCAGTATCGCTATTATATCCAATTTCTTTATAATAAGGCAACTGATGAACGGGAATATAATGAATTTGAGCATAAATTTTATTCTGATGCAAATAATCATAAAGTCCCTTTCTATCTTCCACTTCAATTACAAAAAGATGATGTGCATTTAAAAAATTATCTGGTAAACTTTGAAACCTAATTTTTCCTTGAAAAGCACTTTTATACTTTTGAGCAATTTCATTTCTCTTTTCTACACCTTTCTCATTTCTTCCCAATTGAGAAATTCCTAAAGCTGCTTGAAAATCGGTTATTCTATAATTATATCCTAATGTCTGCATTTCATAAAACCAACCACCTTGGTTTTCTGACATATTTTCTTTTGTTATTCCATGAGAACGTAAAAGCAATAATTTTTTATAAACTTCTTCAGAGTTTGTAGTTACCATTCCACCTTCTCCACACGCAATATGTTTTACCGGGTGAAATGAAAAAACAGCTGCATCCGCATATACACCATTTCCACAAAATTGCTTCTGATTTTTAGAATCCATAAAATATCCGCCAGGTGCATGACATGCATCCTCCAAGATCCACAGACTATGCTCATCCGCTAATTTCCTAAACGCTTCTAAATCTACTGGTAATCCAGCAAAATCAACAGGAATAATTCCTTTAAAGAAACCTTTTGGCTTGCTTTCTATTAATTCTTTTGTTTTTTCAAGCGACAACAAATATGTATCTCTATCAATGTCTGCGAACCAGACTTCGGCACCAACAAATCGTGCACAATTAGCTGAAGCCGCAAAAGTTATTGGAGTAGTAATTACTCTATCTCCCTGTTCCAATCCTAAAGCCATGACCCCAATATGAAGACCTGCAGTTGCATTATTGACCGCTACAGCATATTTAGCATCTACAGATTTTGCGAATTTCTCCTCAAACTCTTTTATCTTAGGTCCTTGAGTTAAAAAGTCTGATTTTAAAGTTTCAATTACAACTTTAATATCTTCCTCAGTAATATCTTGTCTTCCGTAAGGAATAATTTTATTTTCCATTATACTTCAAAATTAGCATCAACGTGTTCTTTTATTAAGGCTCTCAAAGTATCAACAGTTTCCCAATCTTCATTTGAGCCAGAATTATAATTAAACCCTTCTTCTACTTTTTTAGCTTTAAAATGATTTAAATATTCTTCTAATTTAAAATTAGGAATTGAAGGTAAGATCGTATAATATTTCCCTAGGTCATAAGTATAAAAAGAGTCTGAAGCTGTAATCATTTCTTCATGAATTTTTTCACCAGGACGAATTCCTACTACATCAAGTGGGCAATCTGGAGCTACAGCCTCAGCGACGTCTGTAATTTTATATGAAGGAATTTTTGGAATAAAAATTTCACCTCCCCAAGCATGTTCCATTGCATGCATCACCATATCAACGCCTCCTTGAAGAGAAATATTAAAACGAGTCATTGCAATATCGGTAATTGGTAATTTACCTTCTTTCTTTTTGTTTATAAAGAATGGAATTACTGATCCGTTAGATCCCATTACATTTCCATATCTAACAACTGAAAATTTTATAGGATTAACTCCTTTAATATTGTTCGCTGCTACAAATAATTTATCTGATGTTAATTTTGTTGCTCCATATAGATTAATGGGTGCGCACGCCTTATCTGTTGATAATGCTACTACATTTTGTACATTAGTCTGCATAGCTGCATGAATAACATTTTGAGCTCCTCCAATATTAGTTTTAATACATTCGTCAGGATTGTATTCTGCTAAATGTACATGTTTCATTGCTGCAGCGTGAATAACATAATCTACATTCTGAAAAGCTCTGATCAATCGCTGTTCATCCCTAACATCTCCAAGAAAAAATCTAATTTGAGGATATTTACTCAAAGGATATTCCTGCGCCATTTGAAATTGTTTTTGCTCGTCACGAGAAAAAATAATTACCTTCTTAACAGATGGATATGTTTCAAAAATATGTTTTGTTAATGCTTTACCTAGAGAACCTGTTCCTCCAGTTATTAATATTGATTTGTTATTTAACATGGTGTTATTGTTGATATTGATAAAAATTAAACTAAAAGCTTTGTTAATCGTCTAATTGTAAAATATAATAAGGCAAAAAATCCTCCTAAAAAACCTCCAATTAAAATCCCTTTCAACTTTCCGAAACGTTCTTTAGCTAATGGTAAAATAGGTCTGTCTATTACTTGAATTAATGGTGTTTCTTTTCTTAAAGTCACTTTGGCCAATTCTACTTGCTTAACCAGTTCTGCTAATATTGCAGTATTTGCCTGCACATCTACTTGTCTTCTTGCTGATGGTGCACGACGAACGTTTAAAGCTGGATTTAAATTAAAAGTATTGTCGTTAGCTATTGCTACTCCAGTTATGGCGCCATTGAGTTCACCACGAATAGAATCAACTTGACGCTCTAAAATAACCATATTAATTCTAGCCTTTTTACTTTTAGTTTCAACATAAAAATCTCCAACTTTTTTAGCCAATCCCTCACAAAAATATTTAGAAAACATTTCATCAGGCGATGAAACATCAATATTTATAATAGCAATTTTTTTGTCTTTCTGACCAACCGTTAAACTTGTAGTAGAGAGTTTTTTAAACATTACTCCTAAAATACTATCCTGAACTCTAGTAAACTTTTTACGATCAGCATTTGGCAGAAACTGAACTTTACTAAATTTAGGGTCTTTATTCCAGATTGCTCTCCAATTGTTATTTTGAATATACATCTCTGCTAAAGAAATTTGTTTTCCATTTACAAAAACAGGAGAAAGTAACGTTTTTTCAACCATTGACCTTGATTTAAATAACTCCGTCAAATTAGACCCCGAAAAGATACCTCCTGCATTTCCTCCTAAATCTAATCCCATAGAACTTGCAAATCCAAGTGCTCCTCCAAATCCACCAGTAGGTTTTTCATCCTCCAAGGCAAAAGAAAGCGTAGCTGTATAAATTGGCTTATTAAATGTCGAGTAAGTAATCCCCAATAAAGATCCTAAAATTGCAATCAAAAAAATATTTTTCCACTTTGAAAAAAAATAAAAAAACCATTCTTTACTTTGTAATATTAATTCTCTTAACGAGAGTTCATCATTCACATTTGTATTGTCCATGAGTTTTATTTAAAAGCTGTTACTATTAATAATGCTAAACTTGTTAACACACTTCCTATACCAACCCATTCTCCTGTGCTCATTTTTCTTGTTTCTGGTTTTTCGGGAACTACTATTTGAGAGCCTGGTTGTACTGTCGGATATGATTTAAAAAATAAAAATGACTTAGTTACATCTGCCCGACCATTAGGGTAAATAATATAAGCTTTTTTCTTCCAACCTTTGCTGTCAACACCTCCAACTGAATTAAGATAATATTTAAATCCTTTTCCAGTTCTATATGGGATTTCAGATGTTAGTAATACATTACCAGCAACTTTCACACCTTCATTGTATACTGCCACTTCAATTTCATCACCAGGAAACAAAGTAACGTTTGAATAATGATTTTTATCTTTTACAATTTTTTCCCAGTTTACAGGTATAGTAGCATATTTCAATTCATCTCTAAGTCTTTTAGATAGTACTCCCTTCAGCGTATCTTTGCTTTTTAATCCTGATTCTTCTTCTGAGGATACTTTGTTCCCAATATTAAAATTTATATTTTCTAATTGTTCAATCTGTTCTTCTTTTATTGGTCTTTTAATTTTCATACCATCTAAATTAGCAATAGATGTTAGCCCTCCCGCCCTCATTACAAGATTGTAAACAGTCTCCTTTTTATTCGCCAGAACATATTTGCCAGGATAAGCAACTGCACCGTTAACTTTGACCATTTCTGGTTTTTCATAAACTGCCACTTTTCTTATATTGATAACATCAAAAGGTTTTAAAACAAAGTTTTTAATTTGTTCATTACTATCAGCAGTAATTTCAAGTTGAACCAATTCAATGCGTTTTGGATCAGAATCATCTATCACATCAGACTTTAGCATTCTAGCAATTTCAACTCTTTTAGATGCTGAGCCCGTTAGACCACCAACCTGAACAACCAAATCATTTAAAGTTAAATTGTCGAAATATTCATATACCCCAGGATTTTTAACTTCACCATCAATTGTTACTTTGTATTCTTCTCTGAAATCCAGAATAGAATATACCGTTACAATATCTTCTCTTTTTAATTTCAGATCAGCATTCAAATCTCCGGATAATGCGGCGCTCAAATCTACATTTACAATCTCAGTGGTTAAATCTGTTTTTAATCTAATAATCCTAGCTCTTTTTGTGTACGCATCCTCCTTCAGACCTTCTGCTCTGGTAATAAGATCCGAAATTCTCATTCCTTCACTATACGAATAATAATCTGGCCTAAAAACAGCACCTTCAATTTTAATTCGATTTTCAAATCTGTTTAATATTTTAGTCACTCTAAACACATCACCAGATTGTGATAAATATGTATTATACTCACTTTCATTTATATCATGTACTTTAAACTCTTTCCCTGTTTTTTGTGTCACATTAACTGATGCAGTATAGGCAAATTCATTAAAACCAGAGGCGAAATTTAATAAATCAGAAAATTTTTCTCCTTTTTTCATTTCGAAAATCCCGGGACGTTTTACTTCCCCTTCAACTGTAACTCTTTGGCTATATGCCGGAATTCGAATAACATCGTTATCCTTCAAACTCACATTATCAGATTGATCTCCTTTCACCAAAAATTTATAGATGTCAACATTTTTATAAACTTTATTATTTCTAATTAATTCTATATTTCTGTAACTTCCGTTTTTTCCTGGACCTCCAGCCAAATGCAAAGCGTTATATACTGTCGCTAAAGAAGAAATTGAGTAATTACCTGGTTGCTTACCTCCAACAATCGTTACCTTAATCGTTCGGATTCTACCTAAGCTCACACTCACTTGGGATTGTCCTGAACTTACTGTACTGTAAACTCTTGCAATGGCAGCTTTAATTTTTTGGGTCGCTGCTTCAATTGACATTCCAGAAACTGAAATTTGTCCTACGTAATCTATAGTTATCTTTCCTTCTACGCTTACCGGTATACTGGCATTATATTCCTGAATGCCATATACACTTACCTGCAATTCATCGCCGGGCCCCAGAATGTAATTCATGGGAGTGGCTAATTTTAAATCCGGTTCAAAATTTAAAGTAGGATTATCAAACAACTCAGAACCAAAAATTAAAGAATTTGTTGAATCTTTTACTTTATCGTTTTTAACTACTTCCTGTTTTCTTCCAAATCCAGAATTTTCCTTATCAACTATGTTTGGTTTATTATCTTTTGAATTTTTCTTATTAAATTCAGAAAGCTTAATTCTTAGTTTATTAAACTCTGTTTGTGTCATTCCCTTTGACAAGGCCATCGACTCTACATTATCAATTGTTGTATTGTTGCTTCTTAACTGTGCACTAATTTTACCCAAATCATCATCAGATAAATAATCAACCTTGATCGTACTCAAATCTTTCGACTTAAGTATGTCTTGGGCATTTGCATTAAATGACAGTGATAAAATAAAAAGCAGCGTAAGAACGAATGTTATCTTTTTCATATAGAATTATAATTTAACCTAAAGTTTGGTTGAAATAAAATTGCTTATTGTTTATGAATATTGTTTTTGGTAATAATCTTTATAAGAACCTGATGTTACATTTTGCAGCCATTCTTCATTATTAAGATACCAATTAATTGTTTTTTCCAAGCCTTCTTCAAATGTAACAGAAGGTTTCCATCCCAATTCTCTATTAATTTTTGATGCATCTATCGCATAGCGTAAATCATGACCAGGTCTGTCTTTTACATAAGTAATCAATTCCTGAGAAGTCCCTTCAGATCTGCCTAATTTTTGATCCATAATTTGGCACAATAATTTTACCAATTCGATATTCTTCCACTCATTAAAACCTCCAATATTGTAAGTTTCATGATTTTTTCCTTCATGAAAAACCAAATCTATAGCAATGGCATGATCTTCTACAAAAAGCCAGTCACGTGTATAATTACCATCTCCGTAAACAGGTAATGGTTCATTATTTATAATATTATTTATAAAAAGTGGAATCAATTTTTCAGGGAAATGGTAGGATCCATAATTATTAGAGCAATTTGTTAAAACATAAGGCAATCCATAAGTTTCTCCATAAGCTCTTACAAAATGATCAGAGCTTGCTTTTGAAGCTGAATAAGGTGAATTAGGATAGTAAGAAGTAGTTTCTGTAAAAAGACCTTCAACTCCAAGTGAACCATACACTTCATCAGTACTAATATGGTAGAAACGTTTTCCGTCAAAATTATCTTTCCATTGATTTTTAGCTGCATTCAATAAATTCATCGTACCAATAACATTAGTCCTAACAAATGCTAAAGGATCTTCAATAGAACGATCTACATGGGATTCTGCTGCCAAATGCAAAACACCATCAAAATTATGAATTGAAAAAAGTTCATTTATAAAGCTCTCGTCTACTATATCTCCTTTTACAAAAGTATAGTTAGACTGATTTTCAATATCCTTAATGTTTTCCAGATTACCTGCATAAGTTAATGCATCTAAATTAAAAATTTGGTATTCTGGGTATTTGTTTACGAAACGTCTTACTACATGTGAACCAATAAAACCGGCACCACCGGTTATAAGAATCTTTTTCATTTTGAATATTAATTTAATAAATCGGAATTTATTTTTTCTAATTCACTATAGATATCCTTAACATCTTGCGAATTTTCTTTTTGCAAAATTAAATTTGCTGTATCGGTATATACAAAAATAGTATTTTTTAATCCTAAAAAAGTGGTATGCTTACCAGAACCAATTACCATATTTCCATTTTTGTCTGTCGGATGTCCTTTTGTCACTAAATAATCGTAAACCGACTCAAATGATCCTAAATCTGACCATGAAAAAGCAGCAGGTACCACTTTAATTTTTTTACTACGCTCCATTACCGCATAATCAATACTTATTGATGGAATTTCTAATGATAAATCCAAGTCTAAAAACCCATTTTCACTTGCCTCCCAGACAGTTTTAGATTTCTCATATACATCAGGTTGAAATTGTTTTAGTTCATCCAGAAGAACACTTGCTTTGAAACAAAACATTCCACTATTCCACAAAAAATTTCCTTTTGCAATAAACTCTTTAGCTGTAGTTTGGTTAGGTTTCTCTCTAAATGAAATTACCCTATCTCCTTTTGATTCAATATAACCGTATCCAGTTTCCGGTTTGGTTGGAATAATACCAAAAGTTACAATAAATCCTTCTTCTGCCATTAAAACTGCTTCCTTTATAGCTTTATTATAATCCTCTATTTTATCAATAATATGATCTGAAGGTGTTACAATTAATATGTCATCCGGATCTGATGCAAACGCAGCAAAAGCTATTGCAGCAGCAGTATTGCGAGGCGTAGCTTCAACAATGTTCATATAAGAAGTTTTGGTTTTATCCATAACCTTACCACTTAAATGATGATTATCAACATTTCCCACCACCATTACTTTATTTATTAAGTGACTGTTACGATCAACAGTCATTTCAAATAAAGATTTATTTTCAAATATTTCAAGATATTGTTTAGGCTGGCTTTTTCTTGAAAGAGGCCATAATCTGCTTCCTACTCCTCCAGTCAAAATAACATGTATAATTGATTTTTGTGTTTCCATTTTTTTTAAAAATAAAAAAAAGAATTTTTAAATACTATAACCTGTTATCAGCTATACTACCCAAAACTCCTTTGACATCGTATAATAAACTATTTTCTTTTTGCAACTCTGAGAAATTTAAATCTAAAAATTCTTTGTGAGAAACTCCGAGCACAATTGCGTCAAATGTATCATTTGGCAAAGTGTTAATTGTTACTAAATTATATTCTTTTTTTACATCATTCACATTAGCCAATGGATCAAATATGGTTACTAAAATTCCGTATTCTTTTAATGCTTTTACAACATCTACAATTTTGGTATTGCGAACATCCGGACAATTTTCTTTAAAAGTAATTCCAAGCATTAAAAGATTTGCACCATTAACCGAAATTCCTTTTTTGATCATCAACTTTACTATTTGAGAGGCAACGTATTCTCCCATGCTGTCATTCAAACGGCGACCAGCTAAAATTATTTCGGGATGATAACCAAATTCCTGGGCTCTTTGTGCTAAATAATAGGGATCCACACCAATACAGTGTCCTCCTACTAATCCAGGTTTAAAAGGCAAAAAATTCCATTTTGTTGATGCGGCAGCTAATACTTCCTGCGTATCAATATTCATTAAGTTGAATATTTTAGCCAGTTCATTTACAAAAGCGATATTAATGTCTCTTTGTGAGTTTTCTATCACTTTAGCCGCTTCTGCCACTTTTATAGAAGGCGCTAAATGTGTTCCGGCAGTAATTACTGACTTATATAAATTATCAACTTTTAAACCAATTTCAGGTGTTGAACCTGAAGTTACTTTTAAGATCTTTTCTACTGTATGCTCTTTATCTCCCGGATTTATTCTTTCTGGTGAATATCCGGCATAAAAATCCTCATTAAATTTTAATCCTGAAACTTTTTCTAAAACCGGAACACATTGCTCTTCTGTCGCTCCAGGATAAACTGTCGATTCGTAAATTACGATATCTCCTTTTTTTAATATTTTACCAACAGACTCACTCGATTTATATAATGGAGTCAAGTCTGGACGATTATTTTTATCTACTGGCGTAGGAACCGTAACTATAAAATAATTACAATCTGCAATATCGTTTAAAGAAGTCGTGCAATACAATCCCGCGTCAGAAGTGGAATTATCTACTAAAACATTCTTCAATGTAGCATCATCAACTTCTAATGTTGTATCTGTACCTGATTTTAAAGAAGCTATTCTTGATTCATTAATATCAAAACCTATAACTGAATATTTAGTAGCAAATAATCGAGCCAAAGGCAGGCCAACATAACCCAAACCAATAATGGCTATTTTTACGTTT
>Ga0247814_10000649_pt1 | contig 25612 bp, 24 predicted proteins | sample UWRJL179409R1_FD_179947 | JGI IMG/M metagenome (GOLD analysis project Ga0247814, IMG submission 179947) | Plant litter microbial communities from Arlington Agricultural Research Station in Wisconsin, United States - UWRJ-L179-409R-1 | ecosystem: Environmental > Terrestrial > Plant litter >... | reverse complement strand
AATAGGCTGGTCTGGCTGCGGGACTCACCTTGGATGTAGGCCATAACGAAAAATGCTCCGTATCTTTCGATACGGAGCATTTTCTTTGAGCGCTGCGCAGATTGCTAGGTTTTCACACAGTCTGTTCTGGCGGGTTTTTTCGTTTTGGCCGCTTTCACTTCAGCAAGACGCTTGCGATTTCCTGATACCCATGCCGCTGCTGCAGCCCAACGCGTACAAGGGAGTTTTTTCAGGCGCGAAGAAACACTATCGAAAGACAGCTTGTTGCCCGTACTTGGCTCACGCTTCGTAAGCAATAGCGTAGGTGTTACCGGAGCGCTTGATATGAGCAAAGCCGAGCGCGCCCAAGTGCATGCCAGCGACCATCAAGTCGTCTGTACTGGCTACATCCAGCAACCTCGTACGCGTGGCCGCCGATAACAGCGGGTCCTGATCGAAGGCAATCGTGACATCGGGGCGCGCAATCTGAATCTGAGGAAAATGAACGATATCGCCCCACACCAGCAGGCTGCCCGCTGCGGATTCGAAGCGGTAGCCGCAATGCCCGACCGTATGCCCAGGCAACGGCATCGCGCTGATGCCGGGCAGTACGTCGTTGGCGGTGAACGGGCGTAGATTTTGCCGGTATTGCTCGAACACCCTTCGTGCCAACAGAAAGTTTCCCCGCGCGCGCTCACTGGCCTGACCAAGGTGGCCATCGTCCTCCCAGAACGCTAGCTCTCGTTGATGCACAACCAACTCAGCATTGGCGAAGGCGATTTCGCCCACTGCGTTCAACAAGCCACCGATGTGGTCGGGGTGCGCGTGGGTCAGCAGAATCGTGTCTATTTCGCTGGGTTGCACGCCGGCCAATGCAAGATTGGCCAGCAACTCGCCGCCCCATTGCTTGAAGCCACCGGCGCCGGCGTCGATCAGAATCGTTCGGCCACGCCCACGTACCAGATAGCAATTGATATGGATCGAAGCTGGCTCGCTGATCCCGGCGGCTAACTGAAGCCGGACCGCCTCCGTTGGCGCAATATTGGCGAGATAATCCAGGCTCGCCCCCAAGTAACCGTCGCTGATGGCGGTGATTGAAAAATCGCCTATTTGCTGGCTGGGGAGTATTCCGCGATTTATGTCCAAGTAACTCATGACAGTAACTGCACAGTCATTGCGCGATATACATTCAACCCCTGCAGTTCGCTGGCCCTTGCCTGAGTGCAATCGAGTTTGGCCAGCCAACGGTGTGCTGGGGTCTTGTCCAAAGCAACGGCGTGCAGCGCTAGAGGTGTAAGGCCTAACTCAATCAGCGTTTGAGGGCCTTGTTCACTGACCAACAGGAATTCGTCCGCGCCCACGGCAATTGCCCGGTCCAGCCCGGCATAGAGGTTGCGTCTCCAATCAGTGATGTGCGACTGCCAGCGGGAAAAGTTGCCACCTCCTTTTTGGCGGTACTCGTCGCTCTGCAATACGGCAAGCCTATCGACCGAATGTAGGGCCAGGTAGCCCGGACAATCGCCGCTCAAGGCTTTGAAACGCTGTGAGGAGCCAAATCCGCTGACCGAGATCAGCGCTGGCAGTTTTTCCAGGCTGTAAAACGCATTCCACTCGGCTTCGCTGGCGGGGTCGGCGTAGTTGCATTCGACTGTGTAAATCATCATGTCACTTCATTGGTTGATGTTCCATCATGCTAATGCCGCGCTAATGACCGATAAAACGACTTTTCGGCACCCTACAGTGACTAAACATCAAGGTGACTGCCTTGATTTGAACCAGGAAAGACCATGCGTCGAAAGCTCCCCAGTAACGCTGCCCTGATGGCCTTTGAAACAGCAGCCCGCCACGGCAGTTTCGCCCGTGCCGCAAACGAATTGGCCTTGACCGAAGGCGGCATCAGTCGGCAGATAGGCCGCCTGGAAGCCTTTCTGGGCGTCACGCTATTCGAGCGCGTTGGCAACCGCGTACGGCTCTTGCCTAACGGTGAGCGCTACGCTGCCCAAGTGCGCGAACTACTCGACCGGCTCGACAGGGACAGCCAGTATTTGATGGGTCAGCCCAGCGACGGCGAAAGCCTGGATATCGCCGTCAGCCCAACCTTTGCCTTGCGCTGGCTGATTCCTCGGTTGTCTGGCTTTGGCCGGCAACACCCAAATATCTGCGTGCACCTCTCGGAACGTATGGAACCGTTCGTACTTGCCGGTAGCGGATTTGATGCCGCCATCCATTTTGAGCACCCGGCCTGGACAGGCATGCACACGCACCGCCTGTTGAACGAAGTATTAATTCCGGTTTGTCATCCTGCCCTCCTGAATCCGGACAAGCAGGCAACGGACCTGGATTCACTGCCGCGATTACACCGACGGCAGAACCCGGATGCCTGGCAGCGTTACGCCCAGGAAACCGGGATTGTCCTGAGCAACGCAGCGATGGGCGCGCGCTACGATTTGCATGCGATGTTGATCGAGGCAGCACTGGCTGGCCTCGGCGTGGCACTCGTACCACGCCTGTATGTGGAAGCAGAGCTGGAGCAAGGCCGGCTGGTTGCGCCATGGCCGCAGGAGGAGAATGTCGCCAAGACCTTTTGCCTGGTGTTACCCGAACATCTTGAGCTGAGCCGCACACCCATCCAGGCATTTGCGCACTGGCTGTTGGAGGAGGCGCAGGTGAAGTAGGGGCATGCGGAGGTGCCAGTACCGGGTCTAGCCAAGTACAGCGCAACCCCGCCTGCTGTTGATAACAAGCTGAACTCACCTGCCGACCGCCTGGGCTTTCACCACTTATACGTAACCGAACCAATCAAGCTGCGCTCATCGCCATACCGGCATGTGGTATTGCAATACAGGTATTTCCTGTCGAACAGATTCTGCGCTTTAGCCTGCAGTTGCCAGTGACTGTCCACGTCGTAACTCACCAGCGCATCGACCAGCGTATAAGCCGGGATCTTCCCATCGTAAGCGCTCGGTGTAGTCCGCGTAGTCCCTGTGTACCGGGCGCCAGCCCCCAGGCGCAGGCGTTCCAGGCCGAGGCTTGCCAAACGGTAGGTGGCCCACAGGCTGGCGCTGTTGTAGGGCACGCCTTCGATGCGTTTGCCTACGTTGCTGGCGGTCTTGTCTTCCAGTACGTGGGTATCGGTGTAGGCGTAGCCGGCACTGAGTTGAAGGTTCTCGGTGAGGTTGCTCTTGGCTTCGAGTTCCAGGCCTTTGGAGCGGGTCTTGCCGTATTGCACGTAGGTGTTGGTGAGGCTGTCGAGGCTCAGGGAGTTGTCCTGGTCAAGCTGATAGACGGCGGCGCTGAGCAGGGTGTCGGTGCCGGGTGGCTGGTAGCGCAGGCCGATTTCGTATTGTTCACCCTCTAGTGGGGCAAAAGCGTTGCCGAAGGCCGGATTACTGACGCTGGCCGGCTGGAATGACTGGCTGTAGCTGATGTAGGGCGCCAGGCCGTTGTCGGCGAGGTAAACCAGGCCTACACGGCCGGTGGCTTTTTTGTCGTTGCGGGCGGCGCGGGCGTCGGTGGCAAAGGTGGTGGTGACGCTCTCGGCCCAGTCCTGGCGGCCACCGAGCAGCAGTACCCATTTATCGGCGAAGGTGATTTGGTCTTGCAGATAGATGCCGGCCTGGCTGCTGTGCAGGTCACTGCCGGTGTCTGGCGCGGTGTTGGCGCCGACGCCGGTGTATTGCGGGTTGGCCAGGTTCAGCGGCGGCGCCAGTTGGGCCTGGGTCGAGCTGATCAGGCGGTGCGAATCATAGGTCTTGTGGTAGTAGTCCACGCCCAGCACCAGGTCATGCTGCCAGCGTCCACTGTCGAAAGTGAAGTTGAGGTTGTTGTCGCTGGTCCAGCCGGTGGAGCGTTCTTCGCGGGCGCTGTAGCGGCGCAGCAGTCGGCTGCCGCTGACCGACACGGGAATCAGGTAGTCCCAATTGGTATTGGCCTGGAAGTAACGCAGACTTTGATTGACGCTGAGGTTGTCGTTGAAGCGATGCTCGAAGAGGTAGCCGAGTGTGTCCATGCGATTGGTGAAGTGGTCGTAGCCGGGCTCGCCCACGAACTGGTTGCGGCCGATCTTGTAGCCGGGGGTCTTGCTGTAGGTGCTGAGCGCATAGCTCATGGGCGGCGAGAAACCCGTCTCGGTTTCCTGGTGGCTGGCGAGGATGGTCAGCGAGGTATCGTCGTCGGGTTTCCAGGTCACGGCCGGGGCAATGTAGCGGCGATCATCGTCGACGTGGTCGACCTGCGTGCCGCTGTCGCGCCACAGCCCGGTCAGGCGATAGCTGAACTGGCCTTGGTCATCCACCGGTCCGCCCAGGTCGAGGGTGTACTGGCGGCGGTCGTAATTGCCCAGTTCCAGGCCGATTTCGTGCAGCGGCGTATCGGTAGGACGCTTGCTCACGGTATTGATCATGCCGCCCGGCGACAGCTGGCCATACAGCACGGACGAGGCGCCCTTGAGTACCTCGACGCGTTCCAGGCCATAGGCTTCGACACTGCCGTCGTAGGGGTTCGATTGCAGTTTCATGCCATCGCGCAGGATGCCACCGGTACCGGCACCGACGTTGAAGCCGCGCAGGGTGTAGTCGTCGGCAGTGCGGCTGAAACTGGCGGGCTGGCTGCTGAACCCGGGGGTGTACTTGAGCGCGTCGGAGAGGTTGTCGCTTTTGCGCGCGTTGAGTTCTTCGCGGGTAACTACTGACACGGATTGTGGGATTTTTACCAATTCCGTCCGGGTTTTTGTGCCAACCGACGAACGTTGAGCCACATAGCCGACGTCGGCGGTTTCTCCGCCCTGGCGCATTGCATCAATGTTGATGGCGTCCAGGGTCAGGCCGTCGCCGGCTCGTTGCACGCTCAAGGCACCGCTCGTGGTGACCCTCACACTCAGGCCGGTGCCCGCCAGGCTCCGGCGCACTGCTTCACTCGCACTCAAGTGCCCGCGCACCGCTGGCGCCTGGCGACCCGCCACATCCGTCGGAATAAACAGCACCTGCTGGCCACTCACCTGGCCGATGCCGATCAGGGTATTACCCACAGCGCCGGCAGGCAGGTTGAAGTCATAGGCGGTTTCGGCCGCCTGCAGGGTAAAGCTGGCCAGGCAGCCGGCAAACAGCGGCAAAAGGAGGTTGGGATGCATGAGCGGGCTCGCAGAAGTACGGAAACGAGTGCGCGGAATACGCGCGTCTATCAGGTATGTGACGCGAGTCCCGGATATTTTCAGGGGTGTCAGGAAAAAAATCAGACACGCTCGATTCGTGTCCACACGCCCAGCCAGGTATCGATGCGCAACGGCAGCACATCCTTGAGCGCGGCCAGCGCAACGCGCGTGTCATCCAGGGTAAACACTCCGGATATCCGCAACGCCGCTGCCGCCGCCGAAACGTGCAGCAGCCCCTGGTGGTAAGGCGCAAGGTGCTCGATCACTTGACCCAGAGACTGGTCATGGACTTCGAGCAGCCCTCTGGTCCAGCTGCGCTCGTCAACATAATGCGAAGGGAGTTCCTGCCAGCGGTTGCCATCGAATGCCAGGCCTTGGCCGGCAGCGAGGTGCTGACTGTGATGGGCCGTGCGCAACTGCAAGGAACCTTCCAGCGCCCACACCTGAGGCTGACTGGCCTGCATCGCCAGCAGGCAGCGTCCACTGTCGAGCCAGACCTCGCCCCACGGGCACGCCAGCACGAACGGTCGCGCCGGATCGCTGCGCACCTGGGCCTGCACCGCGCCGCGCAACAGTTGGACGTGCCGCTGCCGGGGGTTGAAATTCAGATCGACGGAACTCTGCGCATTGAGTTGCAAGGTCGAGCCGTCATCAAGGGTGAACGTACGGCGTTGGGCGGTCGAGGTGCGCAGGTCGGCGCGCAAACGTGCGTGCAACGGTCCACCCGGCAGGGTCAACAACTGCCCGCCGACAGCCAAGGCACCCAGGCCGAGCGCGCCACGAAGCATGCGACGACGACTGTACCCGGCGTCGCACAGCGCATGGACGGCGGCCTGCTGCTGCACCAACGGCGTCACGCTACGGTTCAACTGCTGCTGCAAGGTCTGCCAGGCGCGCAGATGACTCGGGTCGGCGGCCAGCCACCCAAGCAATTGCTGCTGGTCCTGTTCCGTGAACACACCCGAAGCACGCCGCGCATACCACTCGATCGCCTGCGCCGCCACCGCAGACACCGTCGTCACGACACGCCCCGGTAACACGCGGTCAATCCCTGCACCACATACTGATGCACCCGCGTCACCGACACCCCCAACTCCTCGGCGATACGTGCGTAAGTCAGGCCATCGATCTGGCTATACAGAAACGCCGCGCGGGCCTTGGACGACAAACCATCCAGCAACTGATCGACCGCCATCAATGCCTCCATCACCACCCAATGCTCCTCGGGCGAAGGCGCGGTCGGCTCGGGCAAGGAAGCGAGGGCGTCGAGATAGGCACGTTCGACATCATTGCGCCGCCAGCGGGCGAACATCAGCCGCTTGCCAATGAGGCTCAACAACGCCCGGGGCTCACGAATGGCATGGGGATCCGGCAGCGCCACAACCTGAGCGAAGGTTTCGGCCGCCATATCGGCGGCATCCTCGCGACAGTGCAGGCGCAGACGCAGGCGTTCAAGCAGCCAGCTGTGGTGCTCGCCAAACAGGCGATGGAGCGCCTGCTGACGAGGATCTTGGTTTGCCGGATGAGTAGAAAACACAGCGAGTGGCGTCCATGTTAATGAAAACTATTCGCAATGGTGGTGTGATTGGTGCCTGATTGCAAGGGTGTGGCGGGATTGCCGGTGCAAGAGCGACTTATAATTGATGCTCGGCCAGAGTCGAGAGTACGTAGAAAGGTCAGGGAGGAAGAACCTCATGGAAACCTCAACCGCTCAAAGCATCAAGCTCAGCATCATGTCGGCAACCGGACTATCAAAGGACGCGCTGCACATCTACGTGGGCATGGCGGTCTATCTGATGTTGGTCGCTATCATCCGACGACACAGGCCATACATTGGCTGGTTGGTAGTTTTCATCCTTGCGTGTGTGGGCGAATGGGTCGACAGGCAAGACGATATTGGAAGCTTCGGCTACTGGCGCTGGCAGGCCAGCGTTCACGACATTCTTAACACGTTGTTTTGGCCGACCGTGCTGACGCTGATTTGGCTTTTGAAGTGTCGCAGGAAGACAGGCGTAGATCTGTAAACCTCGCGCACGGCCGAAGGTGCCAAAATCCAGCATTCCCATCAGAAAACCACCCCCAAATCCCCGTAACCCAGAAACATCCTTCAGCAATAAATCCGCCCTTCTGTAAGACGATTCTGAATTTTGTGGATATCCTCTGCACCGCTTGTAGATGCCTGACGCTGCGGCTAATTTCCTGCCTGTCGTTGAAATCAACGGCCGGGTTTAGTCGCCTGAAAACGTTCGGTCAAACGCGGTTCACCGCCGTTGCTCGCATCCTTGATGCAGGCATCCAGCTTTATGGTGGCTGTGCACGGGGCACCTTCGGGTGCGCCGGGATTGCCCGACATCCGGTCGACTAACCCGCGCACAGCCGCCACCCTTTGTTTAGTCGCGAAGGTTGATGGCTCAACTATTGTTGGGAGAGTCACATGCTCAGATCCGAAACGCATTCACCCGTACACCCCGAACCACAGACCAAGCCCTACGAAACCGGCATGAACCTGTTCACTACAAAGCCAGGCATAAACGTCGAAGACGCCCTCATCACTGCCTCGGAATACCTCACCTGCGCAGCCGCCACCGCGTATGAATCAGCGGACAACAGCACAAGGGAATTCCGGGCGCTCGCGCGAGCGGTGATGCATCAGATTGAAGCGGCGCGAGTTTTGGTGGAAGCGGCGGTTGCCGGGTTGGAAGCGGAGAGTAAAACGTCGTAACTTCACGTTTCTTGCGGCGGCTTGAAGTGCTGGCCTCGCTCCAACGGGGTTGTGCGCCTTTCGAGCGCTCTAAAATTGCGAGGCAGCTTATGACCACGCTCCCTGACACCTACAAAGCCTACATCGCCTGCCTCAACGCCCAAGACTGGCCCGCTTTAGGCAACTTCGTTCACGAAGACGCGTATCACAACGACCGGCCGTTCGGGCTTGCGGGGTATCGGGAGATGCTGGAGAACGATTTTCGGCAGATCCCGGATTTGCAGTTCAACATTCTGTCGCTGGTTGCGGACGCCAGCCATATTGCTGCGCGCCTCGGTTTCGATTGCAGCCCGAAGGGTGAATTTCTGGGGCTGGCGGTGAACGGCAAGCGGGTGAGTTTTACCGAGAATGTCTTTTATCAGTTTCGCGACGGGAAGATTGCGCGGGTCTGGTCGATTGTCGATAAAGCGGCTATCGAGGCTCAGCTGTAGAGCGTCGACAGCGGGCGGTCAATCCAGCAGGTAGCGGGAAATGTGTTTGGAGATTTCGATAATCGAGGTTCTGCCGGTGAATTCGAATTTCACTTTGCCGAGCGACGAGAAGTAGATTTCCAGTTCGGAATCCAGGTCGAAGGTTCCGGAGGTTTCGATGGAGTAGGCGACGATGTTTTTGTAGGGCAGCGAGGTGAAGTCTTTTTTGCTGCCGGTGATGCCCTGCACGTTGACCGAGATGATGCGTTTGTTGGTGAACACCACGCCGTCGCGCATGGATTTGTAGGCGTCGATGACTTCTTCGCCTTCGAGCAGCAGCGACTGGACGCGCTCGGCGTATTCGCTGTTTTGTTTGAGTTTGAAAAAGCCCTTGTTGTTGAAATCCAGCATTGGTCCGTCCTCGCTTATGAAAATCCTGCGCTGAGCATACCCATCAAGGCGCGCCGAATACCATCGTCCAGTAAACCCCGGCATGGCTCCTGGCGTTGGTGCCGTATGCCGCGCCGACCTGGGTGAACATCGGGTTCATGAGGTTGGCGCAGTGGCCGGGGCTGGCGAGCCAGCCTTGCATCGCGGTGGTTGCCGAGCCCTGGCCGCTAGCGATGTTTTCGCCGACCTGGCGACCGCCGTAGCCAGCCGCTCGGGCGCGGTCTTCGGGCAAGTCGCCGTTAGGGTCGATGTGTGCGAAGTAGCTTTCACTGGCCATGGCCAGGCTGTGTCGTTGCGCAGCGGCTTCCAATGCCGCGTTCCAGGCCAGCGGGCGTGCGGCGGCGTAGGGTTTGCGACCGCACATGCGTGGCTGAGCGCGGGCGGCGTTGACTTGGGCGAGCAAGGTTTTGCCGGCGGTTTGTTTGTCTTCCAGGCGACCATCGAGCAGCGGTTTGGCCAGTACCACGCGCCATTCGTTCGCGGCGCGGGTGATGCCGATGTCTGCGAAATCGGTGTCGAGCAGCGCCGCGCAATAGCGGCGTTGAAGCATGTCGAACGCGGCGTCTGCGTCTGGCGCGCCGACCAAACGGATGGTTCGCACCGACACCGCGCGATAGCCGGACGCCTTGAGTGTCTCGCGCAGATCGCCGCCGAAGCCGATGGGCAGGGCGAGTTTCGACTTCAGCGCCAATGGCGACAGGGCGCGGGGTGTGTTGCTGGCGCAGCGCGAGGGTTGGGCGCGGTAGTCGTTGATGGCTTGGGCGAGCTGCCCTTCTGCGCTGGCTTGGGCTGAGCCGGTGAATAGCGTGAACAGGGGAATCAGGAGCAGGAGACAAGAACGAGCGATTGGGCGCATGGGACGGCAGCTCTGATGGAGAAAGGTGGTTCAGCGGCGAGTAAATTATGGCGGGCGTATGACTGCGGGTTTTGGCACAAGTTGCACGACGGACGGGGGATCATTGAATGGCTGGGGAATCGTATCGGCCAGCACACAGGATGCGTAGGACCGGCTTTAGCCGGGAGCGCGCAAGTTCTGACGACGCATGTGCTGCGAATGTACCGGCCTCCTCCCGGCTAAAGCCGGTCCTACGGAAATCTATTCATTTACCGGTTCTTATTCCGGCACCGCAACGCAATCGCCCCCGAACATGGCTGTTCGGGGGCGAATCGGTCAGGGGTTTGGTGGATCAGACGACCTTACGCTGCGGCGCGCCGTGGACCATGGTGTAGGCGTAGTCGACGCCCATGCCGTATGCGCCGCTGTGTTCAAGGACCAGTTCCATGACCGCTTCGTAGGTGTCTTTGTGCGCCCAGTCACGTTGGTATTCGAGCAGCACTTGTTGCCAGGTCACCGGTACTGCGCCCGCCTGAATCATGCGCTGCACGGACATGTCGTGGGCTTCTTTGGTGGTGCCGCCGGAGGCGTCGGTGACGATGTACACCTCGTAGCCTTCTTCCATGGCTTCCAGCGCCGGGAAGGTCAGGCAGACTTCGGTCCACAGCGCGGCGATGATCAGTTTTTTGCGGCCGGTGGCTTTGACCGCCTCGACCAGTTTCTTGTCTTCCCAGGAGTTCATGGAAGTACGTTCGATGGGCTGTTGATCCGGGAACACGCCGAGCAGTTCTGGCCAGATGTAGCCGCTGAAGCTTTTGGTTTCAACCGAGGTGAGGATGGTTGGCACGTTGAACAGTTTGGCGGCCTTGGCCAGGCCAACTGTGTTGTTCTTCAGGGTCTGGCGGTCAATCGACTGGACGCCGAAAGCCATTTGCGGCTGGTGGTCGATGAGGATCAGGGCAGAGTTGGTTGGGTTGAGCAGTTCGCGGATCGACATGGTTGTATTCCCTTTAAACGTTAGATTGAGTAGCTGAGTTCGGTTGCCGCGCTTCAGCGTCTGGCTGTGTTCTGCGGCGTTGGAACAAAGATACTGCCGACGCCTGATCGAGACAATTACCCAAAATTCGGATTCATTGTTTCTATTTTGGGGACATTGATGGTATGGCCGTTACACCTGAACACCTCAGCTGCGCTCAATGGCAATCCAGAGCAAATCTCCCGTTCATCACCCGGACTGGAGAACCACGGAATCAGGCCGATAGAGCTTTCCCATGCGCTGGGTGAAACCGGCGCAGAGTGGCTGGAAATTTGATAACGCTCAGGCGCTACCTATACTCAGCCACTGTTGGCCGGATCTCACTGTCAGTGAGGTTTTTGAAGTACCTCTATATGGACGTTGACGATGGCCAAGCATGTGACGCAAACCGAGCAAACCTTTCCCGCCGAACAACGTTTGATTTCAGCGACTGATACCACCGGCAAAATCACGTACTGCAACGATGAGTTCGCGAGAATCAGTGGTTATTCCCAGGCTGAAATCATCGGCAGCCCGCACAACCTGGTTCGCCACCCGGACATGCCCAAGGATGTTTTCGGCGTGATGTGGGCCTATTTGAAGGCGGGCAAAAGCTGGATGGGCATCGTCAAGAATCGCTGCAAGAACGGCGATTTCTACTGGGTCAGCGCGTACGTGACGCCGATCCTGGAGAACGGTCGGCTGATCGGATATGAGTCCGTGCGCGTCAAGCCGACTCGCGAGGAGATCGCCCGGGCCGAAGCCTTGTATGCGCGGTTGCGCGAAGGCAAAAGCGCGGTCACGACGGCCCGTCATCTGGGTGTGTTTGCCAGCATCATGGCGGTGCCGGTCGTTGCTGCGGCCGTCGCCCTGGCTGTGAACAATTTCTTCCCCGGTATCGTGGCTCAAGTGGTCATCGCCGGGTTGTTCGTGGCGCTGGGCGCGTGGGCTTATCTGCGCGGCGAACGTCAGTTGTCCGGCATCATCGACAGCGCGCCCAATGCATTCACCGATCCGGTGAGCGCGCTGACTTACAGCGACGCTTATGGCTCTCAGGCGCGGGTGGAAATGATTCTGCTCAGCGAGGACGCGCGTCTCAAAACCGCGTTGACCCGCCTGAGCGATCTGGCCAGTCAGGTTTCCGAAGCCGCAGGCCATTCCACTCAGCTCTCCTCGCAAACCGAACGCGCGCTGCTGGAACAACGTGCCGAAACAGACATGACCGCAGCGGCCATGACTGAAATGGCGGCCTCGATCAACGAAGTCGCCCGGCATGTGCAGCACACCGCATCCGAAGCCAGCACGGCCAATGAACTGGCCGAGCAAGGCAACCGAGTGGCCGGTACTTCCCGCGAGGCGATCCAGCGGCTGGCGGGCACGGTGACCAATATCAGCAGCGCCGTCGATAACCTGGCCAATGAAACCCAGCAAATCATGTCGGCGGCCGGCGTCATTCAAGCGATTGCCGATCAGACCAACCTGCTCGCGCTCAACGCCGCCATCGAAGCTGCCCGAGCCGGCGAACAAGGCCGTGGTTTTGCGGTGGTTGCCGATGAAGTCCGCGCGTTGGCAGGCAAGACGCGTGAGTCGACCCAGCAAATTCAGGCGGTTATCGCATCGTTGAAAAAGGGTGCCGACGACGCGGTGAGCATTGCGCAGCTGGGTATCAGCGAGGCTGACAAAGGTGTTGCCCAGGTGATCGAGGCGCAGGACGCGCTGCAAGGTATTCGCGAAGTGATTGGCCGGATCAGCAGCATGGGTCATCAAATGGCGACCGCTTCGGAAGAACAGGCCCACGTGGCCGAGGACATTTCCCGGCAGATCAATAACGTGGCCGAGACCTTCGAGCGATCCGCCAGCAACGCCAGCGCCGCCGTGTCGCGCGGCGCTGAACTTGAAGCGGCGTCACGCGGGCTGCGTGCGTTGGTTGAGCGGTTTAATCGGTAAAGCGGGGCTCACGGCAACAGAATCACCTTCTCCCCTGCGCCCTGGTTGACCTCGGCGTAGCGTGCCAGGCCTTCGCTGAGCGGTGATTCGAACAGGCCGGTGGGCAGCGGCAAGCTGCCTTCGTCGAAGAAGCGGCCAAACTGGTCGAGCATCTTCGCGCAGGCCTGGCAGTCGTACAGCAACGAGTTGATACCCACCACCGAGCCGCCTTTGCGATACAACGCCAGTGCGGGCAATTGCACGTGGCCGTCGACCGGCGCGGCAATAATGGCGATGCGGCCGAATGGTGCCAGCGCACTCACTGCGCCGGGCAGCCAGAAGCCGGTGGTGTCGAAGATGACGTCGGCGCCGCCTTTGAAAATCCCGCTGACTTGCCCGGCCAGTGCCTCAGCCGCGTCCAGCAAAATGGCGTCGAAGCCCTGCTCCTGTAACGCCTTGAGCTGTTCCGGGCGACGTACCGCGCCGAGGACTTGGGCGCCCAGGATCTTGCCCAGCGCCAGAGCGGCACTGCCGACCGCGCCATTGGCACCGATCACCAGCAAACGCGTATCGGCGCCGACCAGGCTGCGTTGCAACGCATCCCATGCGGTGGTGTAAGGCACGCCAAGGCTGGCGGCCTGGCTAAAGCTCAAATGTTTGGGTTTGAGGGCCACGCCCTTGGCCGGCAAGGTGAGGAACTCAGCATGGGAGCCGTCCCGAAAGAAGCCCGGCTCTTTGCCAGTGCCCCAGACTTCCTGGCCGAGCAACGCCTGCGGGCCTTGCACCACGATTCCGGCAAAATCACGCCCCGGTACGCGCGGCAGCGTGGTGTACGGAAAACGACCCAACACGTTTTTGACGTCGCTGGGATTCAGGCCCGCGGCCTTCACCTGGATCAGCACTTCATCCGGGCCGGCAACCGGCTTGGGCAGATCGACGTATTGCAGTGCGGCGAGGTCGCCGGTTCGGGAAAATTGCAGTGCTTTCATGGAAGGCCTCTCGTGAAGTTGTTGCGGCGCGATTCGAGAAATCAGGACACCCAGCTGGCAAGCAACTGCTTGCCCATGGGCCAAAGTTTTTCGCCCAGCAACATGCCGGTCAGACCCACCAGCGCCACGGCGGGCGGTGCAGGCGAACGAAAATCAAGCGCGCCGTAGAGCAGGCCGACGGCGATGCCAATAACGATGGAAATGAGATAGCTCATGGTGAACTCCGGGCAAACTGGAATGCGCAAAGTTTACGAGCGGCAGGGAAAAGCTATCGGCCAAGGACTTCGGAATATCGGCCAAATCCCGTAGGAGCGGCTTTAGCCGCGAGAGCGCGAGAGCGGAAGGTCCGACGAGGCATCTGCTGCGAATGGACTGGCCTCCTCCCGGCTAAAGCCGGTCCTACGGATTTCATATAGGCGGATATTTCGACGGCGCCACGCCCAGTTCCCGGCGGAACATGTCGCTGAAGCTGCTGGGCGAGTAGCCCAATGAGCGGGCGATGGTGCTGACGGGGACGCCCTGGATGATTTCCGCCACGGCGGTGGCCAGTTGCACTTGGCGCCGCCACTCGGCGAAGCCCATGCCCAGCGCACTTTGAAACAGTCGGGCCAGCGTGCGCACGCTGGCTCCGGCGTTTTCCGCGTGTTGCTCGAAGGCAATCGCCAGCGACGGCTCGCTCATGACCGCCTGACACAGGTTCATCAGGCGACGGTCGGATTGGTCGGGCATGGGAATTTTCAGGATCGACCGTTTGGCGCGCTTGAGTTCCAGCAGCGCCAGTCCGACCAATGCGTCGTAATACTCCGACGCTTGCTCGTGATCCTGGGCGACAAGGCCGAGGATCAATTCCCGCAGCAAACGACCGACTTCGAAAACCTGCACGGTTTTTTCGAGGGTTTCGGCAATGGCCGGGCGCAGGTAGATATTGCGCATTTCCAGGTCGGTGACAACGCGAATGCCATGCACCACGCCGGGCGGCAACCAGACGGCTCGTTGCGGCGGAACCACCAACGCTTCCAGCGGCGTTTCAACCCACATCACGCCGGAGGTGGCGTACAACACCTGACCCCAGACATGCTCGTGCGGCTCGATATACCGCCCACGCGGATAGGTACGCGCCAGCGGTTGCACGGGCACGGCAATATCGGAAAGATCGGGAGGCGTTGCGAGGGCCATGGGGCGACCGGGATCAGGTGCTGGGATGGCACATGGTAGCGCAGCCAGCACCCAGAACTGTAGGACCGGCTTCAGCCGGGAGGGCGGAAGGTCTGATGACACAACCGCCGAGAATGTACCGGCCTCCTCCCGGCTAAAGCCGGTCCTACGAGTGGTGTGCTGACAATCAGAACACGTTGATCGGGTAATCCACGAAGATCCGCGTTTCGTTGCCTTCGCTGTTGTAGTTGCTGGCGTTGTCGGACACGCGCAGGAACGAGTTGCGCAGGCGTACGGACAAATCTTTGGCCGGGCCGCTCTGCACCACGTAAGTCAGTTGGCTGAAGATTTCGCGTTCTTCGCCGCTGCCGCGATTGGTGCCGTCGTCGATGTTGTCGCCGCGCACGTAAGCCACTTTATAGCTCAGGCCCGGAGTGACCACGGTCGACAGGTTCACGCCGTAACCCGCCTGCCAGGAACGCTCGTCCTTGCCGTTGAAGTCGGACCAGTACGAGTTCGCCAGGTAGATAGTGTTGCCGCCGTCACCAAATCCGCCGGCATTGCGATAACCGCCGTAGTTGTAGCCGGTGTCGCCGGTGCTGCGCTGGTGGGCGATGGTGAACGAGTGGATGCCCACTGCCCAGGTCGCCGCCAGGCTCCAGATCTTGTTGTCGCGCTCGCCGCTGTCGGCGATTTCCTTGTCCAGTTCAGTCTTGTAGCCGTTGAAGTCAAAGGTCAGCGACTGGTCTGGCTGCAGGGCGAACACGTAGTTCAGGTTCAGGTACTGCTTTTTCAGCGTGTCTTCGTCGTCGGAGGCGTAGAACGCGGCGCTGAACGCGTCGGTGAATTTGTAGCTGGCCCCGTAGACATTGATGCTTTTCAGATCGCCGCTGTCGCGACCTTCGGCACTTTTACGCGTCTGCTGGGTGAAGCGACCCACGTTGACGACCAGGCCATCGATCTCTTTGGAAGTGATCAACGTGCCGGTGTAGCTTTCCGGCAGCAAGCGCGAGTTGTCGTAACTCAGCACCGGAAACTCTGGCATCTGGTCGCCGTACTTGATCACGGTATTGGAGATGCGTGCTTTGACTGCGCCGCCGAAACGCGACAGGTCATCCGCCGCTGCGCCGCTGTCGCCCTGCTTGAAGAAATCGATACCGCCCGCGCCGCTGCGACCCTTGCCGCCATCCAGACGCAAACCGTACAGCGCGAACGCATCGACGCCCACGCCGACCGTGCCCTGAGTGAAACCCGAGGCGAAGTTGGCGGTGAAGCCTTGGCCCCATTCGGCCTTGTCTTCGCGGCCATTCTTGTAATCGCGGTTGATGTACGCGTTGCGCAGGAACAGGTTGAGGCTGCTGTCCTCAACAAATCCCTTCGAGTCGGCCTGGCCGTCAGCCATGACCTGTCCAGCACTGATCAGGCCCAGTGCGAGCAAGCTGATACGTGTAGTGAGCATCGGTAATTCCCTTTCTGCGGATTGATCACGCGCCGTGGCGACGACTTGTTCAGTCGTTTGGCCTTCCGAAAACAGCTTCCGAAAAGCCGGCGCAATCATCGCAGTGGACTACTGATGCATGGCATTAGGCCACGGGCGGAGGACGCAAATCCTAGACGCAGGCTTGAAAGGTGTCAATTTGCATGTAACACCTTTGAAACATTCGACCGCTCTAGCACGGCCTGCTGGAGTCTCGATGCACGCTGATCAGTGCTTCCAGTTCCGCCTCTTCCAGCAACCCGGCCGGGTAACGCTGCAGAAGCATTTTGCGTACATCCGGTCGTTGAGGCACTCGGATGTTTGTCGCCCTTAACCAATCCGCCATCATCTGGCGGGCTTCGCTACTAGCAGACAAACCGCGAGCATGGTGCCCAAGAGCTGCGTTCATAGGGACAACCTCTGTAAGTCGTGAGGGGCTAAATGTACGGGCGCTATATGACAGACGAGAGACGCGGCGAACTATTAAACACTTCGTTACAGATCTATCCGAAAGCATAGACCAGCAAACCGCGACCCATAAAAAAACCCATCGGGTGATGGGTTAGTGAGAGCAAGATCGGGACCAACTGTGTGTCCGAAAGGAAATATCGTCCTGCAATTCAGACCCGGTGCGGGGCCGGTTGCTGCTGAGTCAGGCAGTGAATATTGCCGCCGCCCAGCAGTAATTCGCGGCCTGGAACCATCACCACTTCATGCTCGGGGAACAGCGTTTGCAGGATTTTTCGCGCTGTTTCGTCCAGTGGATCGTCGAAGCTCGGGGCGATAATCCCGCCGTTCACGATCAGGAAATTCACATAGGAACCGGCCAGGCGCACCGATGGGTTGCGTTCCTGGCTGCCATGCACCTGATCAACGCCTGCGCATTCTTCGTGCGTGGCGAACAATGGGCCGGGAATCGGCATTTTGTGCACGATGAATGCCCGCCCCTTGGCGTCCCGATTGTTTTCCAAAATACTCAATGCCGCGTGGCAGCGGGAATAGTTGGGGTCTTCGGGATCATCCGTCCAGGCCAGTAGCACTTCGCCGGGGCGCACGTAGCAGCAGAAGTTATCGACGTGTCCATCCGTTTCGTCGTTGAACAGGCCGTCCGGCAACCAGATGATCTTGTCGACCGCCAGGTTGTGGCTGAGCACGGTTTCAATCTCTGCGCGGGACAGGTGCGGATTGCGATTGCGGTTGAGCAGGCACTCTTCGGTGGTGATCAGCGTGCCCTCGCCATCGACATGGATCGAGCCGCCTTCGAGCACGAAACCCTTGGTCTGGTAACGCGGGCAGCGCTCGATTTCCAGAACCTTGCTCGCCAGTTGGGAATCCAGGTTCCAGGGCGAATACAACCCGCCATCGAAACCGCCCCAGGCGTTGAAATCCCAGTCCACGCCACGCACCTGGCCGTGATCATTGATGACGAAGGTCGGGCCGGTGTCGCGCACCCAGGCGTCGTCACTGCTGATTTCCACCACACGAATGTTTGGCACATCGAGGCGCGCGCGGGCGTTGTCGTATTGCGCGGCGGAAACGGCGACCGTCACCGGCTCGAAACGCGCGATGGCTTTGGCCACCGCGACGTGCGCGGTCTGCACCGGTTTGCCGCCCAGACGCCAGTTGTCCGGCCGCTCCGGCCATACCATCCAGGTCTGGGTTTGCGGCGCCCATTCGGCCGGCATGTAAAAGCCGTCGGCGCGCGGCGTGCTATTGAGCGTGGTCATCATTCAGAACTCCAGCGAACCGTCGTACAAAGGGCTTCTCACCATAGCAGGCGTGCCATGACAATCTGGACGCCTTTATAGACGATAAAAATCGGCAATTAAAGCGTTAGCACTAAATTTAAAAGACAAAATCGGCAAACTATCCCGATATTAATCTGAATAAACCACCAACCTGTGGGAGCGAGCTTGCTCGCGAAGTAGCCGTAGGAGCGACCGTAGGAGCGACTTTAGTCGCGAGAGCGTCAATTGCCCTCCCGGCTAAAGCCAGTCCTACAGCAAGCCTCGCTCAAACGGGTTTATTCCAGCTCTGCCAGCACCTTGGACACCATATCGACAAAGAAATCCACACTCTGCCGGGTGGTGACCATGGGCGGTTTGATTTTCAGGATGTTCAGGTAGTCGCCGGTGGGCTGCATGAAGATGCCCAGCTCCCGCAGGCGCTCGCACAAATAGGCGGTTTCTTCGCTGGCCGGTTCCAGGCTCTGGCGATCACGCACCAGCTCGACGCCCAGATAGAAACCCATGCCGTGGACCGCGCCCACCAAGGGATGCTGGTCGATCAGCGCTTCCAGTCGTGCCTTGAAATGTCCGCCGACAATTTCAGCGTTTTCCCACAGCTTTTCCTCTTTCATCACATCGAGCACGGCCATGCCGATGCGACAGCTGACCGGGCTTCCTCCGGCTGACGAGAAGAAATAGCCCTCGGCTTCCAGCGCTTCGGCGATTTCCCGGCGGGTGATCACTGCGCCCAGCGGCTGGCCGTTACCCATGCCTTTGGCCATGGTGATGATGTCCGGCACCACGCCCTGCTCTTCGAAACCCCAGAAGTAACGGCCCAAGCGGCCATAACCGACCTGCACTTCATCGGCGATGCACACGCCGCCCTGCGCCCGGACTTTCTGGTAAACCTGTTGCAAGTAACCCGGCGGCAAGGAAATCCCGCCGGCGTTGCCGTAAACCGGTTCGCAGATAAAACCCGCCACTTGCCGCTGTTGCGCAGCCAACTGCTGCAAAACCTGTTCGACGCTGCGCACGTACTGCGGCGCGCTGTCCGGGCCGCGAAATTCGCCGCGATAGCTGTTCGGCGCCGTGACCGGATGCACCCAGTCCGGCCGGGTGCTCAAGGCTTGCGGGTTATCGGCGATGGACGTCGAAACCGCGTCCGCCGCCACTGACCAGCCGTGATAGGCCTCCAGCACGCAGAGCATGTCGCGCCCGCCACTGAACGCCCAGGCCAGACGAATCGCCAGGTCGCAGGCTTCGGTGCCGCTGTTGACCAGAAACACCCGATCCATGCCTTGTGGCGCCAGCGCCAGCAGCTGCTCGGAGAATTCGGCGATGGCCGCGTAATGAAAGCGCGAATTGGTGTTGAGCAACGACCATTGCCGACTCGCTTCGGCCGCCATGCGCGGATGGCCATGGCCGAGCACCGCGACGTTGTTGAGCATGTCCAGATACGAGCGGCCCTGCATGTCGATCAGATGGTTGCGCCAGCCGCGCTCGATGTGCGGCGGTGCCTGGTAATAATGTTTTTGCGAGCGGGCGAAGCTGGCATCACGTCGCGCCAGCAACCCCGTCGAATCGGGCAACGGCGGCGCATCGCAGGGGAAACCCAGCAGCGTCGAAGGCGACGGGCACAACGCTCGCCAGGCATCGGCCCAGCTCGGTGTGGCAAACAATGGCGGGCTCAGGTTTGGCGCGCCGCACAGTTGCAGGATCAGCGAACCGGCGCTTTGGCCAAGCTCGTCTCCAGCGACCAGCTTTTGCCCGGACTGCAATCCGCAAGCAGCGCCCCACAGGCGCAGGCTCATGTCCTCGCCCACCAGCAATAGTGCGGCGTCAGCGGTCATGCGCAAAGTGCCACTGAACGGCGCATGCAAGGGGATGGCGTCCGGCAGGCTCAACTCCACGTGCAAGGCGCAGGTTTCGGGCTGCTTCGCACTGTCGATCAAGGTGCGCGACAGGCGATATTCGGCGAAACGGCTCGACGCCTGACCTGTGGCTTGCGCGGCCTGCATCAACAATTGCTCGTCGATGCCATCCTGCTGCCAGTTGCCAGCGACAAAATGCTCGCTCAACACGCCCAGATCCACCAGGCGAAATTCCCGACCGATCAGGCTCGGCAGCAACGGGAAATAAATCGGCTCCGGGGCTTTGGCCGCCGCCATGCCCAGCGCCGCGAGAATCGCCGCTTCCATCAAGGCTATCGGCACCGAAGTGGCGAGATCGAAGATCCCCCATTCGCTGGCGATATTGGCCTGAATGTACGCGTTGTCCGGCTCGACCCTGGCCTGCTGTTCACTGCTGAGGACCAACACCGCCGAACGTGCGACGATCAGCGGCCAAAGCGCCTGCAACTCTTCACGCTGCAAGGGATTGATCGCGTGATAGGCGCGAATCGCCGGCAGGATGTACAGCGGGTCGCCGTCCGCATGATGCAGCAACGCGGCGCAAGTGACCGAAAGGTCGGCGACACGCCAGGTCGTGACCAGATCGCCGAAATCAATCAAACCCTGCAACTGCCATTGCCGCTGTGTGTCGCGCGCCCAGACCACGTTGTATTCGGTGATATCCAGATGCACGGCCTGCAACGGCAGCGCGGCAATCAGCGGCAGTAAACGATGCTGCGCCAGCTCGGCCGCCTCGGCGATACAGGCGCGTTTGTCGGCGTCTTCAATCACGGGTAGCAAGTGCTTGATCAGCGCCATCGCATGTCGGGGATCCCATTGCAGGATGCGCTCCAGCCCCGGATGTTCGAAGCCTGCCAGCGCTTGATCAACCTGGGCGCACAGCTCGCCAATCCCGGCTACGACATCAGTCGGCAGATGCGCCAGGTGGCTGAGGGACTGCCCGTCGACAAATTCCAGCAGGCGCACATGCACGGGCTTGGCGTCGATTTCCAGCGACAGCAGCTGCGCGGCATTTTTGCTGCTGACCACAGCCGGCACGCGAACCGGCGAGTGCGCCGCCAGATGCCCCAGCGCCGCGTGCTGGGCCTGCAACTCGGCAGGCGAATACGCGCCGTGGCAGATTTTCAGGACGTAGCGGCCACTGCCGGTGTCGAGCAGGAAATTGCGGTCCTGCTGACTGCCCAACTCCTTCAACGTGCCGCTAAGGCCGTAATGTTGATCGAGCAGTTGCAACGCTTGTTCTGTGGTGACTTCCGGGCATGGCAGGCTGGAACGGCGAATCAACGTGGCAAGGGGCATGAACAACCTCAAATAGTGCTGGACGGGCTTGCCTGGCCCGGCCGACGAGGGCAAATCAGGCGTGGCTTGAGTGTTTTGATCCACAACTATAGTTGCGTCGGATTAACGACACCAATAAGCACGCCGTAGAATCACCATCGCCGGTTTTATGACGCAAGTGCCGGGGGCCAATCAAATCTTTTCATGACCCAAGCGACCATTCTTGCTTGATGCTGCTTGCGCGGGCCTGCTCACGCCCACAAGCTATGCTCCATACGTCTTACGACCAACAAGGAAGAAGGCCAGCTCATGCGAATACTTGTAACTGGCGGTGCGGGCTTCATCGGCTCGGCGCTGATCCGTCATCTGATCCAGAACACCGAACACGATGTGCTTAATTTCGACAAATTGACCTACGCCGGCAATCTCGAATCGCTGGCCAGCATTGCGACCAATACCCGCTATGAGTTCGTGCAGGCCGACATCTGCGATCAAGCCCAGGTCAGTGCCGTGCTTGAGCGCTTTGCGCCGCACGCCATCATGCACCTGGCCGCTGAATCCCACGTAGACCGCTCCATCGACGGCCCGGCGGAATTCATTCAGACCAACATCGTCGGCACCTACAGCCTGCTGGAAGCCGTGCGCGGTTATTGGATGAAACTGCCGGAAGCCGAGCGCGCCGCGTTTCGTTTCCATCACATTTCCACCGACGAGGTGTACGGCGACCTGCACGGCGTCGATGACCTGTTCACCGAAACCACGCCCTATGCGCCCAGCTCGCCCTATTCGGCCAGCAAGGCCGCGTCCGATCACCTGGTTCGCGCCTGGTATCGCACTTACGGCCTGCCGGTGGTGGTCACCAATTGTTCGAACAACTACGGCCCGTTCCACTTCCCCGAGAAGCTGATCCCGTTGGTGATTCTCAACGCCCTCGCGGGCAAGCCGCTGCCGGTGTATGGCAACGGCCTGCAAGTGCGCGACTGGCTGTTTGTCGAGGATCACGCAAGGGCGCTGCTCAAGGTCGTGACCGAAGGCGTGGTGGGCGAGACCTACAACATTGGCGGCCACAACGAGCAAAAGAATATCGACGTGGTGCGCAGCATTTGCGCGCTGCTTGAAGAGCTGGCGCCAGAGCATCCCGCTGGCGTGACGAATTTTGCCGACCTGATCACCTACGTGGTGGATCGTCCGGGCCACGATCTGCGCTACGCCATCGATGCCGGCAAGATCGAACGTGAACTGGGCTGGACGCCGGAGGAAACCTTCGAATCAGGCTTACGCAAAACCGTGCAATGGTATCTCGACAACCTGGAATGGTGCCGCAGAGTGCAGGACGGCAGCTATCAGGGCCAACGACTGGGCTTCACCCACCATAAGGATCTGATCGCATGACCAAGGGAATCGTTCTGGCAGGCGGGTCGGGCACACGCCTGCACCCCATCACTCTGGGCGTCTCCAAGCAGCTGTTGCCCATTTACGACAAACCGATGATTTATTACCCGATCTCGGTACTGATGCTGACCGGCATTCGCGAAATCCTGATCATCTCCACGCCTCAGGATTTGCCGCAGTACCGCAATCTACTGGGCGACGGCAGCCAGTTCGGGGTCAATTTTCACTATGCCGAGCAGCCCAGGCCCGATGGCCTGGCCCAGGCGTTTCTGATCGGCGAAGAATTCATTGGCGACGACTCGGTGTGCCTGATCCTGGGCGACAACATCTTTCACGGCCAGCACTTCAGCGAGCAGTTGCAGAAAGCCGCCGCCCATACCGAAGGCGCGACGGTGTTCGGCTATTGGGTCAAAGACCCGGAGCGCTTTGGCGTGATCGACTTCGACGACGAGGGCCGCGCGCTGTCCATCGAAGAAAAACCCAAGCATCCGAAGTCGAGCTATGCGGTGACCGGCTTGTATTTCTACGACAACGAAGTGATCCAGATCGCCAAGGACGTCAAGCCATCGCCACGCGGCGAGCTGGAAATCACTGACGTGAACAACGCGTACCTGGAACGCGGCGACCTGCGGGTCGAACGTTTCGGGCGCGGTTTTGCCTGGCTCGACACCGGCACCCACGACAGCCTGCTCGATGCGTCGCAATACGTGCAGACCATCGAACATCGCCAAGGCCTGAAAGTCGCCTGCCTCGAAGAAATCGCCTACCAGAACGGCTGGATCGATCGCGAGCACTTGCTTCAGCGCGCCGACTATTTCGGCAAGACCGGTTACGGCCAATACCTGTTCAAGCTTGCGGGGGAAAATCAGTGAATGTGATTGCCTGTGAAGTGCCTGAAGTCATCATCATCGAGCCTCGTGTGTTCGGTGATGAACGAGGTTTCTTCTATGAAAGCTTCAACGCCAAGGCCTTCGCGGATGCCACCGGCCTGGACACCCGCTTCGTGCAGGACAACCACTCACGCTCGGCCAAGGGCGTACTGCGCGGCCTGCATTACCAGATCGAACATGCCCAGGGAAAACTGGTGCGCGTGACTGCGGGGGAAGTGCTGGACATCGCGGTGGACATCCGCCGCAGTTCGCCGACCTTTGGCAAGTGGGTCGGCGTGAAGCTGTCCGCCGAGAATTTCCGCCAGTTGTGGGTGCCGCCGGGTTTTGCCCATGGTTTCGTGGTGCTCAGCGACTACGCGGAATTTCTGTACAAGACCACCGATTACTACACCCCGGCCGCAGAGCGCTGCATCCGCTGGGATGACCCGGACCTTGGTATCGACTGGGAGCTCGATGGCAAGCAGCCGCAAATGTCGGCCAAGGACCAGAACGCAAAATACCTGAAGGAGGCTGATCTTTTCCCATGAACGATCGCGCCGAAAAACCGCTGAGAATCCTGATTTCCGGCCAGCACGGCCAAGTCTCTCAAGCCTTGCAGAAAAGCCTGGCGGACCTGGGCGAACTGGTGGTGCTGGGCCGTGACCAGCTGGACCTGAATGATCCGTTGGCGGTGATTGATCGAGTGCAGGCCGTGCAACCTGACCTGATCATCAATGCCGCTGCCTATACGGCTGTGGATCAGGCCGAAACCGATGCGACAGCGGCGTTTCAGATCAACGCGATGTCAGCGGGCGTGTTTGCCCAGCAGGCCGAGGAGTTGGGTATTCCGCTGATTCATTACTCCACCGATTACGTGTTCGATGGCAGCAAGCAATCGCCTTACACCGAAGACGACGAAATCAATCCGCTGAGCATCTACGGCGCCAGCAAATGGACCGGCGAACAGGCGATCAGTGTCATCGGCGGGCAGTATCTGATTTTGCGCACCAGCTGGGTGTACTCCGCCGTCGGACGCAACTTTCTGCTGACCATGCAGCGCTTGTTGCAGGAGCGGGACAAATTGAACGTCGTCGACGATCAGATCGGCGCGCCGACCTGGGCGGGCACCATCGCCCAGAGCACGCGACAGTTGATCGACCGCTGGCGCAGTGGCAACCCTGGGGCCTGGGGCACTTATCACCTGACCGCCAGTGGCGAGACCTCGTGGTTTGGTTTTGCCGAGGCGATTGGTCAGCAATTGATCAACAGCGGCAAGAAATGCGCCACGCTGCACCCTATTCCGTCCTCCGCCTACCCAACCCCCGCCCCGCGCCCGCTCAACTCGCGGCTCGATTGCAGCAAACTGCAACGCGAATGGGGCGTGCAACAAACCGACTGGCACAGCGCATTGCTGCAGTGCCTGAGCGAGCAGCGTTAGGCATAATGCCGGTTCCGGCACATGCCTGCTGCTTTCGGGTCCGCAGGAGCGGATTCATCCGCGAGGACATGGGTACATCTGACGCAGATGTAACGTCTACACCATTGCCTTCGCGGATGAATCCGCTCCTGCGACATCTGCGCCAGCCGACTGGCACAGCGCATTGCTGCAGTGCCTGAGCGAGCAGCGTTAGGCATAATGCGGGTTCCGGCACATGCCTGCTGCTTTCGGGTCCGCAGGAGCGGATTCATCCGCGAGGACATGGGTACATCTGACACAGATGTAACGCCTACACCATTGCCTTCGCGGATGAATCCGCTCCTGCGACGTCTGCGCCAGCCGACTGGCACAGCGCATTGCTGCAGTGCCTGAGCGAGCAGCGTTAGGCATAATGCCGGTTCCGGCACATGCCTCCTGCTTTCGGGTCCGTAGGAGCGGATTTATCCGCGAGGACATGGGTACATCTGACGCAGATGTAACGCCTACACCATTGCCTTCGCGGATGAATCCGCTCCTACGACATCTGCGCCAGCCGACTGGCACAGCGCATTGCTGCAGTGCCTGAGCGAGCAGCGTTAGGCATAATGCCGGTTCCGGCACATGCCTGCTGCTTTCGGGTCCGCAGGAGCGGATTCATCCGCGAGGACATGGGTACATCTGACGCAGATGTAACGTCTACACCATTGCCTTCGCGGATGAATCCGCTCCTACGACATCTGCGCCAGCCGACTGGCACAGCGCATTGCTGCAGTGCCTGAGCGAGCAGCGTTAGGCATAATGCCGGTTCCGGCACATGCCTGCTGCTTTCGGGTCCGCAGGAGCGGATTCATCCGCGAGGACATGGGTACATCT
>Ga0247814_10000648_pt1 | contig 25647 bp, 23 predicted proteins | sample UWRJL179409R1_FD_179947 | JGI IMG/M metagenome (GOLD analysis project Ga0247814, IMG submission 179947) | Plant litter microbial communities from Arlington Agricultural Research Station in Wisconsin, United States - UWRJ-L179-409R-1 | ecosystem: Environmental > Terrestrial > Plant litter >... | reverse complement strand
AATTGATGCCTTTGCGGGGATTAATGCAATTTACAACCATGGTAACCAGCCCAACCTGCACATCAGCTGGTTATTTAACTTTTCAGGTCAGCCCTGGTTAACACAAAAATGGACCCGGTTGATTGCACAGGACTTTTACGGCACGGAGCCTATTCATGGTTATGGCTACGGACAAGATGAAGATCAGGGGCAGCTGGGTTCATGGTATGTGATGAACGCACTTGGTTTATTTGATGTCAAGGGTCTTACTGATGCTAAACCTATCATCCAGCTGGGTAGTCCGCTTTTTGATAAAGCTACGATCACTTTAGGTAACAAGAAAACGTTAACGATAGTCACCAAAAATAACTCTGCCTCGAACTTCTATATACAATCCGTATCTTTTAATGGAAATCCACTAGATAAATGCTGGTTATACCGTGAGGAGTTAATGAAAGGTGGCGAGCTTGTCTTCACCATGGGGAATCAGCCCAATAAAAATTGGGGAACGACTACACCACCGCCCTCCGAACAATAATAACAGGTACTTATCAATGATGTATGGTAATTTAAATAGCATAAAAACGATTTATCTGTCATTAATGAATGAGTAGTAGACGCTGAACAGGATGCCAGACCGGACTTTAGAAATTCAAAAAGAATAGCTAAACAAGGTAGGTCTTCACGCTAAATAGCTATTGAGACTCCAGCATTAAGGATTTTGACTTTCCTCAAACGTTGGGCCGTACAGACCGGGTACTTTATTGCCTGTAGCGCGGAGGTAAACAATCAGCTCACCTCGATGGTGGTAAATATGATTAAATAAAAATCCGCGGGTCACTCTACTTCTTTTCATGGGTCCCAACACTACCTGATCACCCACTTTCATTGTCCATTCATCTTCTAATTTATCCTCTGTGAGAGATTTCAAGGCAACTTTCGCTTTCTCCACATTACTTTCGAAATGGGCCAGAGTAGCATTGATGTCACCGGGATCACCCACTTCAAGCTGATCAGCAGCCATATCGTACACCTCTTTAGTCAGGGTTCCCACGTACCAGTAGTAAATGGTGGCAATGTGCTGCGCAAGCTGGCCCATTGTCCAGGAAATTTCCGAGGGTTGGTAACCCAGATCTTTTTCTGGTACCATCTGCAGTAGTTTGCGTGTGCTACTTACTTCATGTTCGAATTCTTCAATCAAATATTTCAGTATCATAATCTTATTTTTATGAATATAACAAAAGACACAAAAGCAAAGTTTGATAAAATCTGATTGTCTGTGGTCAGTATGAATTAAATGTCACGACTATCGTGGAACAAATTTATAGTGGCAGGCTAAAATAGAATGTAGAACCATGACCATAAATGCTTTCCACCCAAATTTTACCGTTATGGCGATGAATAATCTCTGCACTGAGATACAGTCCGATGCCGAAACCAGAGATGTTCGGCATTTCTGAGTTGTCTACTCTATAGTAACGTTCAAAAAGACGCTCTTCATCAGATGGTTTAATACCGATACCGTTATCTTTGATACTAATTATAATTGTATCTTTTGTTAATGTAGAAGAGAGTTCGATAGGCTGCCCTATGGCCGAGTACTTTAGCGCATTAGTCAGCAGATTGTTCATTACCTGACCTATCTTATTGCGGTCTCCATGAATAAAAACAGGTTCTTTTTGCTCAAAGATGATAGGATGAGAAGAGGTTGTAATTCTAAGTTCGGATGTTACTTCTGCGATGAGTTCTTCTATATCGAAACTTTGAATCGCTAACTGAATTTTACCTGCTTCAAGACTTGATAAGTTCAGGAATCCGTTGATCATGGTAGTCATTTTATTTACCTGATTCCCGGCTTTATCAAGGGCCAGTGCAGCAAAGCTATCTTGAACCATTTTGCCCTGGAGCAATTGTATATATCCCTTCAGGGAGGTAAGCGGAGTTTTCAGCTCGTGGCTCACCATACCGATAAAGTCATTCTTCCTTTGTTCATCCTGTTTGCCCTCTGTGATGTCTTGCAAAGTTCCATTCAAACTAACAGGTTGCTGCTCTTGGTCAAATGTCGCTTTACCTTTGGCTCTTACAATGCGTGAGATTTTTGTCTTAGGATTGATAATGGTATATACGATATCATAATTGCTTTCTGTGGAATGCGTGAGAGCCGTTTCAATAGCAGCAATTACGTTCTGCCGATCAGTTTCTGCTATTACGTCAGTCGCTAGCTTAAGGTCGATCTTCTCCTCTGGTTGTAATCCGAACCATGACTTCAATAAATTATTACCAGAAAATAAATTCGTTGCCGGGTCATAGTAAAAAGTGCCCAGTTCACCAGCCTCAATAGCCAGGTTAAGCATGTCCTGCGCGCGCATCACTTCATGCTGTGTTCTAATCTTTTCCGTAATTTCATCCAGAATCACCATTACTCCAGTCACTTCGCCATTAGCGTTCCTGATGGGTTGATAAATAGAATTAACATAGGCCTCGCGCAGTTCGCCCTGATCATAAAGCATTACCCTGAATTCATTGTTGTTACGGGTTATACCTGTAGTGTAAACATCATCCAGCCATTCATACACTGGCTGACCTTTCAGTTCCGGTCTGGCAATATGGTGAGGTTTGCCCACTACGTCCTCTTCCCTTCGGCCCCAGATGCGAAGGATGCTTTTATTGGCCATTTCAATAATATGCTCAGGCCCACTAAATATACCTATTCCTACTGGTGCCTGTTCAAATATACTTCGAATACGATCTTCACTTTCTAATAGTCTGTCATTCGATAGCCTGAGTTGTGATTGCGTCTCGGCCAGTTCTTCATTAGTGGAACGCATTTCCTCAAGCATTGATTCCTGCTCCTCATTAATTGCAGAAAGATCTTCATTTAATCGTTGTTCATAAATCTCTTTTTTTTGAACCAGTTCCCATGCTTTCTTCCGATCGGTTACATCTGTTGCCGTGTTGATAATGGCATAAGTTTTACCTGTATTATCTGGTACAGGACGATATTCAAAATCAAAGTATTTTTGGATCAGATTTCCGTTGAAATCGATATTGGCGAGCGTATCTTTAGCTATGTAAGGTACGCCGCTTTTCCATACTTCTTTCAAGATAGGAATAAAAGGCTCAAATTCGGGAGCAGCTTCATAAAGAGAGTGACCAATAATGTCGTCTTGCTTATTCCAAAGCTTAAGCATCGTATTATTTATAAACCCAATATGCATTTCTTCACTGGTAAAAATAACAGTTGCTTCTTTAGATTGAACAAATATCTTTAGGTATTGATCTGCAGTAAATAGGTGGTTACGATCAGTCATTGGTATAATTACGGAATTCAAAGATACAAAGATTCTATAAAATGTTGATCAGAACAATAGGATCTCCGCATTGGTAAGCTACTGACTGCGGAATAAATAATTGTAAAAGATAGCTTCAGTAATAAGATGATACTAGCTTTACCTGAAAATGATGATGCGGGTATTATATTTTACTATTTTTGGTGATCATATATAATGACAAGATTCTATATCCTATGGATTCATCTACGCCGGTACGATTGGAAAAGGAAGTTTCAGACTCTTTTTTCATAACAGTAAAAGATGGCGATCAGCTTTTTGAAAGTAATACACCGAATCGTTTGATGTATAATAGGATGCTCCTGGTGAACAAAGGGGAGGGGGTGATATATATTGACGATATAGCTTATGGCGTGGCCGATCATCAACTTTTTCTGCTCTCGAAAGGACAAATATTGTCATTTGCCGACGGAACAGTTTTTAAAGGCTTCAATCTCGTTTTCGGCGACTGTTTCTGGCAGAGAACACCTTCAAGTGCAAATAACTGTAAGGCGGTATTGTTCAATAATGCCGCAGACAATCAGTTACTGCCACTAGGAGCTGACGACTACAGAGAGCTTCAGTATTTTTTTGACTCCTTACACAGGGAGTTTGAAAAGGCAGGGTATATAAATAAGTTAGATGCTTTAGCTGCCTATCTTAAGATTATCATGATTAAGGTTGCAAATGTCAATGCCTCACTTACGAAGGGCTTCGACAGTTTTGAAAAACAGTTATACAGGCAGTTCTTAGGGTTAATTAGTGTAAATTACCATCAATCACATGAAGTCTCAGATTATGCGCGACAGATGGGGATCCCAGCAAGGAAACTCACTGCGCTTTCCAAAAGATGCAGTGGCAAAGGGGCAAAAGATCTGATCAATGGGCAACTGATAGCAGAGGCTAAAAGATCTCTTCAGTTTTCTTCCAGACCTGTGAAGGAAATAGCTTACGAACTAAATTTTTCAACACCCGATCAGTTCAGTCATTTCTTTAAAAAAAATGTATTGGTGTCGCCACAGGATTACAGGATGCGATTTGTGACCAGTGTTTAACCCTGTTAATTATCTTTAGAAAGAAGTAACTCCTGATTTTCTATTTCAAAAATGCAGACAGGATAATAGCTGTCTGCATTTAATATAAGGGTTATTCGCTCCAGGGTGAATGTAAAATACAATCACAGAAATTCTTTCTGTGAAAATTTGGGATCATATATGCACATACATCTGCTTTAATATTACCAAATGTAGTTTCTGTTTTATGCTCAAAGCCACTAAAGAAAGTTGGGATAATATGCTTCTTAAAATCGTTTCGGGGAAACGCACCGACTATCTCTAGTCTGTTTGCTTCGCTGAGCTGATCGTATCCTTCGCCCATCACATCAAGTCCTACTCCTGAATACATCATTGCTACTTCAGGTTCTTTATGTTCAGCAATGCCGATAGTGGTATGCAGTGCAATTGTATCCCACACCAATTGTATCGATTCTTTAGGTAAACCATGACTTTTCAGGAATTCTTTGGCGGCATTTGCGCCGTCCACCTCAAATCTTAAATCTGCACTACTGTATTTTTTAGTAAGACCCAGATCATGAAAAACGGAGCTTACATAAAGTAATTCCGGATCATACTTGAGCTGCTGACGCTGTCCGTTAAGGGAAGCAAAAAGAAAGACTCTCAGGGAATGGTTATAGATGAATTCTGTTCCATGCTCCAGCAAAAGTTCTGTGGCCTGAATTGCAATGCTACTATCAGGAACCGTAATCCCGGCAATTTTTTTGAATGTATTTACTGACATAATGTTTTTGTTTTTGTCAAAATTATTGATCCGGTTGATGGTTTTAATGACAAAAACAACTGTTCAGATGTTAATTTCAACAATGCAGGTAAATCATGTTTAACTGCATTGTTGAAATTGATTTAGTTGTGAAGAACCGTATTGGCCACCATACTTCCATCTGCTGCATCTGTAAAATAGATGGTGTAGATTTTTCCAGCCTGTAAATCGGGGATATTGAAGGTTGCCGAATTATTATTTCCGGTAAGGCTGCTGATCTGGACTGTGAAAGTACCGGGGGCAATGAATTTATAACCACTGTCTTCATTCCTGACCAGGCTGCTCACCAGGTCATCTCCCGATCCATTTCTGATCTTCACTACAGAGGGACCGTTGTCACTGAAGTCAATGAATTTTACTTTTACCTGGTTGTTATTTGGGGTTCCAAGATCGTCTGTAAATACTTTAACCCTGGCTTTTGAACCCTGACCTGCAAGATATACCGTTTGAATAATATTGTTTGCAGTCCATATTTCTCCGGATGCGAAAATACTGTTTGTAGTGGGGTTTTTGAATTCGCCTACAAGCCTCGTTCCGGATGGACTGGTGATATAGTCCGACGATTCTTTGTAGTTCAGTCCGTTGCTCACCAATAGGTTGCCTGCCAGAGTAAACGTTTGCGGGCCTGAGGTTGGTGATGCATTCACCACTTTAAGTCGGAATTGTCCGGAGTTATCGACGTCGTTTTTCTCACAAGAGGATAAAGTTGCTGCTACAATTAGGGCAAGGCCTGCGAGCATATTGATGTGAATTGATGGTATTTTCATGGTAATTGTTTAAATTGTTATTATCTGTTATGATTTTGTTGTAAGCATCTTCAGCTGCGGGAAAGCTTACATGTATTTTACTTTCATGATGATCTTAGATTGTGTTTTAAGATCCGTTTTGAATTCATTGAATAGTGGTTTCTTCATTTTTTCCATGAAGAAATTAGAGAATCCAAAACCTTCTTTTGGTATACCGATAAAATTTTTGTCGATATGTCCGTTGCCATTTTCATCATCTACCATGGTAAACCCGTAAATGCCAGGTTCAAGTTCAAGCTGAACTTTAAGTGCTCCGTTTGCCATTCCCTTTTTATCAAAAATGAAATTTTTAAAAGGTTTTTGATCCTGATAGCCTGTATCGTCTTTGAAAACCTGGATGATGACTTTTCCTTTAACAGACTTTAATCCTGTAATGGTTATTTCTGTTTTCTGCGGGATTAATGTAAAAGAACTAAGAATGACCATCAGCATACCTATGAGCAGGCAGATGCTCGTGTAAAGATTTCTTTTAATCATGATATAATGTGTTTTGATGAGATAGAAGCTAAATGAATATTGCATTAGCCGTTAACTACGGGGTAATCGTTATAGCTTGATCCTGATCTAAAAAGTATAAAAGATACTGGCTTGTATACTATTATTAGTGAAGTCGCCCAAAACGGGATTAGTTGTTTCCTGAACTTTCTGGAAGCCGTAAACATATCTGGCATCGAAGCCTAAACCTATGCTGGATTTATATCCCAAACCACCTACCATACCGAAGTCAATTTTATTCGCAAACTTGGTGTCTGTTAGTCCTCCTATATCTTCTTTGACTTTGAAACCTGCCTGAGGACCTGCTTCAACAAAAAAACCGGAATTGGTACGGTATTTAAAAAGAATGGGCACAGCAGCATAGGAAAGTTTAATCTGCTGTCCGCCTAGTATGCCATTTTTCACTTTAGCACCCTGCATTACATATAAAAATTCTTCCTGAACCATGAAATTAGGACTGAACTTGTAGGCAATAGTTAGTCCTGCCTGAAATCCCGGAAGTGGGTCGGTTGCAAAATTTGCTTTGTTAAAATTACTGGCATTACCACCTGCGGTGATACCGAATTCCAGTTTACTGAGGATTTTTTTTGCGAAACTTTGGTTTTCAGGTGCTTCCTGACTAAAACCTTTGATTGACACTGCAACCAATACGATTAATGTAAATACTAACTTTCTCATGTTTTCTTTTTTTATTTGACTGTAAGCGCTGCTCTTTGGTAGTCAGCGTTTTATTTAAGTCAAAGGTGCATTACTGCAGAAAGGCTTTTAAGCAAAATTCACCCGAAGCGGGCAAAACCAAACCTGGAGTGACCTGTAATAGGAGAAAGCAATTTCCTGAATCATTAACCAGCAGCTAACCACTTCAGGAATTGCGGCGCTTTTGCTTTACTTACAATAACTTTTTCGGAGAAGGGAAATTTGAGGTTAACAGACAGCTTCCTGGAAAAGAAACTGGAAACGTCGACAATCGCATTTCTGCATACCAGATTTTGTCGGTTTACGCGAAAAAAGGAACTTCCGGATAAGCGTTCCAGTTCATCCAGGTTTTTGTTTGGAAAGAAGGTTTTGCCGGAAAAGGTGAGCAGATGGATAGTTTCATTTTCCAGATAGAACATGGCGATATCGTCCAGATTTACTGGAATGATTTTATCACGGTGATAGACGAGTATAGATGCAGCTTTTTCAACATCCTTACCTGCCAGTAATTTAAGCAGGGCATCATATTGGGGAGTCTGATCTACAGAGAATATCTTCTTTAGCTGCTGATACTTTTGTAGCGCAAGCTGCAGGGTTTTAGTCGTAAAGGGCTTCAAAATATAGTCTATACCATTAGCTTTGAAGGCATCCAAAGCATATTCGTCATAGGCAGTGCAAAAGATTACAGGGACTGCCATAGGGCAACTGAGAAATATCTCAAAGCTGAGCCCATCACCCAATTGTATATCACTAAAAATAAGATCAGGCTCCTCGTTGTTCTTAAAATAAGCTATACCCGTTCTAACCGACCTGATTTGCACAATTTCTACAGGCTGTTCTATCAGTTTTCTGATATTTCTCTCCATCTCATCAGCCACAATTGCTTCATCTTCAATGATTACTATGTTCATTATTTAATAATTTAATACTTACAGAAAATGTGTTTTCGTCTTCTTTGATAATAATTTGATCTCCAGACCACAACCTGTATCTTTCGGCTAGATTGGCTAATCCGTAATTAGTAGACTGAACTTTCAGCGTTTTACGCTGAATATTATTGGTTATAACCAGATAATCTTGTTGTTGAGTGATAATTACCTTTAATGGATCTTCGAGGGTGAAGTAATTGTGCTTGATTGCATTTTCCAACAGGGGTTGCAGAGAGAAGGCAGGTAGATAATAGCTATCCTGAGCTTCATCTGTTACCTCAATTGTACAGTCCAGCGCAGTACCAAATCTGATGCGCTGCATTTCCAGGTAATCATATGATAAATTGATTTCATCTTTCAATTTTGAAACATTGGCACTTTGGTGATAAATAGAAGCTCTTAAGAAGTTGGCCATATGCACGATATAGTCATCTGCAACCTGCGTGTCTTTATGGTAGAGTGCTTTGAGTGTATTCAGTGCATTGAACAGAAAATGAGGGTGAATTTGTTGTTTCAAAGCCAGGTTCATGGCTTCTGCGTTAGCAGTTTTTAAGCGGGAAAGTTCAAGCTCGCTGTTCATCTTGTGTTCATACAGTAATACTGAATCATGCAGCAGGGTAATGAGTGTATTTATGACAATGCCTGATCCGATAAAGGCCAGGAGAGAACCCATCTCCCAGAAGGACCATTGTTTACCACTGACGTAACCAAAGGCCGGGCGTAACAGCAGATAGATAAATATACTGACCAGATAGGTGAACAGGCGCCTTAAGAATGAAAATTTATTTGACCTGATTGAAAGTTTTCTGGCCAGTATGATCATTATACTAATATCTGAAAGACCCACTAGTAGAATACCAGACATGGTAAGCAGGGTAAGTGGTATAAGGTGTGATGGCTTATCCGTGTGCGATGCAACAAGATAAAAAATAAAACCAATAATGATTGTTTGTAACCAGGTCAGGCGACTCAGACGTTTTAATGGTAATTTTTCTGGCATGAGTAAATATAATGAATGTGCTGTTATAACATCATTATTAATCGCTGAAGCGGACAAATTCAAGTGTGAAATAGCGCGATTGGCTTTCGGATTCTAATAGAACTCTTTTTCAAACGGTTTGAAATTTTGCAGCCTCGGTAGCGGCCTTATCATGGTCTTAAATTTGTTTTTTATCAAAAATTTATCAGAACTCAGTAATTGGCTTTTCTCATACCTTTCCCCAGTGATCAGGTTGAAGTTTTTTACCATCGTGGTGTTTTTACCATCGTAGTTGAATATTGACACAAAGATTAGCTCGAAATTGCCATTTCGCAATTTAAAATGATGTTCAGCATGACCGCCCTTAACCTCGGATCTCATAATTAAGATTCCTTTTTCTATAAAGAAATCAGGAATCTGATAGCCATTATGTTTTCCTTTTTTATGAGCGGGATACTGTGGCTCAATTAGTCGGGTAGATGAGACTACTAACCTAAATTTCTTATTTGGTTGGGCGAAGAAAATCTGTAATCTCAGTGGAACCGTCGAATCACTTGTGTCCATCATTACTACTACTCGGTCAGCTCGTCCGTCTTTATTTAAGTCGCCTTCCTCTTCCCTCACTTGTTCACTAAAATTATCCTTCAACTTTTTGTTTTGCGCGTAAGTACTGAATTGCATGAAAAGTAAAAGGACCAGAAGTATATTTTTCATGTTCAGGATAATTTTTTCTCTTAATTTAGTGATTCTGATTGATTTTTTTTATCGCTACTCAATAGCTGAGTAACCGCGGATTATATAAAAGTAGTCTTCTTTGTCTATTTATTGAGATATATACAGCTGTTTTGTTTATAATTCGAAATCGTATTCATATTTTGCAAGCCTACTAATGAAATAAATATGGCTTCAGGTTTTTTTGCGATTTTAGATGATATAGCTGCTTTAATGGATGATGTTGCAGTAGCAGCAAAAGTAGCAACAAGAAAAACTGCTGGCATACTAGGAGATGATTTGGCTGTGAATGCAGAAAAAGCTACTGGTTTTCTTTCTTCCCGCGAGTTGCCGGTACTTTGGGCAATTACCAAAGGTTCTTTACTCAACAAGGTTATCATTGTTCCGATCGCATTATTGCTAAATGCTTTTTTTCCGGTCGCTATAAAATTCATATTAATTTTGGGAGGATTTTACCTTGCCTATGAGGGGGTTGAAAAGATCGTTGAATATTTATTTCATCGGCCGAAGGAAGGTCATGAAGTAGTCGAAGAAATTAAACAATCTGATAGTGATGCAGAAAAAGCAAAGATCAAATCTGCTGTAACAACGGACTTCATTCTGTCTGTAGAGATTGTAATTATCGCATTGGGAACTGCTTTAGAAAGCAGCCTGACCATTCAGATTATAACGGTTTCAGTAGTTGCATTACTGGCTACAATCGGTGTTTATGGTATCGTAGCCATTATTGTCAGGATGGATGATACAGGTTATAAATTAATTAAACGGGCTGATGATAAAGGTGTTTTGGCGAGTCTGGGACATTTATTGGTTAAGGCACTCCCAATCATTATAAGGGTACTAGCCGTTGTTGGAACCATCGCATTGATTCTCGTTTCCGGAGGCATATTTGTACATAACATAGACTATTTTCATCATCTATTGCCAAATATTCCATCAATGGTGAAAGAGTTTGTCCTTGGATTGGTGGCAGGATTTATTGTAGTAGGGGTTGTAACAGGTGTTAAAAAGGTTATTCCATTATTCAAGCGATAAGTTTAATGCATCTCTATACAAATGCACTTATCACTTGGATAATGGCGGTCTTAATTATTTGAAATCTAATTTCTTTTTACCTGGAATTCCCACTCTCTGTAAAATCTCCTTTGCTTTCTCCGCCTTTTTTATAAAATAGGGGTCATTACCGCGATCTTTGACATTATTGTTCACAATTGGGTCACTTGCACTATTTACTTCTCTTTTGATTGTTGCCATAATAACTCCTTTCTTAATAACAAATATACTCGGTTAATTTCTATTAATCAAAAATGCAGTGTAATTTACATTTCTCTGAAATTCTTGCCATTCATCATCTTTCAAGCCAAATACCACAAAATCTTTTCTGATTTCTTCGAGTATACTTGATATGCCCATTTGATATAATCTTGTTCTTGATGGTGTATTACCGGTTGCAAAAATATAATGGCGACTAGGATTATGTGTAAAGTCCATTATTATATTCGCGACAGTGGCTAATACAACATTTCTATCCTGATTATTACTAATAACACTGTCGTCAATTTCCTCATTTGCTTCCGAGATATCTCCAAATCCGAGATTATAAATAATAGGATTATTAATTGTGATGGCTGTAAAACGAACTGATTTCTTAATCTGTCCTCTTGGACCCTCACTGTAAAACTCGTAACTCAGAAAATTACTGTTCTTAAAATACGGATACCTCTCTAAATTCATTAATTAAACTTAATGTCTGTAAAAGTAATTATTTTATTGTTTAAAATAAATAAATTTGAATATTAGTTATTTGTACTAGTTTATTCCATGATTTCTTAATCGATTTTAATCTAAATAGTAGAGGCGTGCTCTTGCAAATTGAGTTTAGCGGAAAATGCAAATGTTGATTGAAATAGCTAAGCTTTTTATAAGCTGAAATTTTAATATCTTTATTTATTTAACAAATGCCGGGAATAAATTAGGACCTAAACTTACAATGATCACTATGTTGAAACAGTTCTGCGAATACAACAATTGGGCGAATTTACTGCTATTTGATGCTTTAGCGGCGAATGCGGAATCTCTTCCTGAATCATGTATTTCACTGTTTAGTCACATCATAAATGCACAGTTGATCTGGTCTTCCAGAATTAATGGAATCACACCTAATGTAACCGTTTGGGAGTTACATGACCTGGATACCTGTGATAAGTTGCTGCAGAAAAGTATAGAGATGTTCGCAAAAATAGCATATCCCGAAACATCGGACGCTTCAATGATAAAATATACAAATTCAGTTGGAGATCATTTTGAAACGTCGCTTTCTGATATTTTGTTACATGTTTTTAATCACGGCACTTATCATCGTGCGCAGATAGCTAAAGAAATGAAATCGTACAATATTAAACCGGTGAATACAGACTATATACAGTTTGTGCGATTAAAATCATCATAGGATTAGCTTCAGGATAGTATTAACTAAAAATTATACGATCTATTCTGCTGATGTTGGCGTGAAATACATGATCAAAATCCTTTTTAGCTAGTACAGGTTACATCTTTATTATTTGTCAGTTGATTATGTAATCTAAAAATTGAATATAGCTTAAGGGAGTCAGTTTTGTAGGCTGTAAATCTCATTTCATAACTGATTTTGATAAAAAATGCTATTTTTGAGTTCTCTATAACCACACCTAAATAATAATTAACATTTTTTCAACTGGAATGACAGGAGTTGTTATCTCTTATGCGAAATTGACAGACGATGATCTAATATTTCATTTGAAAAGAGATGATCATATGGCATTTACTGAGATTTTCAATAGGTATAGTCAGTTGCTCTATGCGCATGCCTTCAATAAACTCCGTATCGAAAGTGATGCCAGGGATGTTGTTCAGGAAATGTTTATGAAATTCTGGGATAAGCGTTCCTCGGTAGAGCTGGGGAGTAATCTAGCTGGTTATCTTTTCGTAGCACTTAGAAATACCATTTTCAATTTATTGAAAAGTAAAGCCCGGGTGACGGCCTATGCAGATGCATTTACCAAAGCGAATGCAGATAGTGGTGTTTATACGGATACGCTGGTGCGTGAAAAACAATTGTCAGCAATGATTGAGCGGGAAATCGCTAATCTTCCGCCAAGAATGCGGGCCGTGTTTGAATTGCGAAGAAAGGAGAATCTCTCCAATAAAGAGGTCGCCCTGCGATTGGGTATCACAGAATCTACAGCGGCAGATCAAATGAAAAAAGCTATTCGGGTGCTAAAAAAAAAGATTGGTCTGCTTTTGTTTGTGATTCATTATATAAATGTAAAATAAATATTAAATCTATATCCCCGATCTGTCTTTGCTGATTGTATTACATATATCAAGCCTATAATACAAGACATGGAAGAGGAAAAATTCAGACAGATTTTAGATCGCTATATAGCGGGCGAAGCTTCGAAAGAAGAGCAGGCCTGGCTGGAGTCTGCCTATATTAACTGGAACAATGAAAAAATAACCGGACATTCTGAATCCTTTTTACAAGAAGAAACACATAAAATATGGGAGGTAGTTTCCCGAAATACTCAGCCATCTCCACAACTACATCAATCAAAAAAGATAAGTCGTTTACTCCCGCTTGCAGCTGCTGCCGCTCTGGTTATCATTTCGCTGTCGGGTATTTTCTTTTACACACAAAACCGTTCTTCTTCGGCGCTTAAAGAACTTGCTGCCAGTGCAGATATCAAGCCTGGAAAGGATAGAGCAATTTTGGTGCTGGCGAATGGCACAAGGATAAATTTGGATAAAAATAGCAGCGGACATCTGGCTGATCAAACTGGCGTATCTATTTCCAAAACAGCAGATGGACAAATTGTTTATTCTATTCCTGATCAGGAAAATACATCCACAGCAATAGAATACAATACGGTTGTTACTCCGGCTGGCGGCCAGTATCAGGTAAATCTGCCGGACGGGACAAAGGTTTGGTTAAACGCATCATCTTCATTAACCTTTGCAACTTCTTTTACCGCATCGCGCAGCGTGAAATTAAGCGGAGAGGCTTATTTTGAGGTGAGTAAAATTTCTGACGACGGAAAAAGGATACCTTTCTTCGTGGAAAGCGGAAATGAGAAAATAGAAGTATTGGGTACGCATTTTAACGTAAATGCTTATGCTGACGAAACACTGGTTAAAACCACTTTACTGGAAGGAAGTGTTAAAATAAACGATAAGATTCTTTTAAAGCCTGATCAGCAGGCGCAGGCAAAGGGGGAATTTGTTAAAGTTTTATCCGTGAATGCTGAAGATTACGTAGACTGGAAAAAGGGTGATTTTATTTTGGAAAACAATGATTTCAGATCCATCATGAGAAAAGTAGCACGATGGTATGATGTAGAAGTAATTTATAGTGCTGATGCACCGGAGAAGCTGAATCTTGGCGGCTGGATTTCCAGATCAAAAAATATTTCATCCGTTTTAGAGATAATGGAAGAAACAGGAAAAGTTCACTTTAAGATAGAGGGAAGGAGGATTACGGTAACTAAATAAATAAACATTAACCGTGGTCTTGGAAAAAGACCAGAGATGCTCGAACACCTCTGGTCAACAGTTTCTAAGCCACAATCAATCGACTGACTATTCAACTTCAAAACCAAACAAATGTACAAATTTTACCCAAACAAACTGGGTAGGCCGTCTGGTCCTATCCGAAAAATCCTGCTGATTATGCGTGTCACTACGTTTCTATTATTGGCTGTTATGATGCAGGTAAGTGCCACCACACTTGCTCAGCAGGTTACTATTAACCAGAAAAATGCAAAACTGACTGATCTTTTCAGATCTATAAGGGCTCAGACAGGTTATGATTTTGTTTATGATCAGGATCTGATCTCGAAATCATTGCCAGTAAGTATTAATGTCAGCAATGCAGCGTTAAGCGAGGTTTTAAAACACTGCCTGGCTAATCAGGCACTGGTGTATACAATAGAAAATAAAACGGTTATTATCAAAGAAAAAGGCTTTCTGGATAAAGTAAAGAACTATTTTGATAATATTACTGTGAATGGTATTGTGGTCGACGAAAATGGACAGCCTATGCCCGGTGTAAGCATTAAACTCAAAGGAACCACACGCTCCACTACCAGTAGCAACAATGGAAAGTTCTATATCGCTGCGAATGATGAATATCCTGTACTTGTACTTACTTATGTTGGTTATAAAACAATCGAAGTAATAGCTACCCCGAGTTTAAAGGTAACGATGAACCCTGATCCGGCAAAGCTGGATGAAGTTCAGGTGATTGGTTATGGTACCACAACACGCAGACTAAATACCGGTTCGCAAGTAGGCATTACTGCTAAGGAGATAGAAGATCAGCCAGTTACAAATGTTTTACAGGCACTGGCAGGACGCATGGCGGGAGTTACGATCACGCAGAGCAATGGTTTGCCTGGTGCAGGAATTTCTGTACAGATCAGGGGCGTAAATTCAATTGGCGAAAATAGTATTAAGCCTAACCGTCCGCTCTACATTATTGATGGTGTGCCTTTTCTTTCTGAACCCATAAATTCCGCAACCTATAGTGTGACAGCTGCATCCAATGGCAGATTACCTTCTGCTGAGGGTGTTACAAGTCCGATGAACTCCATCAATCCTTCTGATATCGAAAGTATTGAGGTTTTAAAAGATGCTGATGCCACATCCATTTATGGATCAAGAGCAGCCAACGGTGTGGTTCTGATCACGACAAAAAGGGGCAAACCCGGTAAAGCAAAATTCAATGTAAATGCCTCTTCTGGTGTTTCTGAAGTATCCCACTTCGTGGAGATGGTGGGAACACAGCAATATCTTGCCTTGAGAGCGAAGGCTTTTGCCAACAATACAACTAACCCTGCAGCACCGAGCGTAACTTCTGCTCCAGATCTGCTGGTATGGGATCAAAATGGCTATACTGACTTCCAAAGACTTTTTATGGGCAGTACAGCGAAGACCAATGATGTGAATGCGAGCTTGTCTGGCGGCGATAGTCAGACTAATTTTTACCTGAGCGGAACTTACCATAAAGAGGGGAATGTTTTTCCGGGCGACCAGGGCTATCAGCGTGGTGGTGGAAAATTTACGCTGAACCATTCTTCTCTTGATCAGCGGTTTGCGCTTGCATTTTCTGCAATGTACTCTACTGATAAAAATAATATTGCAAGTACTGACCTGGCTACATGGGCGTACATTCTTCCACCAAATTTCCCCTTATATAAAGCAGATGGTAGTTTGAACTGGGATGGTTTTGTAAGTAATCCTTTAGGTTACCTAAACCAGAGCAATGATAACCGGACCTCCAACTTATCGACTAACCTTAATTTGAAGTACACTTTGTTGAAAGGACTTGATCTCAAGACGAATGTGGGTTATAGTAAAACAGATATGACTCAGGTCACCACCAGACCTCTGAGTTCATTAAACCCAAGTTTGTTCTCCGGATATACTGCAGGTACAGCAAGTTATGTATACAACTTTACCAACAATTATATTATTGAACCGCAGGTTACTTACACCAGTAAGATCTGGAAAGGTACTTTAAATGCATTGGCCGGTGGAACTTATCAATACAAACAATCTAAAATGCCCTATAGTACCAGTGCATCGGGTTTTACCTCAGATGATTTCCTGAAAACGGTTACTGCTGCCAGTGTGGTCAATACCACCAGCGGATCAGTTGATTATAAGTATGCTTCATTGTTTGGACGTGTGAACTATAATCTGCAGGATAAATATATTGTGAACGTAAACTTCAGGAGAGATGGTTCTTCCAGATTCGGTCCTAACAATAAGTTCGGTAATTTCGGATCAGTAGGAGCTGCCTGGATTTTCTCAGAAGAAAAGCCTTTAAAAGACAAATTCAGCTGGTTCAGCTTCGGTAAACTGCGTGGCAGTTATGGTATTGTAGGTAGTGATGAAATCGATAATTACGGTTATTTGGATACCTATGCGGCTTCAACTTATGTATATGGGGGTTCCACAGGTTTAAATCCAACACGTTTACCCAATCTCGATTATAAATGGGAAGAAACTAAAAAATTGGATGTAGGTCTGGATCTGGCTTTTGTTAAAGACCGTCTTTCACTGAGCGCGGGTTATTACCGGAACAGAACCAATAGTCAGCTGGTCAACTTAACCGTAAGTCCACAAACCGGATTTCCAGGCTATCAAAGCAATTTACCTGCAACAGTTCAGAACTCTGGTTGGGAACTTTCTTTGAACAGTACCAATATCAAGGATAAAAACTTTAGCTGGACTTCATCATTCAATATTAGTCAGAACCGCAACAAGCTGTTGTCATTCCCTAATATTGAGAAATCTTCGTATTACACAACTTATGTTGTTGGCAATCCTATTAATTCTTACTACCTGTATCAATATACGGGTATTGATCCTGTGACAAATTTACCCTCATTTACTGATTTCAACGGTTCGGGAACGATTAATGCTGGTTTTGCTTCAACAGGCAGGGGCGATCGCTATTATGCAGGGACATCTTATCCCAAATACTACGGTGGTCTGACGAATACATTAAATTATAAAAGTCTTACACTTGATGTTACCTTCCAGTTTGTGAAACAGATGGGCAGAAGCCTGTTAGCTTCTTCGAACTATCCTCCGGGATATTTCAGTAATGCAGCAGCGAGCGTAGTAAATGAGTACCTCGCTTTAGGTTCACAAGACTATCTGGTTTCTGCCGGTACGCGCGGTGCAGCGGGTGCTGCATCATACTCGGCTTATTCTAGTTATACCGCATCTGATGCCTCTCTGGTGGATGCCTCTTTTATCAGGCTGAAAAATGTAAACTTGTCTTATACCTTACCTGCTAAATGGCTGGGAAAAACAGGTGGACAGTCTATCAGGGTATATACACAGGCACAGAATCTGTTTACAATTACCAGGTACAAAGGTTTTGATCCGGAGTCGCAGGGTATAGCTACTCCTCCCTTACGTACCATAACAGGTGGTTTACAATTCACTTTTTAATTTTTAGAAGATGTCAAAATCGATACATAATATAATGGCCAGCTTATTGGCATTCACGATAATAATTAGCTCAGGCTGTGAGAAACTGGTGGATATTGATCCGCCATTGAATCAGGTGACTACTGATCTTGTATTTGCTTCTGATAAGCTGGCTACAGCTGCCCGTTCAGGTATGTTCAGCGCCTTATCAGCAATGACCACTCAGTCGCAAACGCTTACGGCCAACAGTTCCCTGCAGGCAGATGATCTGCTTTATTTGGGCACTACCGTTGCTAACCAGGAGTTTAACAATAACACTTATACTGCGGTGAGTTCATCTCAGGCAGGCATATTTTCTGATTGGTATGCTGAAATTTATCGTGCCAACTCCATCATAGAGGGTTTGCAGAATACTGGCGGTACAACTGAAGCGATCAGGAAACAATACATTGCTGAAGCTAAATTTGTGAGGGCATATTGCTATTTCCATCTTGTGAATACTTTTGGCGATGTACCATTGGTACTGATTACTGACCCGGGGATTACTGCATTTTTGCCAAGAACAGCTGTTGCCACTATTTATACGCAAATAATAACTGACCTCACAGATGCAAAAGCGAATCTTGGAGCTGTATATCCAGGAATTACACCTACCACTACTTCCTCTAATGACCGTACACTGGTGAACAAATTTGTAGCCACAGCTTTGCTGGCCAGGGTGTATATGTTTACCGGAAACTATGCAGCGGCCGAGTCTAATGCCTCAGAGGTAATTGCTTCAAGTTTGTACAGTCTGATTCCAAAAGCCACGATGGGTACCGGCGTATTTGTAAAGGATAATGCAGAGTCTATCTGGCAGATGGCACCACCTTCAGTTGCTACGAATCAGTATACCCTGGAGGCAGGAGTATTAATCCCAAGTACGTTTACATTAATCAATTTTAATTACCGTCTGGATCCTAAATTTACAGCATTGTTTGCCAGTACGGATCTCAGACGTATCAACTGGATGAATAATACAACCTTTTCGGGAGTTGAATATACTGTGCCATTTAAATATAAGTACCGTACACAGGCCCTGGCATTAGCCGCTGGTATCAGTGAATCGCTCATCGTAATCCGCCTTGCCGAACAATATCTGATTCGCGCGGAAGCCAGAGCCAGGACAGGAACGAACCTTAGCGGAGCACTTGCAGATTTAAATGTCATACAAACAAGAGCCTCTGCTACACTAAGCACTTCAACTGACGCAGCGGTCTTACTGAATGATATTGCCCTGGAAAACCGGAAGGAATTTTTCTGCGAGCAGGCTTATCGCTGGTATAATTTGAAACGCACAGGACGGGCGGATGCAGTACTAGGGGCATTGAAGTCAAGCTACACGCCAAAATCTAAACTCCTGCCTATACCACAGGCAGCAATTGATGCAAATAATAATCTAACACAAAACCCAGGTTACTAAACAACAAATGAACAACAAAAATCACTTTAAGGTCAGGTATTTTCACCTGGCCTTAGCCATCGGCATGCTCGGGGCAACCGCACAGTCCTGCAGTGTCTTCAGAGAAGAGAAAAAAGTTCCGGCAAAAACTATAACTGCTTCCGCATCAAAGGCAAAAGCAGATTCGCTTAAAAGTGCGATCAAACCTTACAGCGAAGTGGTTACTTCAAAAGCTGTTACACAGAAAGGATTGTTTACTGTACACAAAGTTGCAGAACGATATCTTTTTGAAATACCCGACAGCCTATTAAACAAAGACATCCTTACGGTGCTAAGATTAAGTCAGTCTACCCCCGGTGCAGGAAACTTTGGCGGAGAGGAAGTGGCAGAACATACTGTTTATTGGGAAAAAGGTCCCGGCGATAAGCTCTTTTTAAAAGTCTCTACCCTGGTAAGCGTGGCAGATTCAACAGATATGATCTCCAGAGCAGTGGCCAGTTCAAACCTTAACCCAATTATTGCAGCCTTCCCGGTTAAAGCGAAGTCGAAAGATTCTGCAGGTGTGGTAATTGATGTGACGGATTTTCTGATCGGAGAAAATAATTTGATGTCTTTTGAGTCGGCCGACAAGAAGTCTTACTCTTTGGGTGCCCAGGCAGCAGATCGCTCTTATATTGAAAGTGTGAAAAGTTTCCCTATCAATACGGAGATAAAAACGATCAGAACTTATTCTGCTATTCCTTCAGGAGGTCCGGGTGGCCTTCCTGCAGCAGCAGAGGCAGGTACAGTAACTTTAGGCATGAACGCTTCTTTTATTTTGTTACCTGCTAAACCAATGCGTAAGCGTTATTTTGATCCGCGTGTAGGTTTTTTCGCAAGTAGTTATAACAAGTTCAGCGATGCACAGCAGAAGGTAGAACAGGAAGCATTTATTCACCGCTGGAGATTAGAGCCGAAAGAGGAGGATCTGGAAAAATTCAGAAGAGGTGAACTGGTTGAGCCTAAAAAGCAGATTGTCTATTATATTGATCCTGCAACGCCTAAACAATGGCGTTCGTTCCTGATTGCTGGTGTGAACGACTGGCAAAAAGCTTTTGAACAAGCTGGTTTTAAAAATGCGATTGTAGGTAAAGAGTGGCCGGAACAGGATTCTACGATGAGTCTTGATGATGCACGTTTCTCCGTAATCCGTTATTTCGCTTCACCGCAACAAAATGCTTACGGACCAAATATTGCCGATCCACGTACTGGTGAGATTATGGAAAGCCACATCGGATGGTACCATAATGTGATGAAATTGGTGCACAGGTGGTATATGATCCAGAGTGGAGCGGTTGATCCAAGAGCGCGTAAAAATAAATTTGATGATGAACTGATGGGGCAGCTGATCAGATTTGTATCCTCGCATGAGATTGGACATACTTTGGGCCTGCGTCATAATATGGGTGCCAGCAGTACTGTACCGGTTGAAAAACTGAGAGATAAGGCATGGGTTGAAGCACATGGCCATACACCATCAATTATGGATTATGCCAGGTTTAACTACGTTGCGCAGCCTGAAGATCATATTTCAGAAAAAGGACTGTTCCCGCGTATCAATGATTATGATAAATGGGCAATACAATGGGGTTATAAACCAATCCTGGATGCAAAAGATGCAACAGCAGAAAAGAAGCTATTAAACAAACTGACAATCGACAGTCTGGCTTCCAACAAAAGACTTTGGTTTGGTGGTGAGGGGAAAGATTACGACCCCCGTTCCCAGGCAGAAGATCTTGGTGATGATGCAATTAAGGCAAGTCTTTACGGAATTAAAAACCTGAAACGCATTGTTCCGCAACTGATTAACTGGACAAGAGAAGATGGTGAAGGGTATTCTGAACTGAAAGACATGTACAATGAAGCAGTAGGGCAGTATTCCCGTTATGCTTTCCATGTGCTTAAAAACCTTGGTGGGGTAATGGTAACGCCAAAAACTTATGAACAATCTGGTGCAGTATATCAGCCTGTCAGCTTAGCTAAGCAGAAAGAGGCAATTAAATATTTCAACGATCAAATCTTTACTACTCCAAAATGGTTGCTGGATCCGCAGATTCTGAATAAAATAGAGCCTGGATTTGGGGCAAATGCAGTGGAGAGATTACAGCAGGAAGTTGTTGCCTCAGTAACCTCACAAAGTCGCCTTTACCGCATGATGATCAATCAGCGAGATTATGGAAAAGGTGTATATTCACCACAACAATGGTTAAATGACCTGAAAGATGGTATTTTCGCGGAACTGAAAACAGGTAAACCTATTGATTCATATCGTAGAACTACACAGAAAATGTATGTAGGAAGTATTATCACGATGTATAATAAACGATTTGCGTTGCAAGGTTCACTGGATAATATTCTGGCAGGAGTTACGCCGACAGAAATTCTGTTGTATTCCAATGTAAAACCACTTGCGCTTGCGCATCTTAAAGATTTACGTAGTGCTATTGTCGGTGGAATTACCAGAACTTCAGATCAGGATAGTAAAATACATCTAATTTATTTAAAGCAGATGATTGATAAGATTCTTACGGAATCTCCAATACCTGGATTAAATTATTAATGACATTATTTCATTTTAACCATTAAAGCTATACAATGTTAAATAGTAAGTTTCTAGCCGTTCTTGGTGTTTGCTTTGTTCTATTTGCTGACTTATATGCGCAGACCACTGCGCATATAACAGCAGAGATTGCAGGATTGCATAATGAGCAGGTTTTCTTCTCGTATGAACTGAATGATGTTCTGATCAAAGATTCTGTCAGGGCAGTGCAAGGTGTATTTACGAAGAAAATGATTCTGCCAGAATCGGTTTTGTGTACATTATCAAATACTGTAAATAAACAAATCAGGATATTTATTTTAGATCAGGATTCTCTCAAGATTAGTGGAGATATCAATAAGTTTTATGAACTGAAACTTGTCGGTGCTGCAGAAAATGAGCTGTTTTTACAATACAAGACAGCAGTATACGCTTTGCCTGGCGCCCAACCAAAATCAACTGGCAATGAGGCTGAGGATAAAAAAAAGCGGAGTGTTTTTGCTGCAAGTCAACAGCTGCTAAAGGACAGCGTTTTATCTCATTTTGTAAATACCCATCCTGAACACATTACTGCGGCAGTTGCTATTTTTGACATGTATGTTACTTATCCTGATAGGGATAAGGCGGCAAAGAATTTCAATAAATTGACTGCTGACGTGCAAAAGAGTGATTACGGAAAAAGGATTAAAACCTTTATTGATGCCGTAGTGAATACAGAAAGTGGCGCTATGGCGGCAAACTTCACTTTGGCAGATAAGAATGGAAAGTTATTTTCCCTGAATGATTTTAAAGGCAAATATGTACTGATTGATTTCTGGGCTAGCTGGTGTGTGCCCTGCAGAAAAGAAAATCCTCATCTGATTAAAGCCTACAATGCTTACAAAGACAGGGGATTTACTATTCTGGGCCTATCTATGGATAGTTCAGTAGAAAATTGGTTAACTGCTGTGGAACAGGATAAACTTCCGTGGTTGCAACTAAATGATCCGAAATCTACTAATGGGAAAGTCGCAGATATCTATGGCGTGAAAAGCCTGCCGGCAAACTTTTTAGTAGGTCCGGATGGAAAGATTATCGCAAAAGGCCTTCGTGGGACTGCATTGCAGGAGAAATTAAAAGAGCTTTTACATTAAGAGGTTAATGTTTAGGAATAGTTAATAATAAAAACGCAGATGGTGGATGCCTCTGCGTTTTTTTTATTTTAAAATCTGTCTAAAATTGTAAAAAAGCATTGTTTGCTGGTTCAATGTGTTGGTTTGATAGGGTTTTAATCGGTATTGTCTTCTGAAATTACAGAAAATGGAAATATACTAGTCGAATGAATTTATAATCTGTTTAAAGTGACTAATTTTTATAACAATTGCCTTGAATTCCTAACAATTTTTCATATTTGGTGATGCGATCTAAGGTTTTGCAAATAGATAGACTATGATTTCCGATGAACAAAAGGCTTGGGATGAATTCAGATATGGAAGTGAAACTGCTTTAAAGAGCATTTTCGAAAATTATTACAGCCTTCTTTTCAATTATGGACATAAGTTTACTCCAGATGATCATATCATAGAAGATGTGATTCAGGATCTGTTTGTTAAACTTTGGGTAGACCGCGACAAGATCAATTCTACTGCTTCTGTTAAAAACTATATCTATAAAGCTTTTAGACGGCGATTAATTCGTAAGCTGGATTATGCACCATTGATTATGGCTTTTCCCGCTACGGAAGAAAAAATACACTTCGATATAGAACCTGGTCATGATCATCGTATGATCAGCGCTGAAAGAGCAAAAAAAATACAGCATAATCTTGCTATAGCGCTGGAGAAGATGACTTCCCGACAAAGAGAAGTGATACATCTGCGTTACTTTGAAGAAATGGAATTTGATGACATCGCTGAAGTGATGCAATTGTCGACCAAAGACACGTATAAACTGCTCTACAGAGCGATTGATACCTTGAAAAAACATCTCCCAAGATTTGACTATCTGGTCATTCTTTATCTGCTGGACCTCCAGAGAAAATAATTCTTTTCACCTATTCCTGTTATCTCAAAAAAATCAAAAAAAGATTGGGGTAAAATGTGAACTGCGTGTGTATATAACATTAAGAAATCATGAATAACATAGAACTAGCCGACTACAGTAGTTTTGATACACTGGATTTTTTCAGTGATGAAAACTTTATCAGATATGTACTTCACCCTCAGCAAGCGGATGTCGCTTACTGGACAGAAGTACTTGTCCGGTATCCTGCGCAAAAAAATGCAATAGAAGAAGCGGAAGGCTGGATCATGATGCTCAATACTCAAGCAGTATATACACCGCCTGCACGTAATAGTGAACAAGCCTGGGATAAGATACAGACCAGGATGCAGCATCTCGATCGCAGAAAACGAACTTATATTATTCCCCTGCAGCAATTTGCAAAATGGAGTGGCACTGTTGCAGCACTTTTCCTGCTCTATTTGGGAATCAGCGAACTCATGCAGCAGGGGCAACAGGTCTTTCACTCTGCTTACGGACAGTTACGTACAGTGACTTTACCAGATGAATCGGTCGCTACGCTAAACGGAAACAGCCGTATTTATTACGTCCGCAACTGGCGCTCTGATAAACCAAGAGAGTTATGGATGGAAGGTGAAGCTTCTTTTAAGGTGAAACATGTAGCTATCCTTAACCGTGTACAACAAGCAGATTCATTTCGTGTCCATGTGAACGGGATTAACCTCACCGTTCTTGGTACACAATTCAATGTGAAGAACAGACGTGGGAAAACTGAAATTTCACTGGTGCAGGGAAGTTTGCGGATCGATAAAAGTGGTATGAACGCTTTCTCCCGGATGATGAAACCGGGGGATGTTTTTGTCTATGACGGTAATGTGCTGCATAAAGGCCTTCAGCAGAGAACGGCAAGGGCCAGCCAGTCGTGGACCAGAAAAGAACTTGATCTTGACGGTTATACCCTGGGCGATATTGCGCAGATACTGGAAGATACTTATGGGTATAAGGTAACCTTAAATGCTACTGATTTATCGGCCAGAAAATTATCCGGTACCATCCCGCTGGGCAGTGCCGATGACATTCTCTTTGTGATTGAAAAGGTGTTCAATGTGAGCATCATCAAAAATAAAAATCAACTCCTAATCAACCATAAAACCAACTAAATGAAGAAAAAACTACTTTTATTATTTACGCTGTTGTATTGTATTGGCTTTAGCCATCGTGCGATAGCACAACAAAAAATCAGCCTCCAGCAAGCGCTGACGGAGATCCGTAAAGTGTACGGCACCAAGTTTTCCTATCAAACGGAACTTGTTGACGGTATACAGGTCACGTTAAAAACACCACTGAGTAAAACTGAACCCGTCGAGAGTGTATTAAAGAAAATACTATATCCCAATGGATTTTTATTCCTTTACGTTCAGGAGAACTATTTCACGCTTGTCCGCGACAATAGGGTTAAAGAAGGTAACACTGGTGAAGATACCAGGAATATACCTGAACCCAATTATCGCGTTGTTACAGGAATCGTTAGCGATGGTAAGGGCAAGCCTGTAGTTGGTGCAACAGTTATGCCGGAGGGATCATCCATCAGGCAGGGCGTCATCACCAGCAGTGATGGCCGTTATACACTTAGATTACTGCAGAAAGCAGATGCGCTGATTGTAAGTTACGTTGGTATGATTCCCACGAAAATACCCTTGGGAACGGGCAATATTGCGAATGTTACCCTTGATGAAGAACAGAATATGCTGGAGGAAGTAGCTGTACTTTCCAATGGTTATACCAAATTACCGAAAGATCGTCTGACTGGTGCCGCTTCCCTGATCACTGCTGAAGATATTAAGGAAGTGCCGGCGATCAATATCC